>JAEIGA010006011.1_pt1 | contig 18466 bp, 14 predicted proteins | sample 9270691 | NCBI WGS metagenome assembly JAEIGA01 (sample SAMN17057246, study PRJNA624740) | gut metagenome | biome: biome; isolation source: fecal sample | host: Bos grunniens | place: China: Xizang | collected 2019
GGCGTATCTCCTTGCCGTCGTCGTTGCGGATGGGTATGTTCTGCAGGTTGGGTCCCGTGGAGCTGAGTCGTCCTGTGGCGGTGACCGTCTGGTTGAACGAGGTGTGTATCCTCCCCGTCTCGGGGTTGACGAGCTCGGGCAGCGCGTCCACATAGGTTGTGAGCAGCTTCTTCAGCCCTCGGTGGTCGAGTATCTTCCCCACGATGGGATGCTTCGTGCGCAGTCCCTCGAGCACCTCCTCCGAGGTGCTGTACTGTCCGCTCTTGGTCTTCTTGGCCTTGTCCACGATCCTCAGCCGCTCAAAGAGCACCTCGCCCACCTGCTTGGGTGAGGCGATGTTGAAGGCAAATCCTGCCATGTCGTATATCTCGCGCTCTATCTGCTGCAGTCGCTCGGCAAAGTGTCGCGAGGTCTCCTGCAGGGTGTCGGTGCTGATGCGTGCCCCGTTGCGTTCCATGTAGGCCAACACGCGCACGAGCGGCATCTCCACATCGTAGAACAGGCGCTCGGCGCCCGCCTTGGCGAGCTCCCCTTCGAGGATGTGCTTCAGGCGCAGTGTCACGTCGGCATCCTCGCAGGCATAGTCGCAGACGGCCTCGGGCTCGAGGTCGCGCATCGACCGCTGCCCACGGCCCCGCGGCCCGATGAGCTGCTCTATCTTGATCGTGTCATACCTGAGATACACCTCGGCCAGGTAGTCCATGCCGTGGCTCAGCTCGGGCTGCAGCAGGTAGTGTGCCACCATGGTGTCAAACATCGGTCCGCCCAACTCCACGCCATAGCGCTGCATCACGAGGTAGTCATACTTGATGTTCTGCCCTATCTTGAGCGAACGCTCATCGGTGAGCGCTGCGCGGAACGCCTCCACCACGTGCTGCGCCTCATCCCTCCCGGCAGGCACGGGCACATAGTAGGCCTCTCCCTCGGTGATGGCAAAGCTCATGCCCACGAGCTCAGCCACGATGGGGTCGGTGCCGGTGGTCTCGGTGTCGAAGGCGAAGGCGTCGGCCACAGCAAGCTTTTCGGCCAATCCATCGCGCTTTTCGGGGGTGTCGACAAGGGTGTAGGTGTGGGGTACAGAGGCAAGACTGCCAAGCCCGCCAAGCCCCCCTCCTGTCCCCCCAGGGGGGGATGACTCTGACATCCCGAAAAGGTCACCTTGCACTGCACCTCCTGCAGGCGCAAAAAGGTCGCCCTGCACTGGCGCAGGAGCAAAGAGGTCACCCTGCAAAGCATCAGCAGCCTTCCTCCGCGCTGTCGGGACCCTCCCCCCCTGGGGGGATAAGAGGGGGGCCTGGGGGGCCTGGGAGGCCTGAGCTTGTTTATTTTTCAGCAACGTGCGGAACTCCAGCTCCTCAAACAGCGCCTGCAGCCTCTCCCCGTCGGGTTCCTCGCGCTTGAGCGCCTCCAGGTCGAGGGTGATGGGCACATCGGTCTTGATGGTGGCCAGGAAGCGGCTCAGCTCGATGAGTTCCACGTTGTCGTTCACCTTCTTCGCCAGCGCCCCCTTGAGTTCGTGGCGACGGGCGAGCAGGGTGGGTATGTCGCCATACTCGGCGATGAGCTTCTGTGCCGTCTTCTCCCCCACTCCCGGGCATCCGGGTATGTTGTCCGAGGCGTCGCCCATGAGTCCCAGGAGGTCGATCACCTGCTCGGGTCGCTCGATGCCAAACTTCTCCTTCACCCTCTCCACGTCCATCACCTCAAACTCCTTGTCGCCCATCTTGGGGCGATAGATGAGCGCGCGCTCCGTGACCAGCTGTCCGTAGTCCTTGTCGGGCGTCATCATGTAGGTCCTGATGCCCTGCCTGTCGGCCTGGTGGGCGAGTGTGCCAATGACGTCGTCGGCCTCGTAGCCTGGCACCTCGAGCACCGGTATGCGGTAGGCGCTGAGGAGCTCCTTGATGATGGGCACGCTGGCCCGTATGTCCTCGGGGGTCTCCTCACGCTGTGCCTTGTAGGGGGCATACATCTCGTGACGGAAGGTGCCCCCCTTGGGGTCGAAGGCCACGCCGATGTGTGTGGGCTGCTCCTTGCGGAGCACCTCCTCGAGTGTGTTGACAAAGCCGAAGATGGCCGACGTGTTCTGTCCTCGCGAGTTGATGCGCGGAGCACGTATGAAGGCATAGTAGGCTCGGTAGATGAGCGCATATGCATCGAGTAGAAAGAGCTTCTCCATAGGTCGTGTGTTACAAATCGGTCGTAAAAGTACAAAAAAAAATGGGGAATCCACCACTTTTGTGTACTTTTGCGGTATGATTGCACTAAAGAGACCCATGCGCCTGCGCACCATGACCTACGGCCTCCTCATTGCCCTCCTCCTCGTGGGGTGTGGCGATAGGATTAGCATGCGCCAGCTGGAGCAGCTGGAGTCGAGGGTGAACGACGCTCCCGACTCGGTGCTCACCGTGCTCACCGCCACCGACATGCCACGCTGGGGAGAGCGCCGTGCGCTCTATGCCCTGCTCACCGTGCAATCACAAGACAAGAGCTATATTAGCATTCCGCTTCGTTGCTAGCAATGAGAGGAATTCTCCATCAACCATTAGGAAATATTGAAATTATATACTAAGTTTGCACAACAATCTAAAAAAACGACAGATATGAAAAACCACGTATTGTTTCTACTTGCATGCATCATGCTTTTCGCCTCATGTCACAGAGACGACAACGACTCAGCTCTGGCCATTGACCTGACCAAGATCCCTGAGACTACCATTGCCGAGGGAATGCTGGGCGCAGCACACTACACTCACGACGAACTGCTCGGCGCTACGGCCGACGGGCATTACATCGAGTCGGCCATCTACGACTGCTACCGCGAGGGAGGTGAGGTCTTCTATGTGCTGAGCTCACGGGAGGAAGCCCCCAACAACGTGAACCAACGTATTGGGATGGAGGGACTCAGCACTCACTACATACAGTTCTACGGCGACTACTATGCCAGCACGGGCGGCATGCCAGATTATAAGACCTCGCTGCGCGACTACACCTTTGACGAGAAGGCGCAGACGCTCAACGGGCTCTTCACCTATCATTCAACTATCGATGTGCCCCACAGATTGGTCTATCTGCACCGCGACTACATCATCTTGGAGATGGATGCCCCGTGGAGAAAACTCTCGGCTGAGAAGGGTGCCACCTTCTCTCGTGTAGTGTACACACGTGTCGATGAGCCCACCCACCCCGTTGTGCCCGACACCGTAGACTATCGCAAATAAGCTACGATTTGCTTGGTGGCAGTCCTTCTCGCCCCTACCATACAGGATGATGAGAACTAGCTATCTCTGCGGACAGATATAACCTCAAGGAACCATGAGAGTAAAGTTTATACCCGATTAATAAATGAAAGATATATTTATATCGTTTGTTAAGAGAATATATACCGAATGGTATCGCTATCAAGATGAAGAAGACAAGCTGTTATTACGTGTCTATGTTTGTGTTGATGATAGCGTCTATAGTCTTGATTGTTCAGAAGAGGCTGTAACGATTCGTGAGGAGAATGATTTGCCCGAAGGGTATGTGAATATAGACAATATGTATACCTATTGGCTTCAGGAAGAGCACATCGAATGGTTGAACGAGTCGCCTATTACTAAGATAAGGTATCTATACGAAAAGAAGACAGGTTTCAAACGTGGTATCTGCCTCTTCTTCAAGAACCATCATATCATATACTATAACCCTGGCTACGAATATGGTGATAGAGAAGTTATGCTGTGTGATGCGGACTTGGAGGCGATAATGACAGAGTACGATTACATACTTGATAAATAAAAGATGTCCGTCACGGCGGAGAAGTGTACTATACTCCAGACCATTATAAATCTTTTATAGGCTCAGATAAGATGGAAAGTTTTTTATATAATAAATCAGAGGCTCAATCTTTGACTGATATAGTGCGTATAGAATTATGCTCCATAAGGAATCTTGAGCAACTCTTTTATGAGCTATCCAGACAAACATGTTTCCCTATCTCCGATTGGGATGATTTGGAAGAATTTCTGTTTTGTTTGGAAGGCTGCAGTAGTAAGGGAGTTCTAATAGAGCATTGTGATATGCCACAATTATATAAAGACGAACTATGCTGTTACCTTAGGATATTGCAAGATGCTGCTTGGTATTGGGAAGCGAATGAGAAGTTGCATCGTCTATATTATATCTTTCCTGTAAAGGATATGGTATTCGTAAGGACACTCTTGGAGAAGTATTATTGCTATGACCCGAGTTGGTTGAAACAATCCCCCATTGATAGCATATCTGTAAATAAATATCCACACGCAGATACTCCTGATGAAATCATTTTACAAACCAAGAATCATAAGCGTTTCATTGTCCGTTGTGAGAGTGATGATGTCACAATTGACATCACTTCTTTCAGACCAGATGCTGTTGAAAACGGCAAAACATCGAAGCTCGATTTCAAATGGATTTCTGGTTCTCGGATTTCACATGTGCAATACATTGTAGATAGGCATACAGATCAATATGTAGGAGTTCGTCTGATTTTAAAGAAGAACTATCTCTTTCCCTTTTATCGGAAGCATACAGTCTCATTTTATCACGATTCAGATAACCCTAAGATTAAACATCTGTTAGTGGACGAGCCCATATCTACAGACAAATATTACTTTAAGGATTTATGAGAGTAAAGTTTATATCCGAACGAGTGGAAGCAATTCCCGAGAGATTGTTGCAGTACTCGATTGAAACCTGGGCGTTGACTCCGAACAATGAATATGTAGTGTTTGCTCTATGCACAATGTGTGGCGAGCAATGGTATCTCTTGTGCGACGACTATTACAAAACCGACAACATTGACTCATTCCCCCGTTACTATCCTGCCATGTTGTTTGATGTCGTTGATGCTGTCCACTCCAAGTATTGGGTAGAATATCAGAGGATAGATGAATATGTAGATAGCAAACCAAAGGTTACCAATTATTCTTTTCCTGAATTCGCTCAAGATCCCTATTTCTATGGTGAACTATTAGAGGCACGCGATGAGAATTATTCCAAGATATTCAATCGTTACAAGTTGTTGATGGAGACGGAGGCATGGAATGGCTATCCTACGATAACGCTTGGACAGAAGCTGAAGATTGCGGCCTTGCCCGATGAGGAATTGCACGAGATACACACTCACTGCACGGCCAATCGCGAAGAGGTGGAGGCATCGTCACGTTGCGCATGCTTTTATTGCCAGGAGGTTTTTCGCGCGATAGAGGTGAAGGATTATATAGTAGAGCCTTCCATGGATTATAAGGAAACAGCGCTTTGCCCACGTTGTGGTGCTGATACCATACTGGGGGATGCTGCAGGAATACCTTTCTATAAGGAATTGATAGATAAACTGCATCGCCATTATTTTGGATAATACGTTTATAACAATCAAATGATGAGAACACGACCATCTTTACTACTGATATTTGTCTGCACCCTACTACTGTGCAGCTGCAAGAGCTTGGATAGAACGGTAGACATATCGCTCACTGAGAACTATTACACCGGTAGTTTTGTCCGCCCCACCACACCGGATAAGATGAAGGTGTATGTGGCCAATGAGCCATTGCCCTTGACAACAGAAGTAATAGGCAAGTTCTCTGCTACAGACCCTGAGGCACGGCGCAATGCTTCACTCGATGTGCTGCTCGACACGGTGAAGAAGGAGGTGAGCCGCTTCGGCGCTAACGGACTATTCCTCACCGACCATTACAAGCCCCATTGGCTGGGCAATCCCCAGCATGTGATGTATGGGTATATCTTGCTGCAGCCCGATACCATACTGAAACCCGGCCGGGAGCATCCGCTGAACACCGCAATAAGGGAGTATCGGGAGCAGGAGGAGGCTAAGAAATTGGCTGAGAAGGAGGAACTGAAACGTCTGTATCCACCGCACCAATTCTATCTTAGCGCTGGCTTCTCCAATCTGATGCAGCCCAAAGATGCTGAGGGTACTTATCGCAGTGAACTCACCAACGGATTGAATCTTCAAGCAAGCTATACATACAATGGCTATGGCATCCTCTATAGTGGCCGCTATGTCAATTGCGATGCGCTGCAATCGAATAGTCATAGTATTATCCCCATCTTCTTGAGCATAAATACAGCCCATAAGAATGAGAAACTATTCACGTCAATGGTCTATGGCATAGGATGTCAGTGGGAGAATGTCTTTCTGAAATCCCCATCAACCGAAGCCGTGCAGCACATATCGGGAAGGCGTGCAGTAATATACGCCGCTATAGAATACGAATATCGTATACGTCAGCATTGGGGATTGGCAACACGTTTTCATGTTCACGATTGGGGTGTAACCAAGAGAAACGATTATCAGGACAAGGCTACTGCGAAATGTTCAGAGTATGGGATATCTTTAGGACTCAACTACCATTTCTGATGAACCAGCTTGCATAGCATAATGGGAATATTTACTTTTGTGTAGCATTATTAATAAACACACTATTATGAAACGCACAATTCTCTTCCTCGTATGCCTCATGGGCATGACATTCGCTTTTGCACAAACCTATCTGCAAGACGTAGTGTACCTGAAGAACGGCTCCATCATCCGTGGAGACATCATCGAGATGGTGCCTGGCGAGACGGTAAAGATAATGACCGCTGATGGCTGTTTGTTCGTATGGGATATGGATGAAGTTGAACGGATTACGCAAGAGGAAATGCGTAATCGAGGGGAGGTGCAAGAAGAAAAGTTTGTCTTCCTCTCAGGACTGCTCTCATTCATGGTGCCAGGTGTGGGACAATATTATATAGGAGAGCGACACGACGGTAAGATTGATTTGCTTACACATCTTGGATGCTGGGGAGCAATGGCCGCAGGAGGGGGTCTGCTGTCAGCCTCAGCCACCGTTTGGGATGGTTTCGCAGAAAAGGCGGGGTATGCTGCAGGAGCCGTTTTGGCGGTTGGAGGCCTTGCCTTGATGGCTACCAATACGGTATGTTCGGTAATAGATGCAGTAAAGTCGGCCAAACGTGTCAATATAGAGAATGGGTATGTTATGCTTCCTATGGGGAGTCATTGCGCCTTCGGCATGCAGCCTATGGTCGCTTATGAATATCCACAATATATGCAAGGGGTAAAGCCCGAACTGTCTGCCGGAATGAAATTCAAGTTAATCTTCTAATGAAATACAACCATGAAAAGATTCTTATTAGTTTTGACAATTGTGTTGTCGGCCTCGTTTACCTTCGCACAAACCAGTCTACAGGACGTCGTTTACTTGAAGAACGGCTCAATCATTCGGGGCGATATTATCGAGATGGTGTCTGGCGAGACGGTAAAGATTATGACCGCTGATGGTTGCGTATTCATATACGACTTTGCCGATGTGGAGAAATTTACCAAAGAGAAGCCGATGTATTATGGAAGGACGACCATTGACAAGAAATCTCCGTGGGCAGCGGGCATTATGTCATATTTTATTCCAGGCTTAGGACAATTCTATAATGGCGAAGAACGTAAGGGATGGATTGACCTGGGAACTCAGGTTGGAGGATATGCGGCAACTCTAATTGGATTGGCCTTAGCTATGGAGTATGCGGGATACTATGATTATGATTATTACGAAAATTATTATTGTGAAGAAGATGGCTATCCCCCTTATGAATACATAGAAGGTAATCGCTTCTTGTCGGGGGTTGGTGTCGTGTTATTAACTGCAGGTGTCATCACCATCTACGCCAATGCCATCCACTCTATCGTTGATGCCGTGAAGTCCTCAAACCGCATCAATGCCGAGAACGGCTATGTGATGTACCAGCTCAGCGACCACTGCGCCTTCGGCATGCAGCCCTCGATAGCCTATGAGCGTCCGCAATACCTACAAGGCAGTAAGCCCGAGCTCACGGCGGGCATGAACTTCAAGCTGACGTTCTAACTATGGGTGGGGCAAAATATCGGGAAAAACAGGTTACAAAAGTTCATAAATAGGTTGGCATTGGCAAGCCATCATGAAGTTCGCTTCATACTGGCAGAGCTGATGCTAGGTGTTGCAGCAAAGAAGAGGATCGCGAAGGAAAACACACCATCAATGCAAGCTAACAACCATTGCTCCAACATATTGCAACGTTTTTTCAAACTTTTTCGAGGGCTTGAAAAAAAATTATCACTATAGTGAAAAAAATTTTTCAACAAAGCGAAAAAAAATTGTCAAGCCTATGAAAAATAAATTTGGAGGGCTACAAACCACAAAAATCGTTTATCCATTTTTTCCAACTCCTTTCGCTTCTGCCAGTATGAAGCCAATACCAAACGAAGTTCGCTGCCAATGCCAACCTATTTATGAACTTTTGTAACCTAAAAAACGACAAAAATCGCCCATTTCATCGAGAAACAGAGTTAAAAAAACAGGAGATAAAGGCAGATGGTCTCATCAAATGGATTTGCTAAATTTGTCACCGAAAGGTGGCAGCTTGGCCAATTGATAGCAATAATCCGATTACGAGCAACGGCGAATTTATCCTCGGCGAGCCTTTGCCGTATCGCGATTTATGTATACATTTGCATCGGAATTGATATCTACACCACCGTATGGACGCATTGCAACGAATATTACGACCTATCGAGGGCGAGTTTGCCACATTCAAGAAGATGCAGGACGACCTCGCCGTGAACCCCAACCCCCTGCTGCGCGAGATCATCCTCCACGTGAACAAGCAGCGCGGCAAGCAGATGCGTCCGATGATGGTGCTGCTCTGCGCCAAGCTGTGGGGAGAGGTCACCGACACCACCTATAGCGCAGCACTGGCACTGGAGCTGCTACACACGGGAAGCCTCGTGCACGACGACGTGGTGGACGAGAGCATGCAACGACGGGGACAGGCATCGGTGAACGCCATATACAACAACAAGCTGGCGGTGCTCGTGGGCGACTACCTGCTCTCGATGGCGCTGGCCTTCACAGGACGATGCGAGAACCCCCGCATCACGAGGCTCGTGGGGGCGCTGGGGCAGACATTGGCCGACGGAGAGATATTCCAGATGTTTCACAGCCACGAGAAGCTCGTGTCGGAAGAGGTGTACCTGGAGATCATACGCAAGAAGACGGCATCGCTCTTTGCCACCTGCGCAGAGATAGGAGCGCTCTCGGTGGGCGCAGCCGAGGAGGACGTGGCCCGCGCACGACAGATAGGGGAGCTCATAGGCATCTGCTTCCAGATACGCGACGACATCTTCGACTACTACACGAGCGACGTGGGCAAGCCCACAGGGAACGACATGCGCGAGGGCAAGCTCACGCTGCCCATCATCTACGCCGTGCGCACACATGGCGACGACCACACACGCTCGATGATAGACCGCCTCAAGGAGGGCGAGCTGGCCGAGGAGGAGATAGCCGAGCTCATCGACTTTGCCAAGCAGCACGGAGGCATAGCCTATGCCGAGCAGGTGATGCAGGACTACCGACAGAGGGCCATAGCTCTGCTGCCCGAGGAGGGAGACGAGGAGGTGAAGGAGGCCATCGTGGCCTACATGGATGCCGTAATCAACCGAACAAAATAAACTGACACACAGAGAGGCGGGCACACACACCCGAGCAACGATGAGAGGCGAGGAGCATGTACTGATGGGCCTTGGGGTGCGCCCCACAGCCATACGCCAGCTGGTGCTGAGGGAGATCGTGCGCTATGGGCACGCGTTCACCCTGGCCGACATGGAGCACCGCCTGCCCACGATGGACCGCTCGTCGCTCTTCCGCACACTGACCCTCTTCGTGGAGCACCGGCTGCTGCACGAGATGGACAATGGCAGCGGATCGAAGCTCTACTGCCTATGTGACTGCGAGCATGACCACAACCACACCCCACACATGCACTTCATCTGCACACGGTGTGGCGAGGCCTTCTGCCTCAAGGACATCAGCCTGGACACGCTCCCCAAGCCAGAGGGCTATGAGGTGAGCGAGGTGAGCGTGGTGATGAGGGGGGTGTGTCCGAGGTGTAAATCCTAAAAAAAACCTCCTAAATCGTTTTATTATTCATTAAAAATGCCGAAATTTGCGGCTCTATTATTACACTACTTATTGACAAGACATGAGCGAACAAGTGATTGTGAAGGAGCGCGACGAGGTTATCGTGCGCTTCTCGGGCGACTCGGGCGACGGCATGCAGCTGGCGGGTAACATCTTCTCCACCATCTCGGCCACCGTGGGCAATGACATCTGCACCTTCCCCGACTACCCCGCCGACATACGCGCCCCGCAAGGAAGCCTCACGGGCGTATCAGGATTCCAAGTACATATCGGTGCCGACAAGGTGTACACACCGGGCGACCTGTGTGACGTGCTGGTGGCCATGAACGCTGCAGCGCTGAAGACACAGTACCGCTACGCCAAGAGAGATGCCACCATCATCATCGACACCGACTCGTTTGGCCCCAGCGACCTCAAGAAGGCGGCCTTCGACACCGAAGACCCGCTGGCAGAGATGGGCATCGACGCCGACCGCGTCATCGCATGCCCCATCACACAGATGGTCAAGGACTGCCTCGCCGACAGCGGCATGGAGCCCAAGGCGGTCATCAAGTGTCGCAACATGTTTGCACTGGGACTCGTGTGCTGGCTCTTCGACCGCGACCTGAACGTGGCGTTCAACTACCTGCGCGAGAAGTTCGCCAAGAAGCCCGCCATCGCAGAGGCCAACATCAAGGTCATACAGGCAGGATACGACTATGGTCACAACACCCATAGCTCAGCTACCAATGTGTACCGCGTGGAGACCAAGCACAAGGTGCCCGGTCGCTATATGGACATCACCGGCAACAAGGCCACAGCATACGGATTCATCGCAGCTGCCGAGAAGGCAGGGCTCAAGCTCTACCTCGGCTCATACCCCATCACACCCGCCACGGATGTGCTGCACGAGCTGTCGAAGCACAAGTCGCTCGGCGTGACCACCGTGCAGTGTGAGGACGAGATCGCGGGATGCGCATCGGCCATCGGCGCCTCATTTGCCGGCGCACTGGCGGTGACCTCGACCTCGGGCCCCGGCATATGCCTCAAGTCCGAAGCCATGAACCTCGCCGTCATCATGGAGCTGCCCCTCGTGGTACTCGACGTGCAGCGCGGAGGACCCGCCACGGGACTGCCCACCAAGTCGGAGCAGACCGACCTGCTGCAGGTGCTCTTCGGCCGCAACGGCGAGTCGCCCATGCCGGTCATTGCCGCCACATCGCCCACCGACTGCTTCGACGCCGCCTACATGGCCTCGAAGATAGCCCTGGAGCACATGACCCCCGTGGTGCTGCTCACCGACGCCTTCATCGCCAATGGCTCGGGCGCCTTCCGCTTGCCCAGCCTTGCCGAATATGCACCCATCAATCCACCCTACGTGCCCGAGGAGCTGCGCGGCACATGGGCTCCCTACCAGCGCCAGGAGGAGAACGGCGTACGCTACTGGGCCGTGCCGGGCCGCGAGGGATTCCAGCACATCCTCGGAGGACTGGAGAAGGACAGCAAGACCGGAGCCATCTCTACCGACCCCGAGAACCACGACCTGATGACCCGTCTGCGCCAGCAGAAGGTGGACGCCATCCCCGTGCCCGACCTCGTGGTGGAGGGCGACAAGGAGGATGCCGAGCTGCTCATCGTGGGCTTCGGCGGCACCTACGGACACCTGCATGCTGCGATGGACGAGATGCGCGCTGCTGGCAAGAAGGTGGCACTCACCCACTTCAAGTACATCAATCCCCTGCCCGCCAACACCGCCGAGGTGCTCCGCAAGTACCCCAAGGTGGTCGTGGCCGAGCAGAACGGAGGCCAACTGGCTGCATGGCTGCGCATGAAGGTCGACGGATTCGCACCGCTGCAGTACAATGAAGTGAAGGGACAGCCTTTCGAGGTCAGCACGCTGGTGAACAATCTGGCCCCCCTCTTATCCCCCCAAGGGGGGAAGGCCCAAGCGTGACGGGATGGATGACTATTCATACTGCACGGCTGCTCCATACATCTACAAGTTGTTGAAAGAGTTTGCTCGTGAAAATAGAGCTAAACCCACAGAAGCAGAAATGGTGTTGTGGAGAGAACTGAGAGGAAGTCAGTTGGGAGTGCCTTTTCGACGACAACATATCATAGGTGAGTACATTGCCGATTTTGTAAGTTTGCCAACGAAGATAATCATAGAATTGGACGGGCGTTACCACTCTTTGCCCGAACAGCAGATTAGCGATGAAGAGCGTACCCAATGGTTGAAACAGCATGGATTCAAAGTCATCCGATTCACGAACGAACAGATCCTATGCGATATAGATAACGTATTATTGACGATAAAAAAGAATATGATATATGGAACAGAACAAAAGTAATACTGCCTGCATGTCATCCCCCCTTGGGGGGAGTGAGGGGGGCTGCGTATGGACTGCTGCCGACTATAAGAAAGGTCAGCCGCGCTGGTGCCCCGGCTGCGGAGACCACTTCTTCCTCGCGTCGTTGCACAAGGCAATGGCCGAGATAGGCGTAGCACCGCACAATATTGCCGTAATCTCAGGTATCGGCTGCTCGAGCCGCTTGCCCCACTACATGAACACCTATGGCATGAACACCATCCATGGTCGTGCAGCAGCTATCGCCACAGGATGTAAGGTGGCCAACCCCGAACTCTCTGTATGGCAGGTGAGCGGCGATGGCGACGGACTCGCCATCGGTGGCAACCACTTCATCCATGCCAACCGCCGCAACATCAACCTCAACATGATATTGCTCAACAACCGCATCTACGGACTCACCAAGGGACAATACTCGCCCACCAGCCCCCGTGGATTCGTGAGCAAGTCGAGCCCCTACGGCACCGTGGAGGACCCCTTCCGCCCTGCCGAGCTCTGCTTCGGCGCCCGTGGCCGCTTCTTTGCCCGTGCCGTAGCCACCGACGCCCCTGGCACCGTAGAAGTCCTCAAGGCAGCCCATGCACATAAGGGAGCATCGGTGTGTGAGATCATGCAAAACTGCGTCATCTTCAACGACGGCACCCACGACAGCATCTACAACAAGGAGGGACGCGCCAAGAACGCCATCTACCTGCGCCACGGACAGCCCATGGTGTTCGGTGTGAACAACGAGTATGGACTCATGCAAGAGGGATTCGGACTCAAGGTGGTGAAGCTCGGTGAGAACGGCATCACCATCGACGACATCCTCGTACACGACGCACACTGCGAGGACAACACCGTGCAGCTCAAGCTCGCCATGATGGAGGGACCCGACTTCCCCATCGCACTCGGAGTGATACGCGACGTGGAGGCACCCACCTACGATGAGGCCGTAGCAGAGCAGATCGAGGAGGTGAAGGCCAAGAAGCCCTATCACACCTTCGAGGAGCTCCTCCTCACCAACGACACTTGGGAGGTGAAATAAGACCGCTGCGTAATCTCACAACTCACATCTTACGTCGAAGCAGGCCCTAAAGCAGCGGGGGGTCTGCTTCTTTTTTTATAGTACCAATATAGAGAATATACCCCAATAAATTTGCTTTTTCGGTAGCCATACACTAATTTTGAAAGCAGAAAAAGACAAACCCACAATACTATGAGACAAACTCTACTACTGGCCCTCATCATGGGCTGCACAAGCCTCGCACAGGCACAAGACACATTCACCGAGAGCAACGACCCCACACAGCCAACCGCCCAAGAGTGGCAAGCGACAAGAGGCATGCATGCCGCATGGGGCACGAGTAACGTACGCTATGCCTGGCACGCGATGCCCGAGACCAAGGAACTGAAACGCACCGCAACACTCGACGCATGGAGAGGCGAGCGCGTGAGCACACAAGCACTCATCTACTCCTCGGTGCCCACCGATAGCCTGGCACCCATCACCCTGCAGCTGTCGGCCTTCAAGAACGGACGACACACACTGCCCGCAGAGGCCATGAGCGCAGCCTTCGTGCGCTACGTGATGACCGACGCGTGGAGCACCCCCGACGGACGAGGAGCAGGATGCGGATACCGACCCGACCACACACTGTACGACTCAGCCATGGTAGCCGACATCATAGACCCTCACGCCGAGAGCATGCACATGGATGCCATGAGCACACGCTCGGTGTGGGTGAGCTGCCAGGTGCCTGCCGATGCAGCCACGGGAACCTATAGCGGCACACTCAGCATCAAGGCTGGCAAGCGCACCATAGCCCGCCTGCCCCTACACATAAGAGTAGCCGACCGCACCCTACCCGACCCCAAGGACTGGAACTTCCACCTCGACCTGTGGCAGAATCCCTTTGCCGAAGCACGATACTATGGCACACCGCTCTGGAGCGACAGCCACCTCGAAGCCATGCGCCCCTCCATGGAGATGCTGGCAGCTGCAGGACAGAAGGTGATCACGGCAAGCATCATGCACAAGCCATGGAACGGACAGACGGAGGACCACTTCGACTCTATGGTGACATGGATGAAGAGACTCGACGGCTCATGGGAGTTCGGGTTCGACGTGTTTGACCGCTGGGTAGAGTTTGCCATGAGCTGCGGCATCGACGAGCAGATCAACTGCTTCTCGATGATACCCTGGGCACTCAGCTTCCCCTACTACGACGTAGCCACCAACCGCATGCAGGTGCTGCGTGCTGCTCCTGGCGACGCAGCCTATGAGGAGATGTGGGTAGCCATGCTCAAAGCCTTCTCACAACACCTGCGCGAAAAGGGATGGTTTGACATCACCACCATCGCCATGGACGAGCGACCCATGCATGCCATGCAGAAGGCTATGGCCGTCATCCGCAAGGCTGACCCCAGCTTCAAGGTGTCGCTCGCAGGTAACTGGCACCCCGAGATCGAGGCCGACCTCTACGACTACTGCATCGCACTAGACCAAGCCGAACTGGTACCCCAAGAGGTGCTCACACGACGCCAGAGCGAAGGGAAGAAAACCACCGTATACACCTGCTGCTCGACACACAAGCCCAACACCTTCACCTTCTCCGTACCCGCAGAGGGAGCCTGGTATGGGTTCTACGTAGCAGGCACCGAATATGACGGTTACCTGAGATGGGCCTACAACAGCTGGGTGAAGCATCCGCTCCACGACACCCGATTCCGCCAATGGCCAGCGGGAGACACCTACATGGTGTATCCCTATGGACGCAGCTCGGTGCGATTCGAAAAACTCATCGAGGGCATACAGGCCTACGAGAAGATTCGCATCCTACGTGACGAGTTCACCCGAGAGGGCGACACTGCCAAGCTGAGCAAATTGGAAGAGGTGATAGAGATGTTCGACTTCAACAGCCAGTACACCGACGACTTCCCCAGCCTCATCCAACAAGGACAGGATAAACTAAACGCACTGAGCACACGTTAAAGATTGATAAAAACAGAGATATGTGGCGACAAAGCCCTATCTTTACGGAGCGAACAATAACAAAACCTAACCACAAAAGGCTTATCTATGATCCAAGTACACTGCATCAACAACGGAGAGACCCTAGACCTCGTGCCAGGCATCACGCTGCAGGAGGTGTATGACGCCTTCGCGCTCGACATGCCCTACGGAGCCGTGAGCGCCCGTGTCAACAACAAAGTGGAGAGCCTGTCCTTCCGCCTCTACAACCCCAAGGAGGTAGAGTTTCTCGACATCACCTCCTCGTCGGGAATGCGTACCTACGTGCGCTCTCTCTTCTTCGTACTCACCAAGGCTGTCGGTGAGCTATACCCCGAGAGCGAAATCATCATCGAGCACCCCATAGCAAAGGGATACTTCTGCAACCTGCGACTGGGACGCCAAGTGGAGGCCGAGGATGTGGCACGCATCAAGAGCCGCATGCAGGCAATCATAGACGCCGACATCAATATAGAACCGATACAATGCCCCACGACGGAAGCTGCAGCCCTATTTCGCAATGAGGGACGCGACGACGTAGCCATACTGATGGAAACCACAGGAAGGCTCTACAGCAACTACTACAAGCTGGGCGACAAGATAGACTACTACTACGGAAGCCTGCTGCCCTCGACGGGAAGAATACACCTCTTCGAGCTGCAGCAGTATCACGACGGGCTACTCCTGCGCGTGCCTAGCCGCGAGAACCCCGACACGCTGGAAGACGTCGTGAGACAGGACAAGATGCTCAGCGTGTTCAGCGACCACCGACACTGGCAGGAGGTGCTCGACCTCACCACCGTGAGCGACCTCAACGTGGCCTGCCGCAAGGGACACGCCACAGACCTCATCAACGTGGCAGAGGCACTGCAAGAGAAGCGCATCGCGGGTATGGCCGACGACATCTATCACCGACACTCACGCGTCGTGCTCATCTCGGGACCCTCATCGTCGGGAAAGACCACCTTCAGCAAGCGCCTGTCGGTGCAGCTCATGACCAACGGACTCAGACCCGTGGCACTATCGCTCGACGACTATTTCGTAGACCGCGAGCAGACTCCGCTCGACGCAGAGGGCAACTACGACTTCGAGTCGCTCTATGCCGTCGACCTCCCCTTCTTCAATGAGCAGCTCAACGCCCTGCTACGAGGAGAAGAGGTGCAGCTCACCAAGTTTGACTTCACTACGGGCAAGAGACTCCTCACCGAGCGTAAGCTACGCATCGACGGGCACAACATACTCATCATAGAAGGCATACACGCACTCAACCCCGAGCTCACTTGCCACATCGCCGAGAAAGACAAATACAAGATATACGTGTCGGCACTCACCAGCATCATGCTCGATGACCACAACTACATACCCACCACAGACAATCGACTGCTGAGACGCATCCTGCGCGACTACAAGTACAGAGGCTACTCTGCCGAAGACACCATCGCACGATGGCCCAGCGTACGCAAAGGAGAAGACAAGTGGATATTCCCCTATCAGGAAAACGCCGATGCCATGTTCAACTCGGCCCTACTCTACGAACTGGCCGTACTGAAAAGCCACCTCACGCCCATCCTCGAGGAGGTCAAGGAAAACCGTCCCGAACATAGCGAAGCATATCGCTTGCGCAAGTTCCTGCAATACTTTGAATCCATACCCGACAACGACCTCCCCCCAACATCCCTGCTACGCGAATTCCTTGGCGGAAGCAGCTTTGAGTATTGACACCTATGAAAGGAACAGCCACACAAATATATACACAAGAGCAGCTGATGCTGCAAAAGCAGAAGCTCACACCGCTGCAAGTGTTGACCACACGCCTGCTCAGCCTCACCACGATAGAGATGGAGGAGAGGGTCAGAGGCGAGGTGATAGACAATCCTGCACTCGAGACATCCATGCAGGATGACCCTGCAGACCCCATGGAGGAGAACGGAGAGGACAGCTACACCGACACAAACGAGGACCTCATCGCAGGAGACTACCGCACTGAAGACGACATCCCCGACTACAACCTACGCACGCAGCCGCAAAGCCCAGAGCAGCAGGCTTTCCAATATGCCGACACGATGTCCTTCTACGACTACTTGTTGGGACAGCTACACGAGCTGTCGCTCACCGAAGAGCAAGAGACAATAGGGGAATACCTCATAGGGTCGTTCGATGAGGACGGACTCCTACACAAATCGCTGCTCACCATCGCAGACGAGCTAGCCATCTACCATGGTATCGACGCCGACGAAAAAGAGGTCGAGGAGGTGCTGCTACGCATTCAACAATTTGACCCGGCAGGCATCGGAGCACGCAACCTGCAAGAGTGTCTACTCCTGCAACTCGACCGCAAAGAGCCAACGCCGCAGACAGAGCAACAGCACCTGTTGCTGACACAGTGCTATGATGAATTTACCCATAAACGATGGGACAAAATAACACAAAAGCTAGGATGGGAGCCCGAAGAGATAGACTCCGTCGTGGCGGAGCTCGTGAAGCTAAACCCCAGGCCAGGAGCGTCGCTGAGCGACAGCATGGAACGCAGCATGCCACAAATCGTGCCCGACTTCATCGTCGAATGCTTTGACGACAACCTCACCTTTAGCCTCAACAATCAAAACACTCCCCGACTGCGCGTAAGCAACGAGTTCATGCAAATGCTCAACGAACAAGCAGCATCATCACACGCTGACAGTCGCAATGCAGCACAATTCCTGCGCCAGAAAATAGATAACGCACGAGACTTCATCCTTGCCATCGAGCAACGCGAACAGACACTCATGCGCACCATGGAGGCCATCATCTCCCTGCAACGTCCCTTCTTCCTCGAAGGAGACGAAGCCCTCTTGCGCCCCCTCATCCTCAAAGATGTGGCCGATGTCGCAGGATACGACATCTCGACCATCTCACGAGCCACCAATGGCAAATATGTGCAAACACCTTTCGGTCTGTTCCCGCTACGATACTTCTTCAGCGACGGCATTGCCAACACAGAGGGCGAAGAGGTTTCGGTAAGAGAGATACACAACATCATCAAGGAGCTTGTTGACGGAGAAGACAAGAAGACTCCCCTCACAGACGAACAGATCGTCGAGGCGCTCAAGACACGAGGCTACAAGGTAGCACGCCGAACAGTTGCCAAA
>JAEIGA010006012.1_pt1 | contig 18464 bp, 17 predicted proteins | sample 9270691 | NCBI WGS metagenome assembly JAEIGA01 (sample SAMN17057246, study PRJNA624740) | gut metagenome | biome: biome; isolation source: fecal sample | host: Bos grunniens | place: China: Xizang | collected 2019
CTAAATTATACTATTATTTTATTAGAATGGCAAATTATAATTTTGATAACAACCTTCTTTTTTTTCTTCTAGTATTCCTACAACATATGAACCACTACCAGTAAGTCCTGCCATAATACATCCCTTATTTTTTAAGGTAATTTTTTCTTTTTCAATATTATAAATTTTTTCAAAATCATTAACTAAATTTATTTTCTTCTCTAGATTTTCAAACTCATTTAATTCATCATATTTTCTAAACATTTCTTTTGTACTGCAACCTTCACTACTACTATTTATTAACAGATAAAATTGATATGGATTTTTAATCTCATTCATCTCTTCATCTAAACAACCACATTTTAAAAAATATTTACAATCATCACCAATTTTCTTAGCAATATTTAATAAATCATCATATAGTAAATTATATTCTTTATTTAATAATTTAATTATTCCACATGCGTCTGATGATTCACCACCTAATCCTGCTTTATTGGGAATATTTTTAATAATTGTTATATCATATCCTTCAATATCTTTTTTTATATATTCATAATATATTTTTATTGCTTTAAAAACACTATTTGTTTCATCACATGGTATATCTGGATCATTACATTTAATGTTTATTTTTTTATCTTTTCTTTTACTCAATATAATTTCATCAAATAAATCAATTGTTTGTACAATTGTTTTAATATTATGATAACCATCATCTTTTTTATTTTGTATATTTAAAAATAAATTAATTTTCGCTGGACATTTAATTCTCATTATTATCACCATTAATAATTTTAGCATAAAAAAAACTATTATAAAATAGTCTTAGTATATGTCTTATTAATTTCATTAAGACTTGATTTAAAGTCATTTAATCCATATGGATTATACATATTTGAAAGTAAATAATCAACATATTTCTTTAGTTGGTTATATGTCATTATTTCTCTAAAATAATCATTAAACTGATTTTCTATTTTATCTATATTTCCTTTATAAGTTTGCATATCAACAAAATCAGTAAACTCTTCCATTTTTAAAAGTGGCATACATATTTCCATTAATTGTCTATAAGCTACATAAGGACCTTCTCCTAAGTTATTTACATAATTATCAAATGGTGTATTATTTTGATTTTTATATTTTTTTATATTATTAACCATTTTACCAGTTATATAAGTATTGTAAATTTCTTCTAGACCAATACCTTCTCTAATTGAAGTCATTTTTAATAAATTAACTTTTATAGTTTGTAATCCTCTTTGTGCTATTAAATTATTATTTTCTAATTTCTCTGTATGTTTTACTAAATGGTGTCTTAATTCATGAATTAAAGTAGCCTGAATATCAAAAAGATTGCGATTATAAATATTAACTAAAATACTATCTTCTGTAAATTTATTGCCTTCTAATGAATATTTACAGCATCCATTAAATGTGCCTAAATTATTATTAAAATATTCTATTTCACTATCTTTTATTCTTTGTGATAAATCTTCATTATATCTTTCATTAAATAATAATGTTGCTAAAATTAATCGATAGTTATTTAGTTGATTTTCGTCATTATATAGTTTTAATAGTTTGTCGTAATTGTTATTGTTCATTATACCTCTCCTAAATACTAAAAAAACTGTCTTAAAAGACAGTTGTTTTTAAAATGGTGTCCCGTGCGAGATTCGAACTCACGACCCTTTGATTAAAAGTCAAATGCTCTACCAGCTGAGCTAACGGGACAAGCAACGTTTCTAATATTACTACTATTTTTAATATTTGTCAACTAAAAATAACACTTTCGTGTTATTTTAGTTTCCAAATATCTTTATTATAATCATTTATTGTTCTGTCACTAGAAAAATAACCACTTGAAGCAATATTTTTTACCATTTTCTTTTTCCATTCAAGTCTATTTTCATAATCTTTGAATGCTTTGTCTTTTGTTGTTTTATAATCTTCAAAATCTAATAAAGTTTTAAACCAATCTTTAAAAATTAATTCATTTTGAAGTCTTCTTAATCTTTCAAAATTTCCACCATTACTTAGTGTTTCTTCACTAACTAAGAAATCAATGGCATTTTTAATATCTTTATTAGTATCATAATAATCTTTTGGATTATATGAATTATCTTGGTAAATTTTAATTACTTCATCAGCATTTTTACCAAAGATATAAATATTATCATCACCTACTAATTCATGAATTTCAACATTAGCCCCATCTTCAGTTCCTAGTGTTATTGCACCATTAAGCATAAATTTCATATTTCCTGTTCCACTTGCTTCTTTACTTGCTAATGAAATTTGTTCAGAAATATCACATGCTGGAATTACTTTTTCAGCTAAACTTACATTATAATTTTCAAGCATAATTACATTCATATATGGTGAAACTTCAGGATCATTTTTAATTATTTCTTGCATTACTAATATAGCATGAATAATATCTTGAGCCGTTGTATAAGCAGGAGCTGCTTTAGCACCAAAAATAAATGTTAATGGTCTTTCAGGAATATTTCCATTTTTTATTTCTTGATATTTGTTAATAATATAAAGTAAGTTCATTTGTTGTCTTTTATATTCATGAAGTCTTTTTGATTGGATATCATATATACTATCAGGATTTAAATCTATCCCTTTAGTTTCTTTTAAATAATCAGATAGTTCTACTTTTTTAATTCTTTTTACATTTTCTAAATCATTTAAGAACTCTTCATCATCAATAAAGTTTTCAAGTTTAGAAAGTTCAGTTGAATCTTTTTTAAATTCACTACCTATTTTTGATTCAATCAATTTTGTTAATTCTTTATTTGATTCAATTAACCATCTACGGAATGTAATTCCGTTAGTTTTATTATTAAATTTTTCTGGATATAATTTATAAAATTCATTAAGTTCTGTGTTTTTTAAAATATCAGTATGAAGTCTTGCTACCCCATTAACAGAGAAACCATAATGAATATCCATATGAGCCATATGAATTCTTCCTTGATTATCTATAATATTGATTTTTTCATTATTACCATATTTGTGTTTAACACGATTATCAAGTTCATAAATTATTGGCATTAATTGTGGACATACTGTTTCAATGAAATCAATTGGCCATTTTTCAAGTGCCTCAGCTAAAATTGTATGGTTTGTATAAGCACATGTTTTGCTTACAACATTAATAGCTTCATCCATAGAAAATCCTTCATTTTCAGTTAATAATCTAATCATTTCAGGAATAATCATTGATGGATGAGTATCATTAATTTGAATAACAGCATGTTCATTCATTTTATGTAAATCAACATTTTTTTCTTTTAATTCTTCTAATATCATTTGAGCTGTACTAGATACCATAAAATATTGTTGATATACACGTAGTAATCTTCCTTGTTTTGTTGAATCATCTGGATATAAGAATAAAGTTAAGTTTTTATTTATATCCCATTGTGGAAATTTAATTCCATCATAAACGATGTTTTCATCAACAGTTTCAATATCAAATAAATTTAATTTATTTTTTCCTCCATTGTAACCTGGAACATCAATTGTATATAGTTTAGATGTAACATCTCCATACCCAAAGTGTACTTTGTATTTTTTGTTTTCATCATTAAGCCATGAATAATTTTCAATCCATTCATTTTTTTCGGCTCTTTGTTCATTATTTTTAAATTCTTGTTTAAATAATCCATAATGATAATTTAAACCACATCCATCTCCTGGTAATTGTAAAGATGCTATTGAGTCTAAAAAGCATGCTGCTAAGCGTCCTAGACCACCATTACCTAATGATGGTTCTGGTTCAACTTCTTCTATTTGTGCTAAATTTTTATTTTCACTTTTTAGAACTTCATCAAATTTATCATAAAGTCCTAAATTAATTAAATTATTTGATAATAGTTTACCAATTAAAAATTCAGCAGAAACATAATAAACTTTCTTATCCCCATTAATTTCTTCTATTAAATTGCTATAAGCTTTAGTTAATTGTAATATTGCATAATAAAGTTCTTCATTATTACAATCTTTAATTTCTTTATTATACATTGTATTACACATCGAAGATAAAGCTTTTTTAACTTCTAAGTTGTCTAACATTTATAAAATCCTCCCTATATCTTGTATAAATTAACTTTATCATATTCGACAAAATAATACAATCTTTTTAAAATAAAAAAAAGCTAAAAAGCTTTTTTATGCAGAAATTATAGTAATTATAATATAAATAACATATACAGAAACAAAAGTAATACCATTTAATCTTGTCATTGTATCTTTTTTTCCAAAGAATGGATTTAAACACATAAATAATGTACCAAACATTAATAAGACAATATCTTTATTATAAGATAAAGAATAATTAATTGGTGAAATTGCTGCACTTGATCCAATTATTAAGAAAACATTAAATATTTGACTTCCTAAAATATTTCCGATTGCCATATCTGTTTCACCTTTAAATGATGCTGTAACACTTGTTAATAATTCAGGTAAACTTGTTGATATAGCAATAATAGTAAGCCCGATTAATTTTTGACTTAAACCTAATCTTTTTGCTAATAAAACAGCATTATCTACAACAAAATCTCCACCAAGTTTTAATAATATTATACCTAATATTATCATAAAAATTGATTTCCAAATATTGATTTTTTTAAGTTCAATAAAGGAAGCTTTTTCAATAGATTTCTTTGATATTTTTTTAGCATTTTTAGCCATATATAAGTTATAACAAATAAATGCTATAGCACATAAAAGTAAAATAAATCCTTCACTTCTTGTAATTATATTTTGATTTACTAATCCATTAGCAACAACAAATAATAATGTTGTAGCTCCCATATTTATAAAATTTTCTATATATTTTGTTTGCTTTTTATAAATTAATGGTTTTATAATTGCACAAGATCCTAATATTAAAAATAAGTTAGCAATATTACTACCTACAACATTTCCAATAGATATATCACTATGCCCATTTATTGCTGAACCTAAACTTACAACTAGTTCTGGAAGACTTGTTCCTATACTAACAATTGTCAGTGCAATTACCATTTCTGGTATTCTAAATTTTTTGGCAATATTACATGCTCCATCAACTAAAAAGTCAGCACCTTTAATTAAAAGAACAAAGCCAACTAAAATTAAAACTACTTCTATAATCATTTCATATCCTCCTAGTTTAAATTATATTATAATGAGTAGTAAAAGTCAATTATATTACTATTATGGCAATTAATGTAGATATTAATCCTATTATCCAAAATAATTTTACTATTTTTTGTTCGCTATAGCCTTTTTTTTCAAAATGATGATGAAGAGGAGTCATCAAAAATACTCTTCGTTTTGTAAGTTTATAATATGATACTTGTATGATTACAGAAACAGTTTCAAGTACAAAGACAAACCCAATAATTAAAAGGAAAATTTCATGTCTTGTAAGTATTGCTACAGAACCTAATGTAGCCCCTAGAGCAAGTGATCCAGTATCCCCCATAAAAATACTAGCAGGATGACTATTAAAGATGAGAAAGCCTAATAATGACCCAGATAGACTAAAACAAAATAAAGCTATTTCTTCATAACCATCTAACCATCCAGTACTTAATGATATTAAACCAAAAGCTAAAAATGATATTATTGAAAGACCTGTTGCTAGACCATCTAAACCATCTGTAAGGTTCACTGCATTACTACTTGCTATTAATACTAATAATATAAAAACTCCATAAAGCCAGCCTATATTTAGTTTAAAACCTATAGTATGAATCCATAAAAGTGGCTCATTATCAGCTTTCATAAATAGATAAAAAAAGATAATCGCAATAACAATTTGCATCATCATTTTACTACTAGCACTTAATCCTTTATTATTCTTTTTTATAATAATTAGTAAATCATCTGTAAATCCTATAAAACCATATGATAAAAAAACAATAATTACAATAATAAAATTATATGTTAAATCAATTTTATTAAATATATAAAGTATTAATAATGTAATTATTGTTGATAAAATAAAAATTATTCCACCCATAGTTGGAGTATTACTTTTGCTTCTATGACTTTCTTCTAAATATTTATTTAACTGTTGATTTAATTTAAATTTTTTTATTAAAGGAATAAGTATTGTACCTAAAAGAATTGATATTAATAATGATATTAATAATACTAATGTTGTTTTTGTAAGAATTAGCATATTATCACCATTAATATATATGAAAAAAAGTCTTAAATAAGACTTATTCTTTACTAATTTTAAAACTTAAAATAAATACAATTAAACATACTAAAGCAATACAAGCTTGAATAATGTATAGTTTAAGTGAATTATTAGAACCATCAACTGGAATTAAAAATGTAAGTGAAATAGATGTAATTGCAATAATAATTAATATAAATCTAAATATTAACATTTTAGATTCACTAGACATTTCTTTTTTAATTTGTTCTTTTTGTTTTTCTAAATATTTATCGTATGTAATTAATGGTTCTACAGGAACTTTATTTTTTTGATATTCAATAACAATTTTATTATGTTCAGAATCATCCATTTTGAAAATTAATTCTTTTATTTCTTTTGTTAAATCTGTTTTAACAGTATATTTTATTACTGTGTTTCCTCTTTCTCTTGTTACCGAATTCATATCAGAAAATGGTAATACAACACTTTTTTCTTTTGTGATTACTTCAATACCTAAATCTAAAAAGTATAATTTTCCATCTAACCATTCGTCATTATCTTTAATTTCAATATTAAATCCTGTTTTCTTCATTTTATCACCTCATTTTAAAATTCTGCTATACGGCTATCAAATTGTTCATTATTTAAAGATAAATAATTAACTAATTTAATTTCGTCCTCAAAAGATATTTTACATTTAATATTCCATTCATAAGTTCTTGAAATTCCATCTTCAAATTTAAATGTTATTTTATGACCATTTAAAGTGTATTTGCATTCTTGTGCAGATACTTTGTTTCCTCGAAAACTTCCAAATTTACAGCTTCCATCTTCATAAATTTTATATGCCTGATAGTCTGAGTCAGTTCCACTAACCCACATTCTACTTCCTTCAGTATATAAATTATCTTTAGAATTTAGAATTGTTAATCTCATAAATATTGATAAACCAATTAGAAAAACTGCTAATATTATTACAAAAATATATGCATATGATTTTTGTTTTGGTTTTAATGTATTGTTAAGTTCTTCTTGTTTATTTTTATTTTCATCAGATATTTCAGGCATAGTTACTTGTTGTGGTGGTAATACTGATGTTTGATTATTAGTCATTACATACATTGAAGCTATTGTTTTTTGTTCTTGCTCTTTTGGTTCCTTATTATAAATATTATTTGTTGGTGGTACATATTCACCATTATCTTCTTCTTTTGGTGCTGATTTTTTAGCAACAATTTCATCATAAATTTCACTCAAATTATCAGCATTTATGGAAATTATTTTCTTTTTGGCTTCTCCGTTTTTTCTTTCCATATATGTAATATTTAAATATTGATCTTGATAATTAATATTTGCCATTTCTAATAAAGTTATAACTAATGAACTTGTTTCCATTTTAATAATTATAGCACCATCAGTAATTGTTAAAATTGCTGGTAACCATTTTTCATTAATATAAACTCCTATTTCCATCATTATCACTCCTAATATAATAATTATATCATACTAATAAAAAAAAGTTAAAAATTAATTTAACTTTTTCATAATAAATTTATTATATCTCCTAGATTATAAATGGATTTAAATTTGTCATATTCTTTGTTTGTAAATTTAATACTTATTCCTCCGTTTTGTTGCCATAATTCTAGATTTTTAGAATAATCATCTATTAATATTGAATCTTTAGGATCAACATAATGACATTTATCTATATTTCTTGGAACAGGAATTACATTTAAATTCCCTACTTTATTTGTTAGTAGTTTTTTCTTTTCATTAGCTTCTTCTTCTGAACAAACATGGGTCAAAATGGCCACATTAAAATCATTTGAATCATTGAGGGTTTTTAAATGGGAAAATGCATTACTTATTTCGTCACATTCCTTTAAGAGTTTATCCCAATTAATTTTTTTTAAAAAATTAACTGTTTCATCATAATTTGTTCTATCAACTTGATGTTCATCTAGAAGGTTTGTGATAGCGTTATTAGTATTCATAATAACACCATCAAAATCAATATACAATTTTTTCATATTATAATCTCCTTTGGTACGATATATTTTTTGTTATAATTTTAATTTTATTTTTTGTAATATATCTTTCGAGATACCACCCGTAGTAACATCCGCCGATATTTCGATCGTTACTAACCTCGTCATCCACTAGGGATCAGGCGCTAATTACTGATTACTCCTTCCTACTATCAAATAATTTATAATATTATATCACTATAGAATAACTTTGACAATAAAGAAAAATAATATATAATATTGTTACAGGTGATTTTATGAAAACTAAAAATATTAAAGAAACTGATTTACGTAATTTAATAGGATGTGGTGCTGAAGGAAGAGTTTTTCTTCTTGAAAATGGTGATGCTTGTAAAATTTTCTATGATGGAACACAAATAGAAAACAAAATTAAAAAACTTAAGTTTATTAAAGATTTAGAAATGTATAATATTGCTAATCCTAAAGAAATAGTTACAATGGACAAAAAAATTGTTGGTTATACTATGGACTATATATTATATGATGATAAATTAAATAGATACTTAGAAAGCGATCACCCACTAGATTATAAAATAGAATATTTAAAACAACTTGAAGATTTAATGAAAGAACTACACTTTAATAATATTACAATGGTTGATACAATGTATCATAATTTCTTAATTTCGAATGAAAATTTATATGGAATTGATGTTGATAATTATTATGTTAATGGACTTAAAAATAATGTTGCTCCATTTGCTGTATATGATTTATATATAGATAATGTAAGTACTAAAATAAATTCTGATTTAGACAAGTTTTCTAATTTAATATTTATGCTTCATCATTTAGTTGAAAATAGTTTTGAGTTAGAAACAATATATAAAAACTATGATTATTTAAAAAAATTTGTTAATAGTTTAATTATAACTAAAAATTTAAAAGAATTGTTTTTAGAAATTTTATCTGATTCAGTTAATAAACCATATCTTGAAGATGAAATTGATGAATTATTAGAGTATGATGACACTTATATAAAAAGAAAAATATTATAAAAAAAAAGCATATTTAATTATGCTTTTATTTTTTTAACTTTTTCTTTATCACAATCTAAAACTACAAATGCTCTTAAATCTTCATCATGATTAAATTTATATTCAGCATCACTTAAATTTTGAATATGTAAATCATATGGGTTTTTAAAGTATTCAATGTATCCACATTTTTTTAGAATATTAATAGATTCTGATTTAGATGGATATTTTGAGTAACCTTTAACTATTTCTTCATAATTATTATTTACATACTTAATTTCATCTTTATTAACGGCATATCTAGCATAGCTTTTATTTATATTAATTTGTTTAAAATATTCTACTAATTGTTTTAATAATTTTGTATTATATCCATATCCTCTAGCACTTGATAATGTTGCCATACCAAAGATATAAGAAATAATATCTTCTTGTTTAAAATCTACACCATGTTCAATATGCATAGGATCATTACCATATGATAATGTATAAGATATCATTGATACTAATTGGTCATCTACAAAGTATCCTAAGACACTATAAAAATCATTTGGTTCAATTATATTTTTTTCAAGTGCTTTTTCTATTTTTGATTTTTCATATAATTGCCATTCACTTTTAACATCTTCTTCTGTTAAGTTTTCATACCATGGAGCTTCTTTAAATACATATAGTACGTTTTTAAATTGTTCATAATCTTTTTTAGTTAATTTTTTAATTTGTTCATTATTATTCATTTTCTTCACCTTTTTCCATAAATTTTTTATATATTTCGTATAACTTTACGTATCCATCTTTAGTAGCATATTCATTATTACAATGAGCATAGTCACCATATGGATTCATTAATATTGTTGGTATATTTTTTTCACTAAAATATATTGCATCACTTGTTGATGCTACTTTTAAAATTTCAGGCTTTTCATCTAAAATTTCATTACAAATTTCAAGATACTCCTTTATTTTTTTGTGTTTAACATCAGTTTTAAATAATATTCCTTGATTTAAAACTTCTACTTCACAATCATATTTTTTTATTTCTTCAATTAAATCTTCTTGTGAATTTTCACTTGTGTTTCTAATGTCTAACATTAGTTCAGCTTCATATGGCACTTGATTTAGTGCGTCTCCCCCCTTAAGGGCTGATAAATTGATTGATGTTTTATAATCGTTATCACCTGTTGGTAGTGGGTGGTTTTTTATTAATTCATTATAAATGTTATAAGCTTTCACGATTGCATTTTCACCATTATATGGTTGACTTGCATGTGCTGGTTTTCCTTTAACTTTTATTTTTAGTTGTAATAATCCTTTTTCTTCTTCTATTAATTTAAAATTATTACCACCATCTGGAACAATAGCAAGTTTTGCATCGTATGTTTTTAATAATTGCTTTACACAGTTTCCATCTATTTCTTCGTCTGAAGTAATAAACATTGCTACTTTTTGTTTATAAATATTATTAAATAATAATTCTAAACATACTGCTACAGCACCTTTCATATCGATTGTTCCTCTTCCATAAACGTTTTTTTCATCTTCACTAAATGAATAATCGATTGCTGGTACTACATCGATGTGTGTTGCAAATATAATATCTAAATTTAAATCTTCTGTATTTGATAGTACTAATGCTTTTTTATTATTAAATTCATATTCTTTAATGTTTAGGTGCTTTGGTGTTATTTCTTTTATGTAATTAAATAATTTTGTAAATTCTTCATCATTACCATCTATTGTTATAAAACTCATTAGTTTTTTTAATTTTTCTATAATATTTTGTTTGATCATAATATCTTTCCTTTCAACTATAATAAAAACCCCCATGCTTGTATGCATGAGGGTTCATTAAAGAAAAAGTTAATGTCCTTCGCAGATACAAGCACGTTTAAATACACTTGCATCTACGAATATATAATCCGTATACTCAAGTGTTATCTGCTGCGTCTGCGGTTTAAAACATTAATCTTTTTCATTAAAATCAGTCCTTTCAGTTGAAAAAGATTATAACACTAAAAAATATACTTGTCAACTTTAAAATAAAAAAGAGTCTACATTAGACTCTTTATGATCATTACTATACCGCCTACTAATAAAATAATAGAGCAAACAAGAATAAATAATTCTATTTTTGATATTTTCTTTTTTGGTTTAGGTTGAGCTACTGTATTATTAACATCAACATTGTCAGTATATTTTAAAGCTTCGAATTTATTATCGATAATACCCTTTATAACTTCATCAACATTTGTATAATAAAGTTCTTGAAGAACATTATTATATAAAAATCTCATCCCTGTAGTTCCTTCTTTTTGAATACATGAAATTGTTTCAAGTGGAATAACAATTGATTCATTCATATCATTTTTTATTAATAATTTTCGATGTGATAAATAAAATTCATTTTCACCAGGACTATCTTTTCTAATTTTGCACATTCCTTTTAAAATAACTTTATCTTCTAATTTAGCATTTGTTTTAATTTTTTTAATTTTAACTTTTGTTTTTTTACTAATTATATTAAATAATTGTTCATTACATTCAATAACTTCATAATTATATGTTACACCATTATCATAATTTTTTATAAAAAACATATGTAAATATAATTTATCATCTATTACTAGTTCTTTAAGTTCATTATAACCAATTAGTATACTTTTTATTTCATTTGCAATACTTATACCTTGGTCTAAAAATCTTAAATCGGCTTTCATCATTTCTGTAAATCTTTTTAATCTTATTTGATATTTATCTTGTATTTTCATTTTATCACCTATTTTCGATTAAAGAATTTATCTTTAACATTAATTATATATTTTATTATTTGATTATCTTTTGTTACAACTTTAATTGTTGTTTTACCTTTTTTTAGTCCCGTTATAAGACCATTATTAATTTTAACAATTTTATTATCATTTACATAAATATCTTTAACATCTCTATTAAGGATTATTTTTTTTCTTGTTGATGTATATAAATTAATATTTCTTCTTCTTTCAAATGCAATTTTTTTAACTACATTAATTGTTGTTGTTTCATATACTCCACTATTTGTAAGAACTTTTAATGTTACTTTACCTGGTTTTAATCCTTTAACAATAACACTTCTATTTGAAGATGTTTTATTAATACTAACAATGTTTTTGTCTGAAACTTCAAATCTATCAATTTCAACATTTTCTTTAAAAGTTAAAGTTAAAACTCTTTCCTCATCAACTGCTATTTTATAATTATCATTTTGGAAACTAATATCTTTATTTTCATCATTTTTTGATATTTTAATTTTTGTTGTAGCTGTGTTACCATTTTTTAATGTTACTTTAATATCTGCTTCACCAGCTTTTAAACCTATAACTTTTATTTTTTTACCTTCTAAATATGCTTTTGCAATATTATTATTAGAAGATGATACAGTTTTAATTTCTCCAGTTGTATTTGGAGTTATTAAAATATAATGTCCTTTTAAAAGTTGATAGCTATTATAATTAAATTTAATTTCTCTTTTTTTAATTACTTTTACTTCTGTAGATGTTTTTATGCCAGTATTATCTTTTGTTTTAACTGTTAATATTGATTCACCAGCTTTTACACCTTCAATATAACCATTATTAATCTTAATATTATTATTACTACTTTTTATTGTTATATCTTTATTAGATGAATTTTCAGGTAATATTTCGTATTCTAATTTCTTTTTTTCACCTATTTCGACAGTAATTTTTTTAGGCATATTGATTTTTTCAGTATCAATAAAATCTATTGCTTGAGGGTTTAATTTATATCCTTGTGATGGTCTAATAATTTTTAAATCCGTTATTATTCTATCTAATGCTTCTTTTTTATACTCTCCTAATGATAATATTTGATATCCATTATTATTATATTTTAATATCTTATCATCATCTAAATATAGTGATACAATGCCTTTCATTCCTTCATTTGTTGAATATTTATAAACAATAATATCTCCCATAGTTAAATTATGCATATATAAATTTTTGATATTATCAACATTTTGAACTCTTAGTTTTTCATTTTTAGTATTAAGAAGAGATATTGATGTTGATGGTATTTGTATATTAAATGCATCGTTATAAATATTATATATCAATGAGCTAGAATCTAAATAAGAACAATTTTGAGGTTTAACACCTAAATCTCTTTTTTCACTATTATATTTAATAGTATTATTTTTAATTCTTGTTAAATATCTATTAACGGCATTATTAAATACTTCTTTTTGTGCTTCATCAAAATTTGCTATGTTTTCTATTTCTTTAATATTTAAGTCATGTACTAGACTTGGTCTTAAAATAACAAATGATTTACATCCTATAAGTTTATTTAGGATTTTATCTACATTAACATTAATTATTTTTTTTGTTCCTATACCTAATAATTTATTATCACCTAAATACAAATATGTGTTTCCTGTTTCCTTTTTATCAATATAACGATATGAAATAATGTCTCCTATCATTAAATCATTTTTTAAAATTTTACGAGTTCTTTTAGGATCATTATTACTTACATTAGTTCCTCCATAAAGATTTGGGACAACCATATTTTGAATATTACTTTTTAAATATAATGTTCCATTTATATTATCAAAAACATCGTTTTCAATTTGTGTACTTGATTCTAAATTTATATTTATATTAAAAGCATTATAATATATAGAAGAAATAAATCTTGCAGGATTATAATTTAATTTAGCATTACTTATTTTAGCAGTAATTTTATTAAATTCTTTTGATTTATTATATCCAACATTAGTATTATTAAATTTTTCAGCTGTTTGTATTAATCTTATTTCTTCTATTTTAGATAAACTATTTCCTGTTTTATGTGTTATTGTATTTAATAATTGACCATTAATTTTAGAATCATCATTAACAATATCAATATTTTCATTTAATACTTTAATTGTGTATGTTATGGTTTTCGTTCTATTATGTGCTAGAGTAAAATCTTCATTTAAATTACCACTAACTAATTCAGTATTAAGTGGTAATATATCTTCGAATAATATTTTTTGTGTTTCTTTAGCATTATTTTTGATTGATATTGTATATGTAATTTTGCTTCCTGGTTCTATTGTTTTTGATTCGTCAATATTAGCCGTTTTATTTATAGTTAAATTTTGATTTATAAGTCTATTAATAGTATTTGAAGATAATTTACTTCCGAATACATTAAGGGGTCTTAAAATTGTTAGAGAATTATATTCATCATTAAATAAATAATGACTATTTGAAGTATTATCTAATACTTCTTCAATTTTCTCTTTTTTTATTGCTCCTTTTCCTTCAACATTATCTTCCCTTTTTTCATAATCATAACTTGATCCAGTAGCATGAACAAAATATCCTTGATTATTGTCTTCAACATAAAGCATAACATGTCCAGAACCTTTTTTTCTTAATACAATAATATCTCCTGGATTTAATAATTTTTTAAGTTCTTTTTTTATACTATTATTACCATTTTTATAATTGATTTTTTTTGTACTTTTCTTTTCTCCATTTTCATAAAATGTTCTTGTTTTATAATCATATCCATATATTAAAGCATTACTATAATATCCATTTACTTTTTTAGTTCTAAGATTTGCTAAATTTTTAGTATTAAAATTATTTTCGTTAGCACCATCTATTAAAAGTAAACTTAAAGGATCTACATCTAAAGCTTCCTTATAAACATTATATATAAAAGAACTACAATCCATATAGACAATATTATTTCTATTAATATCTTCAGGTTTAATATTAACTTGTCTTCTATTTATTAGTTTATCGCCTTCCTTATCAAGTTTAAGCATGTCATATTGAATATATTTGCCTTTCTTATAATAATGATTAGCAATAACTTTAAAAGCTTCATCTGTCTGTCTATTACCATTTAACTTAACATCATTATTAATAACATAATTATTATTTGATGTAATATTTAATAACATTAATGATGTTAATAAAATTTTCGTTTTATGTTTCATACGACCACCATCCTATAATAAATTATACCATAAAAAAAAGATTTATTTAATAAATCTTTTTTCACTTGATACTAAGTCCATATTATTTCCTAAAAACTCTTTTGTTTCATTATCAGATATTTGATAATATAAGAAATCTTTTAATTCAGATGGAATATCTAATTCATTAATATATTCTTCTAAATAATCAAATGAATCTCTTTGTAGATATAACATTTCAGGATAAAAATCTTCTTTTAGGCATCTTAGAAAATTAACAGTTAATGCAAATTTATCAAAATTTTCATCAACCTTAGTACTTATTTTATTAAAATAATAAGGTCCATATAAATCAGGAATAATATCATTTTCTAAATTTCCAATTTTATAATTATCAGTATCAATAGCATATAACTTGTCATCATTTACTAAAAAATTAAATAAATTTAAATCACAAATAACTATATTATTTTCATGAGCTTTTTTAACTAAATTTTCTTGCATCTTAAGATATTTAATTTTTTCATCTAAAGATGCATTTTTAAATAAATCATTCATAGATAATCTTGTATCAATATAATCCATATAATAGCCTATTATAGCACTATTATTTGTTACAAAATCAATTGGAAAACAAAAATTATCTATTTTTAAATGTTTTAATTTATTAATTTTTTTAACTTTATTTTTAAGTGATGAATAATCTAAAAAATATTTTAAAGCATAATCTTCATATTTATATATGGTTCCTTCAGAACCTTCTCCAATAAGCCTTATTGAATATCGTTTTGGTGCTTCCATTATTTAACCTTTATAAATGAATCTTTACTTTTTAATTTATCCAAATTATTAAAATACTCTTTATTTTTATCTTCACTAATTAGATGAAATAAATATTCTTTTATTTCATTATCTACATCAAGTCTTGGTATATATGTATCTTTTAAATAATCGCCTTTTAAATCACGGCTATATTTAATCATATGATAATCAAAATCTGACATTTTTTCTCTTGCAAGTATTCTTATTGCCATAAGAGCAAAATTAAATTTATCAAAATTAACTTCATTATTATCACCTATTTTATTATTAAAATATGGTTCAAATAAATCAGGTTTTATATCACTTTTTAAACCATCTATTGCATAGTTATCAATATCAATAAATTTTAAATTATCTGTTTTATTTTCAAATAAGAAGTTAGCCATATTAAAGTCACCTAATGTTATTCCATTTTTATGTAAAATTTTTACTTTTTCTTGTAACTGTTTTAAATAAGCAACTTTAGTTGCTAAAGATAAATGTTTATCTCTAAGTGAATGATACATATCATATTTATAATCAACTTTTTCCATTGTATATCCTTTAGGATTTAGTCTTTTATCCAGTACAATATTATTTACTTTTACTAAAAAATCTATATTTAGATTATTAATTTTTTCTATTTTTGTAGTTTTATTTGCTGCTACAGTTGATTTTATATCATAATATTTTTTATAAATTTCACCATTATAATCATAAACAAATCCTTCGCATCCGGTAGATAATAATTCTAATTTTTTCTCCTCTTTATCAGTAATCATTATTTCTTTCATAGTTATACCCCCTCAATTAGTAGATATATTATATCATCTATTCATTTTTTGTCAAATTTACACTAACCAATTTTTGGCAATTAAAAAACTACTTAAAAGTAGTTTATTTTTTATAAAGATATTGTTTTGAACTTGATAGTTTATCTAAAACATTATTAAAATAAACTTTATTAGGATCATTACTGATGTTATGTAATATTAATGTTTTGATATTAAGTGGAATATCTAGGTTTTTTACAAATTTTTCTAAGTCCTTTCGATAAGGATGATAATTTACAAGATCAAACTGTAAGATACTTTCATAGCATAAATATTCAAGTATTTTCATTGTAAATGAAAATTTATCCATATTCTCATCAATAGTTTTCGATACTTTATTTCTATATAAAAAACTATATAGTGTTGGAAAAGAATCAGTTTTTAATTCTTTATAAGTAAAATTATCAGTGTCTATTGCGACAACATCATCATTTTGATCAATTAAGAAATTTGTAAAATTTAAATCAACTAAAGTTATACCATTTTGATGGGCTACTTTTAATTGTTTTTCTAAATCTTTTAAATATTTAATTTTCTTATCTAATGTTATATTACTGTTTAGAATATTATTCAAGTTATGAAATTCATTTGTTTCAACTTTTTTCATTGTATATCCTATTGGTTTTCCATTTTCTAATGTTACTAATTTATCAGGAAATATAAATCTATCGATTTCTAATTTATTTAATAACTCAATTTTATTAACTTTATTTAAAGTACAATTACCAATAACTTTAACAACATTTTTGTTGTCGTAGTTATAAACTATTCCTTCATAACCTTTTCCAATAGGATTTATAAAATCATTGGTTGCTATAATTTTTTCCATTATTTTTTCTTAATAAATGAATCTTCACTTGAAATTTCATCTAAAACTTCAGATAAACGCATATTATCATTTTTACTATTTAATAATTCATAATAAAAATTTTTAAAATTGTTTGGTAAATCTAATTTTTCTAGTAATTCATCAAATTTATCATAGTTCTTTTTATAAAGATGCCAAGATACAATATATTCATTAGATAAAAGCATTAAACTATTTATAGCAAATGCAAATTTATCCATATTTGGATCTATTTCTTTACTAATTTTATTTAAATAATAATAATATGTAGCACTTGGAATTAGGTCGTTTTGATATTCTCCAATCATAAAATTATCTACATCAATACCTTTGATATCATTATTATCTACTATAAAGTTTTTCATATTTAAATCTATTAATAAAACATCCTTATTATGAGCATTATTCATTAATAGTTCTATTTTTTTTAATGTTTCAATTTTGTCTTTTAATGATTTTTCTTCATCAAGTAAAATGTCTAAAGCTGTTATATCACTATTAGTTCTAGCCATTGTATATCCTCTAAATCCTTGCATATCATATACTAATTGTTCTGGCTTAATAAATCCTTCAATATTTTTTTCATTTAATAATTGTAATTTTTTTTGTTTATTTTTTAAAATATAATCTGGTGTGCCATAAAAAAACTTTTTGTATGCTTCATTATCATTAACAGAATATACTACTGCTTCTGAACCTTCCCCAATTAATTTGTTTAATTTAATATCATTTTCGCGTTTGATTTCCATGAAATCCCCCCTCGGCGTAGTATTATAACACATTTGTGTGAATTTGACAAAATTAAATAAAGTATTATAATA
>JAEIGA010006013.1_pt1 | contig 18463 bp, 17 predicted proteins | sample 9270691 | NCBI WGS metagenome assembly JAEIGA01 (sample SAMN17057246, study PRJNA624740) | gut metagenome | biome: biome; isolation source: fecal sample | host: Bos grunniens | place: China: Xizang | collected 2019
GAATTTGTAAAATTTCTTGAATCTAAAGGTGTGATTAAAAGGTTAATCCTATTAGGTCAACCTGAGTGTAATGGTTGTGTAGAAAGATTTCATAAGACTATCGATAAAAAATGTTGATCACAATTTAAACAAGCAAAATCACTTGATGAAATTAAAAGAATTATTTTTTGTTTTAGTTATGAATATAACTTCAAAAGGTTCCATTATTACTCAGAATTAGAACATCTGCCTTATGCTCAAAGATTTTAATACCTAAAATTGCTATAAATTCTAATATAATGAGATATAGAAGTTGCCAGTCCCAAAAGATGGTGCATTAAACATAATTTTGATTAATAATGTTTATAAATCTCGACTATTTCAAATTTGATGATTTCTATGTAAACCAAACATTCTTATTATTTATAGTTTTTTAAATAATTATCTTTATGGATAAAAACCTTATTATTTTTTTTTAGTTTTTTAGGTAAATTGTTTTTAGGATTTAATGCTCAATTAAAATATAGTTTAGATTCTTTTCAATTAAAACCATACATTTCAGTAAAATATTGATCATAATTTTTAGGTAAGTAGAATTGGTTATTTAAAATTGTTTTTAATTCAATTCCATTAAATGTCATTGTTCGACAGTAAGAAATAAACTTATTACTTGTATATCAATTATTTTCTAATTTAAATTTAGGAAAAATAGATTCACAGCATATGGTATGAATTTCATATTTTTTATTATTGATTTCACATAAGAAAAAATCAATATATGCATCGTCTTTATAAAATGTTAAAAATTTATCCTTATCATTATGTTGAGATTTTTGGTATAAAATATATCCTAATTTTTCCAAATCGATAATTAGATTATTAATATTAGAAGTATCAAAAATATCATAATCAAGATCTTGGTTTGTAGGTAAGCAATTATCTCTAATTAATTTAAGAGCTAACCCATGACCTAACATCCCTTGGTACTTTTTTAATACTGGCATCAACTCCTTATTTATTTCTAATGCATTAAGTGAGCTATTGCTATAGTGCTGATTAAAAAAATTTTGCATAAAATTCTTACGCAAAAAATAATCTATTTTTTTATTTGAAAATAATAACTTAGATATTGGATTAAATCTCAAAAAACGTTTTAAATTCATATAGATATTTTTTCTACTATTTAATAGTATTAAAAAATTTCTTAAATTGTTGAATTATTAATCATTTTCTTATTATTTAATTTTAACAAAGTTTTAATTTTTTTAATGTATCACAAGTAATAGCAATTTTGAAGGAATGTAGAATTTGAATTACAAGTTAATTGCTCCACTTACATTGTTTAAATAATTTATTTTATTAGTTTTTGATTATGATATATTTGTATATTCAAACTATAATATTAACAACCTTAAAGTTTTCCTATTAACAAACCAACACTATAATGATGTTGGTGGTATTAAAAGATATAATAAGAAGATAATAGAGTTACTCAAAAACAAAAAAATGATTTTGATGTTTTTATTTTAAGTGAACATACAAGATTAATTATTATAAAAATTCAAAATTCAAATTTATGTTTAGGAACTTGATATAGATATTACAATTTTTGGAATTAGTTATTGAATTTTCATTGGTATTATCATAATATATTGATTTTTAAAATATTTTAAAGTACTAATAAAAATCAACAGTATCCATTTCAACTACTTCTAAATTATCGTTTTTGTAACCATGTCAATACATTTTACCTTTAACATATGTGTCGTTTTTTTTATTTGCAATAAATTTAGTTTTTTTATTTAATATCATTGCTATATGCAATATGGAGGTGTCATATGCTAAAACATTTTTATTTTTATTAACTTCATTAATTAAATCCATTAATGTTTTTGTTTTATTAACTTTGTTTATAATGGTAAACTTACATTGATTTTTTTTATTTATTAATTCTTCTATAAACTTAGGTCCGTCCCCCACAAATGTTACCTTATAATTGACAAAATTTTCATTAATAAACTTAATCAAGCTATCAACCTTTAATCTTTTACCTTGTCTTGCATCATCAACCATAATTATTAAACTCTTTGAATTATTTTTAATGGGCTTAAAATACTTAGAAAATTCAAGCGAAGACAAACTTTGTTTTGGTAATTGTTGAAAATAAGCATAATAGGCAAAATCTGCCATAAATAAATTTTTACATTCATTTTTATTACCAAAAAAATTAATATTATATTTTTTTTTATTAATAATATTAAAACAAGCCATACTAATACTTGTTATTTTTGACATAAATACAACGGCGCTTTTTGATAATAAAGGAATTCTATCTATGATAACAAATTTTGGTAAAATTTCAAATATAGTTAATTTATTGTATTTTAAAAATAATGAATATAAATTTACAGATAATATAAATTGTCTACCAAAAGAGAAAAAATTATTGTATTCTGGCAATTCATTAATTTCATTTTTAACTGATTTTAATAGATTATCAATGTTATTATATGTATCTTGATAGTAGTGAGATGTTTTAATATCAAAAAAAATAAAGTTCAAATTTTTAAATTGTAATTTTTGAAAATATTCTTTAAATTTATTCGGACACAAAATATCTACATTTTTAGTACCTGTGTCATCTAATATTTTTAAGAAACGGGAAAGAATGATTACATCCCCAATGGCACCATTAAAATCTAAATTTATAAGGTTTCTATTGGTTTTATATATTCCTTTTTTAACTATATTGATTTTTTTAAGTTGTTTTTCCTTTGAAAAATAAAAAAAGATATAAGCAAATAGTTTTGAAATAAAAAAAGGAATGTATGAAAATAACAAAAAAGTAGTTATTCAGCGGGCTTTTTTCAAATTAATTTTTCTAAAAACTAAACAAAAGACACTATTTTTATTCATATATAAATCTTGAATTAAAATGCTTAATCATAATTATATATGATTTTGTTTTTTTAAAATATATGTAATTGCTATTTTCAAATTACCTTTTATAGTGAATGAAATGTTTTCTTTTATTAAAACAGAAATCCCTTTTTTTAATTTAAAATCATTTATATATGTGTCATTAATATGATCTTCTAATATAACTAACTCAACTCAATAAACATCGCTAAATTTAAATTCTTTTTTTCCATTAATATCATATATTTCAGTTCTAAAATAAGGGCAATAAATCATCAAGTTATTGGAAACCCTAGTTTTGTTTATTTTTATATTTAAATTAATACAGCTTAATGCATCATCTATATGCAATTTTCTTCTATCCCCATTATTATCAACTCTATCATAATCATATAGTCTAAATGTTAAATCACTAGATTGTTGAATTTCAAATAAAAATGTGCCACTCTTAATAGCATGAACTGTTCCAGCAGGAATAAAAATAACATCATTGTTATTAATAGGAACTAAATTTAAAACTTCATTTCATTTATTTTGCTCAATACATTTTTTTATAACATTAAGGTCGTTTGTGGTTAATCCATATACTATTTCATTATTTTTTTTAGTTTCAATAATATATCAACATTCTGTTTTCCCAAATTTATTAAAATTAATTCTTGCATATTCATCGTTTGGATGAACTTGAACACTTAAATCATCATTTGCATCAATTAACTTCGATAATAAAGGATAATCCTTTTCTCAATTATTAAATCAATCTCTATTATTTATAAAGAAATCATATAAATTTTTCTCAACTACTTCTTTATTTAATATAAAAGATGGTTTATCTTTAAGAGCAGATATTAGATATAGTTCTCCTATTTTATCCTGAGTACCTTCATATCCATATGATTTTAGTTTAGAGCCACCTCATATCTTTTGATCATCAAAATTACCTTTAAGAAATATTAAATCTGGTTTAGCATTCATAATAAAACTCTTTAAACATAAATTATCGACTTTTAATTTTTTTAACAATATTAGTTGTTGATTTATTTTTTACTAAATCAACAAACACTACTTTTTCAACATATTTTAGAGATTTCTTTTCAGGTAAATTTTCTATTTTATAATCTCCGCCTTTAACATATACATCAGGTTTTATTTGTTTTAAACAATTATCTACAGTTAATTCATTGAATATTATTACCTTATCAACATATTTTGTTGCTTCTAATATTAACTTTCTTTCATCTTCATTCTTAATTGGTCTATCATCACCTTTTAATTTTTTAACAGAAGAGTCACTATTTAAACCTACAATCAAATAGTCTCCTTGTACTTTAGCTTCTTGTAATAATTTAATATGGCCTTCATGCAAAATGTCAAACACTCCATTTGTAAAAACTATTTTCTTGTTATTTAGTTTCAATTGATTAGATATTATCTTTAAAGACACATTGTTTGAAAATTCATATGTTCATACTACATTAGTTCCTTGTTTTTTTACAACTATATTACACATGCTATGACAGAATTTAATAAGTTCTTTGATATCTTTTTTTTCTTGAAAAAAACTAGCAAAAGTAGCCACAAAAGTATCACCAGCTCCTGAGACATCATTTACTTCTACTTTTTCTACATTTATCTCAAAAATGTCTTTTCTATCTTTTGATACAAAAATAGTTGATAATTCAGATCTTGTAATTAATAAGTTAGATTTAATTAAATTATTTTTATTAATAGTTTTTTTAATACTTTCAAATGTGTTATCAACTTGACCATAAATATTACAAAATTCTTTAAAGTTCAATTTATAAAAATCTATGTTATCAAAAATTTGATAATTATTTTGTCTATTATCTACAATTAATTTCTTCTTGTATTGATGAGCTAGTTTTATGATGCTACTAACTAATCTTTCTTTAATAAAGAAATCATGATATTTAGAAATTACAATAAAGTCATATGATGCAATGTTGTTCTTGATAAAAGATATAACATTATCAATTATTAATTTAGATACCTTTGGTTCTATTTGACTATCATATCTAGATATTTGTTGCTTTTTGTTTGAAACTACTCTTGTCTTTATTTGTATTGAATCATCTACAATAAAAAGCTTGCATTTAATATTAAATTTTTTAAAATTGCTAGTTATTTCTTTTTTGTACTTAAATGAAGAAAGGCCTACAAAAGTACATTGGTTACCTTGTGATGCAATATTACAAGCAACATTCCCTGCTCCACCTAATGATATTTTTTTACCTTGAATTAAGGATGTGATCACGTGAGCTTCATCTGAAATTTTTAAAGGGCGAACATATATATATTCATCTAAAATTAAATCACCTATTACCAACACATTAGACATATTTAGAATTATATATTAATAAATGCTTGATTCAATTTTTTTGTATTTAAAACTTATATTTTTGAATAACTATTATATTTATAGTTGCTAAGTAAAAAACCAAAAATCATTTTAATTCATATTAAGCAATATCATAAATTTATTAAGAATTAATTTGTTTTTAAAATTACAAATTTTTGATTATTAATTAAAAATATTACATTGAGAACTTTAATGAGAAAATATAACGAAATTAACATGTAACTCAAATTTAAGTTTCTCTAAAAATTTCTAACTTCCTATCAGTTACATCAATAGTTAAAATAGGCTTCTTTTTTGATTTGTTATTGTATTATCTTTTCACAATATTTATTATTTTAAAAATTTTTATTACTTTTAAATTATGAAAATTTTAGTTTTAATTTTACAAAATAAAAAATGATTAATAGTAGTTTTAATTTACCAACTAAAAAAATACTAGTTTTTAAAAAGTGTGTGGCTGTTTTTTGATATTTATTTTATGTTTTATAAATAACAACAATTTTACAATGATTATTGAATAGTTTTAGTCTTTTTTATGCATTAATTTAAGTATTATTATCTATATTTTCAATGGTTATGCTTCATATATCATACTTTATATTTATTTAATTTTAGGTTCAAAGCCTTTTCGTCAAAAACAAGCTTTTACATGTAATGGAATTTGATATTCTTTTGGAGGAAGTTCTTTTCATTTTATATTGTAATATGTATTCAAATGATTTTCATAAGAAGGAATAGTTTTACAATCTAATCCTTCAAATTTAACTGTTATTAATTTATCAAAATCAGATATATCACAAGCTCTTTCAAAACATTGATTTATTCCATAATAATTTCCAATTCTTGTGGATAATACTACTTCATTTTTATCATTTACCTTGCTTCCAGCTGGATAGCAACTTATGTGGTATATAGGTTTTTGGACTTTTCTAGTTTTTAAATAATATTTTTCAAAACCAATTAGGTGCTTATAAGTAAATGATCTAATTAATGAGAATGGTAGCATAAACAAAACTATAATTTTATCTACCTTGTTTTTAATAGGTTTCCATAGATATGGTTTGTGATGCATAAAATGCAATTTGCTAATAGCCTTATAATCAATATGTTGTTTTTCATAATAAAATCATTCATTTTCTGGAATAAAATCTAATGGAAAAATGTCAATGTTCAAACCAATATTTTTACAACATTTATAGTGTGAATCATTTTCAGATGGAATTATCTTAGTTCTTATTGATACTAATTTACCCATTGGTGGAAACATAAATCTATTATGATTAACATCCAAAATATAACATTTATCTGATTTAAATAATTTAGAAAACTTTTCATAATCTTCTCTAGGCATCATAACATCAATATCATCATCTCAAGGAATAAAACCTTTATGCCTTAATGCCCCAATTAAAGTCCCACCATCCAATGAATATCGCAAATTATTTTTGGTACAAAAATTAATAAATTCTTTTAGAAGTGATAGGTATTCTTTTTTTATTTCTTCATTAGTTAATTTAATCATAATTACCACCTATTTAATTTTTTTAATCAATATATCAATGTATAAAGAGGGAGTAAAACTATAAATTTTTTTCTAAATATTTTCCTATCAATTCTATTTTGTTTATTTAAGTACCTATATGAGGAACAGAAATTATATATAAAAATCAAAAATTGTTTTAAGTGTTTGCCAAAAAACACAAATTGTCATAACTCATATAAAGCAGAGTTGGGACAATGTAAAAATATTCATTCATTATTCTTATTATTTCATGAACAACCATTAATGGAATATTCTCATTTAATAAAAGGGATATCATTTTTTATTATCCCGCATTTTTCTCGGTAAAAAATTCAATTAATGTTTGTCCCACATATGCTAATTTCATTTTGCAAAAAGCTTAATTTTAAAAATTTTTTTATTTTTTTTATTTTTGAGTTCACTATTTGTTGAGAAAAAATTCATGTTCTATCAGAAGACTGTGATAATGGATCTTTTGATTTTTGGTAATAATCATTCATAGATAATCCCTCGTTAAAATATCTACTTGTTTTTAGGTTAATTGGATGATTTACATATTTAGAACACAATGTATAAAAATTAAATTTATTTAATGCAAGAACATCTAAAATATAATCAATAGGTTTTATAAATTCTAATTTATCATCAAGATACAAATAAAAAACATTTTCATCTTTGTCGTTTGCTACATAATTTAGAGTGTTGAATGTTTTTCCAGTATTTTTTTTAGTGTCAACAATTTCTACATTTAATTTTTTAGAATATTTCAATCCCTTAATTTTATAGTCATTATTATTAAAAATGATAACCTTAACGTTTTTCTTATTATTAGTATATTTGTCAATAGAAAATATTAATCTTTGTAAAGGAATATCCCTCTTATAAGTTGAAACTAAAATTTTTAACAACATATTATAATTATAATATGAATTATATAAATGTCTTTTATAGATTGTGTTTATATTTACCAAAATTTATTACAAAATATATTGCTAAATTATTGATATTAAAAAATAAACAATGAAAAGCAATGAATATAAAATTTCATTTTCAAAAATGTAAAAAAAATCAATCAAATAAAAATTTAGTTATGTTCACACATGATGGAGCTGTTGGTGATTTAATAACATTGACTAGATTTTTATATCAATGTGAACAAGAAAAAGCTAAATTTGATTTATTGTCAGATATTAAACATAAAGAATTTTTAGAAAAATTTAATTTTAAAAATATTAAAATTTATTACTATGAAAATAAAATAATAAGTCATAATGAACATTATATTAAAAAAAAGCAACAACAAGATAAAATAAATGATCTTAATGGAGATTTTAAATTTCCATATTCAATTAGTGAGCAAAAATATAAAAAGGTTTTTACTTTTCAACACTACCTAAATACACTTTCTATGTTATTTCTTCAAAAAATAAACTATGAAAAATGTTTTTTATGAAAACAAAAAACTTTATATACAAGAGGAAAAAAAATGAAAGGCCACATTCCATTTTTCTTTGATTATTCTCGTTATATTTTAATGACAGAAAACACCCCAATATTGTTTGCTCTTTTAACTTTAATTAATTTTAAGAAATTTAATTTTAAATTTTTTGGAAATAAAGAATGCAAATTCTTGTATGTTGCTGACTTAGCATATTTTTCATATTTTAACAAACTACCTATTAAGTCTTTATCTTCATTAGATTTATCTAATTACTTTAAAATTGATAGAAAGAATATAAAACAAAAAAGCTTAATTATCATGATTGATGATAGAATAGGTGAAAATAAGCGATTAAAACTACAATACCTTATTGATTATATTAATGCTTACTTTTCTAACTACAATGTAACTTTTGTTGGTAATGGCCCTAAATTTATGAAAGAACTATTCAATAAGAAACAAGAATGTAAATTTAAAATTATAGACAAGGTGAACAAAACAAAAACATTAATGGATTTAATTAATGAAGTTAATAAAAACGAAAATGTTTTAGCATATGACACCTCAATATTGCATATAGCAATGTTATTAAATAAAAAGACCACTTTAATAATTAATAATCACTTAAAACATAATTTTTTTAGATGACATAATTACCAAAACAAAAAGTTAAAAATTACAAATTTGGATGTTAAAAAATTTTATTAATATAAAAATAATTTATGAGAATTTGGTTGTAAATATTAAGATATTGGTTTTTTTATATAAGTAATAGCAATCTTTAAATTACCATTAATAGTAAAATGTACTCCTTCTCTTATCAAAACTGATCTTCCTAGTTTAAGTTCATTTTTTTCAATGTAATTGTTTTAAATATATGTTTCTAATATTGTTAATTCAACTCAATACACATTTTTATATATAAATATCTGTTGCCCTCTTATATTATAGATTTCTGTTTTAAATCATGGACAATCTATCATTATGTTATTTTTAACATTTAATATTTTGCATTCATTTTTTAAATCAATGCATTCTAATGCATGTTCTATATGCAATTCTCGTTTTTGGCATTTTTATCAATTCTATCATAATCATATAACCTAAAGGTTAAATTGCTTGATTGCTGGATTTCAAATAAAAAAGTATTTTTTTATCGCATGTACCACTCCTGGTGGTAAAAAAATGACATCACCATTTTTAATATGAACTAAATTTGATATTTCATTTATTATGTATAATGCATTTTTATTATATCGATGTTATTTGTTTTTAATCCATAAATAATTTCATTTTTTAAATTAGTATCTAATATATCAACATTCTGTTTCTCATAATTTATCAAAATGTTGTTTTGCATATTAAACATTTAGGACGAACTTGAATGCTTAAATCATCCTTAGCATCTATTAGTTTACTCAATAATGGATATTCACTTTCAAAACCATTGAATCAAAATCAATTATTAATAAAGAAGTCATATAGATTAGATTCAAGAAAATTTTTATTTAGTATAGACGATGATTTATTTTTAATTCCTGAAATCAAATATGCTTCTACTATTTTATTGGTATTCCCTTCATACCCATATAATTTAAATTTATTGCCTCCTCATAATTTTTGATCATCAAAATATAGTTTAAGAAATATAAAATTTGGATATACCTCTATATAAAGATAGTTATCTTTTTTAACTTCATCTACATCTGAATTTTCTATTATTTTAGAAAAGCATTTACCTCTTCATTTTGAATTGAATGTAAAATATTATAAATTTTTTGTTTTTTTTATTAGAATCAATTTCTATCTTAACAATTGAGCATAACATTATGTTCATAAACTCATAAATATTAATTTTTAATTTATTATTTTTTGTTTTTATCATTAATATATCCATTTATTAGTTGTTCTCATTTACCTAAAAAGTTATTTTTTGTTAAATTTTCTTTGGTAAAATCTAAACAATTTTTGCACATTTTTTTATATTTTTTTATTGGTAGATTATATATTTTAATTATCTCATCAACAAATTTCTTTAATTCATTGCTTTCAACTAATGATCCTCGTTCATTATTAATTAAAAACTTAGCATTGGTAAATGAATTTAATATTACACATGGGACACCATGTGATAAAGCTTCTACAATCGATAATGGAAATCCCTCTCAATTAGAATATAATACTAATAATTTAGTTTTTTTTAATATTTTAGGAATTTGTTCGTTTTTTACACTTCCCTTAAAATTTAATTTAGATTTGTCAAGATATGCACCATCTCCATAAAATTGAATATTAATGCCTAATTCATTTTTTAACATTTTGTCTATTTCTAATAATTTATCTATATTTTTCTGATTATTTTCCAATTTTCCTATATATGTTATTTGAGTTCTTAAATCTAATTTATCTAAAATTTGATAATTAATTTTATTTGCTTCAATAAAACCATAATTAATTGGAAAAATACATTTAATTTTATTTTTGTTATTTTTTATAATTTTTTTATCTAATTCTGTAAAACAAACTAAATTACTTTCTTTAGTAAATGTAAAAAATAATTTCTTAAATAATGTTCCCAAAAGAGTAGATGAAGTAAAATCATTTAGATATTTTTTGATATCAGTATGTAGAACATTGACATTTTTGTTCAATAGACTCTTAGGAATAGGAATTTCTGTTTGATTATTAATAATTAATGAAATTTGATTTTCTTTTACAATATTGATAATTGTTTTTTTAGCATAATTAAAGAATCTTAAATAACGGAATATAAACATAATTTTGTTGTCATTATTTTTATCATATAAAATATCAAATTTTAATTTATAAATTTTTTTGTATAAATTATCTTTTTCAATAATTTTATATTTTTGTTTTTTAGTTAATTTTGAATAATAAAAATATAAATAATAAAAGTTGAAATTTTTTAGATTTCTAGCCAAAAAATTATTATATTTTTCTAGCCCCCCTATTTTATAAGGATGATTTCAATTGCCTATTAATAATATATTTTTTTTTTTTTTAATTCCATTTTAAATTGTTTGAATTACTAGTTTATTGTTATTAATTGTTAGTGAACATAAATCAAAATTAGGATATGACTTGTTTTCAAGAACATTTTAATTTTACATTAATAGACATCAATCTATACATTAATTGTTTAAATTGCCATCTTTCTGAAACGAAACTTCTATATCTCATTATCTTAGAATTTATAGCAATTTTAGATATTAAAAATCTTTGATTATAAGGTAGATGTTCTAATTCTGAGTAATAATGGAATCTTTCTACACAACCATTACACTCAGGTTGACCTAGTGTGATTAACCTTTTAATCACACCTTTAGTTTTAAGCAATTTTATAAATTCATTGGTATGAATAAAATTTGTGTTTTTAAACATCATCACATCATCAGTTTGAACAGACTTAATTTTGATACCATTGCTTTTAAAATATTGAAATCCTGATTCAATAGCATACATAACATTTTGTGTTGATGCATTATCTAGTACTAAACTATATGTAAATCGAGAATGAGTATCTACCATATTGAAAATTGGAATAATCTTGTTTAATCCATTTTCATTTCTTCCTAATATTTTTAAATCTAGTTGAATATGACCAGGCTCAATAATTTGATACCTTTTAGGATGATAATAATATTTCTTTCTGGCTTTTGTAAAATTAAAACCTAATTCTTCAGACAATATCTTTTTTAAAGTATTTATGCTTATTTTTGAGAAATCAAATTGATTGTTAAGATTGTTTTCAATATGAACTTTGCATCAAAAATCTGTAATCTCAAATCCGATTGATTCTTGACAATATTTTAAATAAAAATCACATAATATCCTTCTAGCTTCCTTATTATATTTATTTGCAATATTTTTCTTTATTGGTAATTTATCAATACGATCAGTTCAAATAAAATAGGATTTATTGATTAAATTAATGGTTTTATTTTTAAAGGCAAAGAATTGAGATCATGAATATTGCCTTTTGCTTTTAAAATAATCATTAATACTTAATTTTTGAAATTCAATTTCTTGAATAGTAGTTAAATATCATTGGAATTTATTCAAGAATTTATATGCTACTTTTTGAGTATTGACATCATTGGTCTTATTTAATGGTTTGAAATATTGTTTAATAAAATCTTTATGTAACTTTATCACTGAATGATACTTTTCATTAGATGTTAAGGTTTCATACTTTTTTGATCTTTTTATGTTTAAAATACATATAAGTCTCTTTCGGAAGTCTACAAAAAAGAAGTGGACTAATCCTACCAATTATATTTGGGGGATTTTTATTGTCCAACTTAATTTTACTAATCAGTCCCAAAAGATGGTAATTTAAAAAAATTGACTTAGTCCAGTAGATTACAAAATAAATATGTTATAAATTAAGTGTCCCAATTTTATGTCTATGTGTAGATTTTAAACAAATGTCAATATTTAAAAAAGAAAATTTTTTTCATCTTCTATGTTTATATATCCCATGATTTATTATGAAATATTTTGCAAAAAAATATTATTTTTCATCTTTTTCAAATAGTAATTTGAATAAAATAAATTTTGTAGAAAAAAAAGATTATAAAAGTAATAAGGATTTAATTTTATTAAAACAAGATAATAGTGTTGGAGATGTGGTTGTTGCTTCGCGTTTATTGCATGTTTTAGAACACAATTCTACAACAAATCATTTTGATGTATTATGTGACAAAAAATTTAAGATTTTTTTAGATCAATTTCATTTTAAAAATATTAATATCTTTTATTGTAACAATGTAGACATTAATCATTATAATAAGGATTATTCATTAGACACAATTGATTGAAATAAGATTCAGTTTATTTATAATAAATTAAATGAATATAATAATGTTTACACAAATCAATTTTTTTTAACAATCCAAACAAATATCCTTTTACATTTTATAAAATATAAAAATTGCATTATGTTTAAAAGAGCTTATTATAAAAAAACAAATCATTTTATTTTCAAAATTATACCTTGTTTTTTCACTTATCTTTGATGTACATCTTCCAATGTAAAGACTCCATTTCCTTTAAAATTATTTAATGTAATTAATTTTAAGAAATTTAATTTTAAATTTTTTGGAAATAACAAGTGTAAAAAATTATATATTCAAGATTTTATTTATTATTCTATTTTTAAAAAGATTCCAACTAAATCTTTATCTTCATTAGATTTATCTAATTACTTTAAAATTAATAGAAAGAATATAAAACAAAAAAGCTTAATTATCATGATTGATGATGCAAGACAGAAGAGAAGATTAAAATTACAATGCCTTATTGATTATATTAATGCTTACTTTCCTAACTACAATGTAACTTTTGTTGGCAATGGCCCTAAATTTATGAAAGAACTATTCAATAAGAAACAAGAATGTAAATTTAAAATTATAGACAAGGTGAACAAAACAAAAACATTAATGGATTTAATTAATGAAGTTAATAAAATTGAAAATGTTTTAGCATATGACACCTCCATATTGCATATAGCAATGTTATTGAATAAAAAGACCACTTTAATAATTAATAAAAAAACTATACACTATTATTCTTGGTGTAAATATGATAACCCTAATTTATCTATCATTAAATTAAATTCAAAATACTTTTATTAATATATAATCTTATATCTAATGTATTAATAATTTATTATTCTTATTTAGATACAAAAATATTATGTTTTATTAGGTTAATTATTTGATTTAGTGGGATTATAGATAATTTTAGAGAAACTCAATTTTAGAAATTAAAATCAATGAAGGAGTGAGCATGAAAGATAGTAATGAAAAAGATTTGGATTACACATTGACACAAAATTAGGGCATTTAATTTATAACATATTTATTTTATAATCTGCCAGACTAAGACAATTTAACTTTTCTTGTATTCTTTTGTTGTTATAGTATGTGATATATTCATTTATTAAATTTTTAAGTTATCAAATTCTATTGTTTTCATCTCTAGCTTATAAATTAATTCAGTTTTAATAGTAGCAAAAAGTGTTTAGCAACTCTATTATCTATTTGTAAATTTATGTGAGCAATAAAATATTTCATGATCTAAATGTACAATAGAATTTTTAATATTTCATCATCTAGAATTGATTCTAATACTAAGTCTAGATTATTTTTTAGATAATGAATAACTTAAAATTTCCTTAGCTTTTTAACTTATAAAAATACATATTTATTTTTAATATTTTTGGGTGATTCAATATAAGTTACATCTGTAGCAAAAATAGTCTTATCATTAATTTTGTAGTCATAGTCTTTTTCTACTATATTTGGTATTTTAAATAATGTGTTTTTTATTTCTTTTAAGTTATGAGAACTTTTGATTCTAATGTTGCAAAATAAATGTATTAGGTTCATAATTCTTCAAATTTGTTGATTAGATATCAAGATACCTGTTCTTTTAAAAATATCTTGGATAATGGTTTTCTGCTTATTGAACTATGGTATTCATAAAATATTTCTTTAATTAAATTATTTCTATTTATTTTTGATTTTTGAAAACGGAAAATATTTGATAAATGATGAAAACTTGATGGAGATTGTTTAATAATTTTCCTAGTAATTTCTTTATCTTTTTTATCATATTTTTTATTTTTACTATTTCTTTATAATGTTTAATAATTTCAATTTAATCTTTTTATCAATTTGATCAATATTAATTTCAGAATTTTCATTAGGTTTTTTTTTATAGATTGTTTATTTTTACTTAATCATGGCGTTTTTTCTTCATAATGTCTTTGCTATCCCAAAATTATTTCCATGTGTAGATTTAAACAATATTTGTTTTTATATATGAAACCTTATCAAATAAAATTATAATTAGTAATTTTACTCATCTAGTAATTTAACTATTGTTTCTTCTAGTTCAAAGGGTGTTGTCTTACTATGGAATCTAAATATTGGAATTCCATATTTATTAATAATAAATTTTTCAAAATTTCATTTAACATTTTTAGACCTTGCTGTTCATGGCAATGTTTCTTTTAAATATTGATATAAATCATTTGCTTCACTACCATTTACATTTATTTTAGAGAACATATCAAATGTTACACCATATTTTATTTGACAAAATTATAATATTTCATTTTCAGATTTAGATTCTTGGAAAAGGAATTGATTGCAAGGAAAACCAAGAATAATAAATCCTTTATCTTTATATTTATCATATAACTTTTGTAAATCTTCATATTGTTTGGTAAATCCACATTTTGAAGCTACATTAACTACTAAAACAACTTTTCCTTTATAAATAGAAAAATCAACAATTTTACCATTTATATCTTTTTCTTTGAATTCATAAAAATTTTTCATATCTAATACCTATTTTACTTTTTATTTTAGTAAATTAATAAAAATAATAAAGATTAACAAACATGTTGTACATATATAATGTTTATTTAAATAAGTACTAAACTAAAAAGAAATTAAAAAAACCTGTAAATATTTTATTTATTAGGTTAATTATTTTGGATTATATTTTTTGTTCTTATTAATAATAGCAGTTAACATTGTTGTATCTACCTTAACATAATCAGCTTGATATTTTAGACTACTTATATCTTTGGGCAAGCATGAACCACCATATCCTCTTTTATCTTCATATACAAAGGTATGGCTAGTACCAATTCTAGGATCTGCTGTCCATATTTCTCTAACCATATCATATGAAATATTGAATTTCTTACATATATCATACATTTCATTACAAAATATTACTTTATTAGCAAAAAAGGAGTTTTCCATATATTTAGCCATTTCTGCTTCTTTTGGTGTTCCTATTAATATTCTTATGTTAGAAGTCATAACCTGTTGATAAGCTCTAATTACAAAATTTACATCCTCTCGACTCCCACCAAAACTTAATCAATTACGATTACTTAAAATTGCAAAGGGATGATTTACAGTTTCACCAAAATATTCTGGTTGAAAAACAATTCTTTTATGATATTTTTCAATCATTTTATCTGTAAAACCAATATAAACTGTGCTTCTTATTACAATAACTTTTGCTTTACATCATTTAACAACTTCTTCAACAATACTTGCATCACAAGACCCATCTTTATTCATAGGTGTTGGCACACAAATAAATGCGATATCACATTTATTAATTTTGTCTATAGTTCCTATTTTTTTGAACTTATCGTAAATAATAGCATCTGTAAATAAGTCTTTCATCGCTGTTCCCACATGACCATATCCAATAATGCCAATTTTCATATTATACCCCTTCTTTGTTCTTTTCATATCATTCTTCTAATTGTTTTAATATTTGTACTTTAATTTTATTTTTGCCTTTATATTTGCCTGTTGATTGTATGTTTTCAATAGATGGTTCGAAACCATATATAATATCTTTTATAAATATAGGATTCTTAGCATATTTAATTAACTCACACATCAACATGAAATCAGTATTTACATAAATTAATTTATTATTTAAATAACAAACACTTTTTATATCTATTTTTTTAAATAATTCATTTTTAAAACATTTGGGATGCAGTCATATATTATCCCCTCCTCTTTCTCATAAATTTTTAAATGATAACATCTGGTAAATTTTTAACGGTTTATCTAATCTAATGCAATTTCCAACAGATAGATCTGCCTTATGTTTATCAAAATTTTCTTTAATTATCATTAATGCATTTTCATTAATAAAATCATCGCTATCAACATTTACTATTATTGTGTTTTTATCTACATTAAAAATATTATAAAATACCTCTAAGTTTTTTAATACTCCAACACTATATGAATTAAAGATGAATGTTATTTTATTTTTAAAGAAAGAATTATATCCAATCATATATTCTAAAAAATCCTGATATATTTTGTTTGAAAAATCATCTATATATAATATGTGAAAATCTTTATATATTTGATTTTTTAATGATTCAAATAATCTTAACAATTTTGAACAGCTAGTATTTCTACCTCTAATATAAATTAGTATTTTAGTTTTGATAAATATTGGTATTTTCATATCAAAATTAACATATTTTTGTTGACATATTATGTTATTGTTATTTTCATATAATTTTTGTAAAAAACGAATTGTTCATTGGTTCAACTTTAAATCATTTTGTGGATGAATGAAAAATATATTCTTATCTGTGTATCTAGCTATAAGCTTATTATTGATAGTTTTATCTAAACATTTATTTCAAGATAATTCATACTTATTATTAATAATTTTATTTTCCAATGGTAATAACTTATTTAGCTTTTCTAAATTTATAATTGAAGTGCGACATTCTGTTCTATATCCACATTGTATTATATTTTTGTAAGTAGTGTTAATACCATTAGATATGCTTAAATAATTGCCATTTTCTAAAGCTTCTATTAATGTTTTTATGTTGGAACTCTTTGTGTTATTCATATATAAAATATCTGAATCTGTTTGATAAACATATTTAGTCTTAACGCATTCAAAACCATATAATGTAGAAAATATATTTTGCCCATTTTGGGAATGTGAATCTTTTGCAATATTTTTAAAATATTTTTTATATGTTTTTTTAATATCCTTCTTGTTAACATATATAATCCTATCAATGTATCCATTTATTTTAAGCAATTTAAGTTTTGATTTTAAACTATCTAAATTATTAATGTCAAAAAGCCTATTTCTATCTTTTTTTTCTAAATCAACTGTAATCAAAATCTTTTTAAAATGAGTATTTTTCTCTAACTGATTTACAATATGTTTAATACTAGAATAAATTGTTTTTCATTCCATACTATTTGTTTTAATAAGTAGTGAACAATCGTTTGCTTTATATTTTTGTTTATGTTTACAAATAAAAATAATTCTTTCAGAAGTAATTGATAAATCATTTATATTTGCTCCAGTATCATATTTAATATCTTGTACTTCAATATCATTTTTAGATAATTGCCTTATATATCAATCTAGTGAACGATGATATTCTGTTCTGTCAATTCAATCAGTTTTCTTATTGTAAGCAGAGCATTTATTATAGTCCTTGTTATATCCTTGTCTTAGTTCAATTGTGTTTTTATACCCATCTTTTTGGACACCCCTATATAATGTATCTGTGGGGTAGACGAAAAAATCCCCCAAAAGGACCTTAGGGGATTTTAGTCCACTTCAAAAACACTACTTTTGAGAGGACATTATGTATTTTAAACAA
>JAEIGA010006014.1_pt1 | contig 18460 bp, 20 predicted proteins | sample 9270691 | NCBI WGS metagenome assembly JAEIGA01 (sample SAMN17057246, study PRJNA624740) | gut metagenome | biome: biome; isolation source: fecal sample | host: Bos grunniens | place: China: Xizang | collected 2019
TATATCACATTTTTTCGTCCTTGTCAATAAAATTCACCCATCTGCGACAAAAAACATTTGGAAAATGAGGCAGATCCTTCTTATTGGTAATATCGTTTTAACGGAAAGGATCCGTTCGCAACCAGCCAGAGCGCGGGGAAAAAGCGCATAGCGTTCCACACGAAAAAGCCGCGAAGCGAAAACTCATCGATCAGCGCCGCGGTTGCCGCCACGCTTCTCGCATCCTCAAACCACACCACGTGCTCAACGGGGCTTGCGTTTTCGCGGTCATAATACCGATAGGTGGGAGACGCGGCCGTCTCGTCAAAGGAAATAAGCGCGCTCTTGTCCCACGCCTGCTGTACCGCGTCCACGTTGGAAAGCGAGCGTGCCACACTCTCGCCCATCACAAACGGAAGTCGCCAATCGTAGCCGTAATTGGGGGTGCCCAGGAATATTTTTTCGCGCGGAATGACCGAAACGGCATATTCCACCACGCGCCGCACCTTGTCAATGGGCGCTACCGCCTGCGGCTCACCGCGTGAATAGCCCCATTCATAGGTCATAAGGATTACTCCGTCCGCCGCTTCTCCCATCCCCGCATAATCGTGGCCCTCATACAAAAGCCCCTCCTGCTCTGCATTATACTTGGGAGCAAGCGCCACGAACACCTTGACGCCAAGCGGTGCCAGTCGCTCCTTGAGCCTTCGGATAAAGGCAACGTATGCCTCCGCGTACTGACCGTCCACGTACTCAAAATCCACGTCGATCGCCTCGTACCGTCTGGCACGGACAACACGCTCGACCTCGTCGATCACCTTGCCCCGGAGAGCCTCATCGCTCAACAGCCGTGAGGAAAGTGCGGTGGAAAAGGTACCGCGTTCACTCAGTGAGGAAAGATGCATAACGGGGGCTACGCCGTAGGTTCGAGCTAACTCCACAATGCGCTCGTCATCGATATCGATCAGACTCCCGTCCTCCCGAAAGCCGTAGGTAAAGACGGTAAGATAGGTAAGATACGGCAAGGTTCGGCGCAAGACCTCCTCGCTCACGTTGGGGTAAACATAGCCGCCACTTTCCACTTGACGCGAATGGAATGTCTCAGGCAAGACAATGTTTAGCGTTTTCCCGATCGTAACCTGGTTTTCTCCGCCAAGTGACGGATTGTTGCGCCAAAGGGTATTGACGTTGGTGCCGAATTGTCCGGTGATGGAGTACAGCGTGTCACCGCTCCTCACGCGATAAGAAACCAGCGGCTGAAGGATGACCAGCGTTTGCCCGACTACAAGCTCTCCTGGACGTTCAAGCAAATTGTCCGCCGCCAACCTTTCCGCGGTTGTACCAAACTGTCCGGCAATGCTCTCCAAGGAATCTCCGCTTTTTACTGTGTAAATGACCATAAAATTGCTCCTTTTATGCAGATTTCTCTTTAAAGCGTATGTCTGCCTACGGCGATTTGACAGAATATTTTTCTTTTGCAGACAAATAATAATCCTAAATCCAAAAAAGAAAGGAATAGCTATGAACAGAGCCAGAATACAAAAATGCTGTGCGCGAGAGATCCTGGACTCGCGTGGAAATCCCACGGTGGAGGCAACGGTGATCCTGGATGACGGGAGCATCGGAACGGCCAGCGTCCCCTCGGGTGCCTCCTGCGGAAAATTTGAAGCACACGAAAAGCGGGACGCCGACCCCAATTATTATCACGGCAAAAGCGTTCTTAAGGCCGTATATAACGTATCCAAGGTCATTTCCCCTGCCCTTGTCGGAATGTGTCCGTCCGACCAAAGCGAGATTGATCGCATTCTCTGCGAGCTTGACGGAACGGAAAACAAATCCAATCTCGGAGCGAACGCCATTCTTGCCGTTTCACTGGCCAACGCACGCGCCGCCGCCGGACATTATGAGCTCCCCCTCTATCGATATCTCGGCGGCACGCTCGCCGGGCGCATTCCCGTCCCGATGATGAACATTCTCAACGGCGGCGCACACGCGGGTAACAACGTGGCCATTCAGGAGTTTATGATCCTTCCCGTCGGCGCCTCCAGCTTTTCGGAGGGGCTTCGTATGGGAAGTGAGATCTACCACACGCTCGGAAACATTCTCAAAGAAAAAAAGCTGGCCGCCACAGTGGGCGACGAGGGTGGCTATGCGCCCAATCTGGACTCCGACGAGGAGGCCATTGAGCTTATCCTTCACGCCATTGAAAAATCGGGCTTTTCCACCGATACGGTTCGCATCTCGCTCGACGTGGCGGCCAGCGAATGGTATCACGACGGCGAATACCGCGTGGTAAAGCGAGATAAGACCTTCTCTCCCACCGAGCTTACCGATTATTTCGCTTCGCTGACACAAAAATACCCCATCTTCTCGATGGAGGATCCCTTGGATCAAGAGGATTTCGATTCCTGGAAAACGCTCACCGATAAATGCGGCAAAACCACGATGCTGGTCGGTGACGATCTGTTTGTCACCAATACCGCAAGGCTGGAAAAGGGCATTCGCCTGGGCGCGGCTAACGCCATTCTCATCAAGCCCAATCAGATCGGCACGCTGACCGAGACATTGAACGTCATTCGTCTGGCCAAGGAAAACGGCTACCGCTTTATTCTCTCACACCGCTCGGGCGAGACCGAGGACACCACGCTGGCCGACATCGCCGTGGCGGTAAATGCCCCCTTCATTAAGTCCGGTGCGCCTTGTCGGAGCGAGCGCGTGGCCAAATACAACCGACTTCTGCGCATTGAATCCTCCCTCGGGACCTCAGCTTGCTACGGAAAACAGACGATTGAGCGACTTCCCGACGAAAAAGAGGCAATCTTTGTATAAAAAAAGAAAAAAAATTTTCAAAAAACTCTTGCATTTTTGAAAACCCTATGGTATAATGTATGCTGTTCACTAATGATTTTTTTCATTTGCAATACAGTGTACTAAAAAAGTACTGCTTTGGGAGGTGTCAAAATGGCAAAGTGTTGTATTTGTGGAAAGGGCGTTGTTTTCGGACAGAACGTCTCCCACTCTCACCGCAAGACCAACAGATGTTGGAAGCCGAATATCCGTAAGGTAAAGGCAATCGTTGACGGTACGCCCGCAACGGTAGCGGTTTGTTCTCGTTGCCTGCGTTCGGGCAAGATCACACGCGCTTAATTCAGCTCGTGTAAATATAAAGTTTCCGGCAGCCTTGTGTCTGCCGGCTTTATTTTTCTTTGGAGGTACTATGCTTGCCGTTATCGATCATAGACTGCCCCTTTCCTGCCGCGCGCGGCTTTCCGCACTCGGCTTTACGCCCCTGCCGCTGCCGCCGTTTCCGCGCTTATCGGAACCCGTGGCGTCGCACCCCGATATGCTTTTGCTTCGCGTGGGGGACACGCTTTTTTGCCACCGCGATTATTATGCGATTGCAAAAAATGAGATCGATCAGATTCTGCACGTCTCCGGGCTTTCGCTTTGCCTTACCGAGGATCACACAGGTGAGACATACCCTGAGGATATCGCGCTCAATTTTGTTTTCACGGGAAACTGTCTTTTGGGAAAAACCGAGTTTTTGGCAAGAAAGGTCAAGGAATATGCCGAAACGCATCGCATTTCCCTGCTTTCCGTCAATCAAGGATACGCCAAGTGTTCCACGGTCGTCTTAGGCGGCGCGATCATTACGGCAGATACGGGCATAGAAGCCGCGGCAAAAGGCGCAGGACTTGACACGCTTCTTGTGGCAAGCGGCGGTGTGACGCTTCCCCCTTATCCGTACGGATTTTTGGGCGGTGCATCGGGCGTGTGCGGCAAAACCGTCTTTTTCTGCGGCAACCTTAAAGGGCACGCCGACGGAAAAGCAATCGAGGCCTTTTGTCAAAAGCACGGCTATGCAGTCGTCTCTCTTTCGGACGAGCCGCTGTTTGATGCGGGAACACTTTTGTTTTTTAATAAAAATGGCTGAGTCGAATGACTCAGCCATTGGTTTTTATAAAAGAATGCAGATTAATCCGCCGCTTCCCTCGTTGATGATCTTCTCGAGCGTCTCGGAGAGACGCAGGCGCGAATCCTCGGGAATGTTGGAAAGCTTGGTATGAAGCCCCTCGTTCATCAGCTCGTAAAGGCTCTTGCCGAACATATTGGACTCCCAGATCTTTCGCGGTGCTTCCTCGAATTCGTGCAGCATATAACGGATCAGCTCCTCGGATTGCTGCTCACTTCCCACAATGGGGTTAATTTCGGTCTCAATGTTGGCGCGGATCATATGGATCGACTGAGCCGATGCGCGAAGCTTGACGCCATAGCCGCCCGCCTGCTTGATGATCTCCGGCTCCTCCAGATGCAGCTCGTCAATGTCGGGCATAACAATACCGTAGCCCTTTTCGGTAGCGTCGTCAAACGCCTCGGACACGCGGTCATACTTGGACTTCATAGCGGAAAACTCGCGGAGCAGCTGGAGCAGTTTTTTATCGTCTGAGATATCCATACCCGTCAGCTCACTCATCACCTCATAGAAAAGTCCGTCTGCCAGCGATACGCGCACGTGTGCGCATCCCGTTCCGAGATCAATGCGATCCACGGAAAGGTTGCTTACGTAATTGTTCTTTTCAAGCGCCTCCAGCGAGCGGTTAATGTCCCCGATCTTTTTCATACCCGAAACGCTCTTTCCCAGCGATTCACCAAGTGACACGCGAACGTGATGCGTTGGCTCGAGCGCGTGGATCCAGGTCGGGAACGCCACGCGGAGCTCCGTGATCGGGAATTCGTGAAGCACAAGCTCCAGAATATGACGAATGTCCTCCTCATCCAGTGAAAGACAGCTGACCAGTGCCACGGGAATTCCGTATTTCTCCTCCAGCTCATAGGCAAGCTCAATGGAGGACTCCGCATTGGGGGTGACGGAGTTGAGGATCATGGCAAAGGGCTTACCAAGGGCCTTCAGCTCCTTCACGACACGTTCCTCTGCCTCCACGTAATTCTCTCGCGGGATCTCACCGACCGTACCGTCGGTGCTCACCAGCATGCCGATCGTGGCGTGCTCGTGAATGACCCTGTGAGTGCCCATCTCTGCCGCTTCGGCAAAGGGCATCGGCTCCTCACGCCACGGTGTGCGAACCATACGCGCCTTCCCTTCCTCAATGACACCCAGCGCGTCGGGCACAAGGTAGCCGACACAGTCCACCATCTTGACGCGCATGGATTTTCCGCCCGCAAAGGAGATGGGAACCGCCTCGTCGGGAACGAATTTCGGCTCGGTCGTCATCACCGTTTTTCCCGCCGCGCTCTGCGGCATTTCGTCCTTAGCGCGCTCACGGGCGCTCTCGTCGGTGATGTTTGGCAAGACCATCGCCTCCATAAAGCGCTTGATGAAGGTGGATTTTCCGCTACGAACCGGCCCCACTACGCCGATGTAAATGTCGCCGCCCGTTCTCTTTGCAATATCCTCATAAATTGAAAATTCGCCCATAAAAAAGCCTCCCGTATCCTTTGCCGTTTTTTTATACAGTAAAGCATATGGGAGACTTTTTGCGTTTAGAACTCTTTTTGGATTTTATTTCGGGTCAAAGCCCTCCTTGAGCTTTCGGATCGCCTCAGGCATAAGCAGTCCATCCAGCGAGCGCTTTTCCTCCATCCGCCTTCTCACCAGCGTGGAGCTAATCCGTTTAAGCTTAGGCGAGCACGGGAGATACAGCGTTTCCGCCTTTGGGTTGAGTTCGCGGTTATGGTGTGCCATCTTTTGCTCATAGACAAAATCCTTTGCCGTACGCACACCCTTGACAATCGCAGTAGCGCCCAGCTCCCTTACCACATCTACAAGCATCCCCTCACTGACCAGCACCTTAACGTTGGGGATGTGCGCGCAGGAGATCTTGGCAAGCTGTGCGCGCTGCTCGATGGTAAACCGATATTCCTTGTCGGCGTTCATCATAACGGCCACCACAACCGTATCAAATAGCTTCGCCGTCCTTTCGATCACGTCAACGTGACCGACGGTGATTGGGTCAAAGCTTCCGGGGACAATTGCAAGACTCATAATGTGATTTCCTTTCAAGCGTTTTATTTTTCAACTCAAAGGCTTTAAAAGCGTTACGTGTGCGATCCCGTATTTGGTCTTACGAACCACCAGAAATTGCTTACGAAGCTCCTCGGCCCCGGCAAAGATATCCTCCTCGCGGCTTTCGCAAACCAACGTAGTGCTTGGCTTGAGGAAGTCCCTCTCAAGAAGAAGCCCAAGCGCCTGCTTCAACAGTCCGCTGTCATACGGCGGATCCAGCCATACAATATCAAAGCGATCCTTTTGTTTTTTCAGATAATCCAACGAATCGCCGCAAATAACACGGCATTTTTCGCCCAGCTTAGTCTTGGCCACATTCTTTTCAATAACGGCAGCCGCCTCCCTCGATTTATCTACAAGGACGGCAAATTCCGCACCGCGGCTGAGCGCCTCAAGTCCCATCTGACCCGATCCGGCAAACAGATCCAGAACACGACGTCCCTCGATCTCAAACTGAAGCATCGAGAAGACCGCCTCCTTGGCTCGCTCCGAGGTAGGTCTTGTATTTTCACCGGCAAGAGTAAAAAGCGAAACACCTCTTGCGCTACCCGTTATGATCCTCATTCTTCTTTTCCTCCGTGAAAAAAGTCATATACCGCCTTGGCATCGCTCTCACGAATGCCCTTTACACGTGCGATCTCCGAGAGCTCGGCCGCGCGCAGCTCCTCCATACTTTCAAACGCCAAAAGAAGATTTTTCGCTTTCTGCGCCCCGATTCCCTTGATCTGCTCCAGAGACGAAGACTTCAGCGTTTTAAGCTTGGCGCTTGTCATCTTGGACACGGTATAGCGGTGAACCTCCTCCTGCAATTTATATAGGAAGACAAAAACCGCTTGATGGCGCGCAATGTTGATCTCCTCGGTATCGGTGCAAAGTGCACGTGTTTTGTGGAAATCGTCCTTTACCATACCAAACACGGGAATACAAAGCTCCATCTCCTCCAAAAGCTCCTTTACCACCGAAACGTGGCCGCGGCCGCCGTCCAGCAAAAGCAGATCCGGAAGCTCGGAAAACGACCCATTTTCGTCCGAAAGATGGGAAAGGCGCCGCGCAAGCGTCTCACGCATACACGCGTAGTCATCGGTTCCCTCTATATCCTTGATCAAAAAGCTTCGGTAATCCGAGCGCTTAAGCTTTCCGTCCTCGCACACGATCATACCTGCGGTCTTGTGCTCCTTGCCGAGGTTGGAGATGTCATATACCTCGATACGCTCGGGCAAGGCCTCTAGTCCCAAAAGTGCCGCCAGCGTTGCCAACGTACTGTCGGAGCGCTCGGTCTCCTTAACATACTGAAGCACCGCCTGCTCGGCGTTGTTGACCGCAATGTCGCAAAGTGCCTTTTTGTCGCCGCGCTCGGGGATGCGAAGTGTGGCTCTTACGTCAGCGGTATTCAGCAGATATTGCTCCACGAGACTTTTTTCCTCCTCGTCAAGGGAAAAGGAAAGATAGATCTCCGACGGGACGTCGCCCTTGCCGCGATAATATTCGCAAAGAAAGCTTCCAAGCCCGCTATCATCAAGCAGCTTTTCCTTGCTGAACACAAAGTCCGATTTGTTCATCACAATGCCGCCTCGGACGTTCAGCACCGAGACCGACGAGGCAAGCTCCCCGACGTGCAAGCCAAAGATGTCCCGATTGTCATCGGGCGAAGAGACTACCTTCTGGGTTTCCGACAGCTTTTCCAGCGCACGAATGGTGTTGCGGCATCGCATGGCCGCCTCATAGCGTTCCTCCTCAGCGTAGGCAAGCATTTTTTCTTCCAGCGCATGCCGTACCTTGGAGGTGTTTCCTCTGAGGATCTCGGTAGCCGACCGGATCATCTCCGTATATTCCTCACCCGAGATCTCTCCCGTGCAAAGGCCGCAGCATTGCTTCATCTGGTAATATATACACGGGCGCTCCTTTCCGATGTCACGCGGAAAGCGGCGCTTACACGACGGAATGCCAAATTCCTTATGAAGAAGCGACAAAATCGAAAAGACCGTGGCCGTTCCCGTATAGGGGCCGTAATATTTGGCTCTGTCATTTTGTCGGCTTCTGGTAAACAAAATGCGCGGATATTCCTCCCCCGTCACCTTTATATAAGGATAGGATTTGGCATCCTTCAGGCGTATGTTATATTTGGGCGTATGACGCTTGATGAGATTATTCTCCAGGCTGAGCGCCTCAATCTCCGTGCGGCAGACGATAAAATCAAAATCCTCGACAAGCGAAACCATTCGCATGGTCTTCAAATTCTTTTCACTGTTTTGAAAATATTGAGAAACGCGGTTTTTAAGCTTGCGTGATTTGCCAACGTAGATCACCTTGCCTTGCGCGTTTTTCATAATATAAACACCGGGACAAAGCGGCAAGGAGTTTGCCTTTTCCAGCAGTCGTTCCATACGCTCCTGCTTTTGCATTCGTGTCACCTCCGAAAAAACAAGCGGTAAGGTTGACCCTTACCGCTTTTCCCTCTATGAATTGTCGCTTATTCGACAAAACCCGTTTGAATCAATTCCACAAGGCCGTCGAGTGCTACCTCATCGTCCTGGCCGTCCGCAATCAGCGTAACAGTCATCCCTTGGGCAATGCCCAAAGAAAGAACGCCGAGAAGACTCTTTGCATTCACTCTGCGGTCATCTTTTTCTACCCAAATCGAACACTTGTATGAATTGGCTTTCTGAATAAAGAAGGTAGCCGGTCTCGCGTGCAACCCGATCGAATTGGTAATGGTAACCTCTCTTGAAATCATCATAACGCTCCTAAAATCATCCGGTCAAACATCGACCGTCAGTCATCTGTATTACACATATACTCATATGCCTTATAAGTATATCAAAAATTCAGCATAAAATCAAGAGAATTTCTTTGTGCTTTTTGATGAATTTTAGGCGAAAACAACAAATATATTTTACGTTTTTTATATATTTAAACGAAAAAACGTCAATTTTCCTCGATGTCAAGAATGTTTAGCGTAAAATCCATATGCTCTGTCTGAACTCGGTATGCCTTACCGGGTGCCAGATATGCCGTACCGCCAAGCAAATACCCGTTATCTGTGGTTTTGCCGAGAGAGCTTACCGTTCCCGTTACGTCGATCCGAATCGATTCCGGGTAATTTACGCTCAACACATTTCCGTCGGCGTCCTTTACGTACAGAGTGGACGGCAAAACCGAGTCGATGCTTTTCAGCGTTCCAAGCACTGCACCGCCTTCACAAAGCGTTACGGTGTCTCCAATCACCAGCGCATCCTCCGACGTGTAAGCAATATCGGTAACCGAAAAATAGATCTCGTGCTCGCGAAGATTCGAGCTTCCCGCAAACCAATCCACACGCCATACGCGGATGATGATACCAAGCAAGCAAATGAATATCAGAAGAAGAACGATAAAATCGATCAGATTCCATCCCTTTCCGCTTCCCTTTTTCCTTGTCAATTTTGCCATATTCTTATCCAACCTCTCTTATGCTGACGCAGTATCCGCTTCCGGCATATTCCGGAAACGTCAGCGAATAAGCACCGCCCACCGCGATGCGGCTTCCCATCACGCTGTAACCCTTTCCCTCTTCAAAAACAGCATCCGCCGTGATGGTGATCTGAAGATTATAGCGATCGGGATACTCCTTCATACTGACCGTGTCCTCTTCACTGTCATAATACACCTCCGCGTAGAGAATGTCGTTCCGCACGGAGCTGACATGACCCATCGGAGCCTTATTCACGGCATTCAGAGCTTCGTCACCAAGACGAACGTTGTCCACAAGTGACGCCTCAACGTATTCGATCTCAACGGTATATTCAAGCACCACGTTTTTCTCCGCACTGCCAAAAACGTTGAGCGAAAACGGATCCAACCAGAATACGACAGCAAACAAGACACCCACAATCAGCAGGACAAACAAAAGATCAACCAAATTGAATTTTCCACGCCCGTTTTTTTTCAAGCCAAAGCCGGCGGTTCTTTCTTCCATAATTTATCGCCTTTCTCACAGTGTATCGACGCCGATCTCCAGCGACGAGGCATACTGTGTATTGTTTTCATAATCGTGATAGTGACCAACCTCGGCAAACCCGTATTTAATATAGGCATTCACGAGACCGATCACCGTCCAGAACAAAAGGAAGATCCGATAGTCATACCAAATGTGATCGGTAATTCCCATAACCAGCATAGCCGCCACCGAGGCGATACCGGCTATCACCCATCCGCGCTCCTCTCGATTGTTCACACGAAGCAAATACTCAAAACCGTTTTGTGCAAAAAGGAAAACGATCAGCAAAAATACAACAAGTCCCGCAACACCAAGCTCGGCAAGAAGCTGCAGATAAATGCTGTGTGCATGCCGAATGGCCTGAGTTCCTGCCAGCGCCACGCCGGGATAGACCGCTTCAAAGGCAGAAGATCCGACACCGATGCCGCACCACCAGGTTTTATTGAGCATCTCAAAAATCCCGTACCACGCGGAAATGCGGTAAGAAGCTGAGGACTCCGCCAGATTGCCAATGCTTAAAAAACGGCCTGCCACCGTCCCCGGCACAAGGAAAGACCAAAACGGTGAGGTGAGAAGTCCTCCCAAAAGAACCAAGGCCGTTTTCTTTGAAAAAAAGATAAAGAACAAAAGAATACCGATTATAAAGCCAAGCCAAGCGCCGCGACTCCAGGTGAAGAGCAGACACACCGACATCAAGACCGAGGACAAAGCAAAAAACCAGCGGCCGTGTACTCTGCCCCGCCGCAAAAGACATGCCAAAGCAAACGGGATAAGCATAAGCAGACACTCGGCAAAAACATTGGGATTGTCAAAGCTTGACACGATCCGAGTTCCGATCCCGGAAAAGAGCGCGGCATCCAACCACGAGGCGTTCATGCTTCCCGTGAAAATCTGGAAAAAGCCAACCACACAAGCCACCGTTCCGGAAAAAACGGCTGCAACCACACACCGCTTGACCCACTCTTTTGTACGGATCAGATTGAAAATCAAAAAGTAGCCGCAAAGAAACAAAACATATATGAGAGCCGCGCCGAACGAAGCAAGTCCGCCCTTGCTGAAAATCCCTCCCAGCAAATAAAGCACGGCAAACAGAAGAATCGGGTAATCGATCAGCTTCATACGGAAGGTGCGCTTGCCGCGGATCAGCTTGATCAGATAACTGATTGCCGTCACCCCGACAATACCACACAAAACGGCAGTGGCATGATTCAAAAAGCCAACAAACGGAATGGCCGAGATCCAAGCGACAACACCGATCTCCGGGTATCGGAAGATTACCAAAACACCAAGAAGAACAGCCGCTATGGCGACATAATATATCGGATCTACAAAAGCTGTAAGCACACCGAGAACCATCCCCATGGCCGTGGCCATCGCATATCTCTTGGGGTAAGTCTTTTGCTTGGTAAAAGCGTCCCTTGATACCCCCAACCAGTCGAAAAGAACGGGGGAAAGAAGTCGACTCTTCAGCAACGCTTCCGAAAGTGTATCCCTTGATGTTAAGAGAGGAAGAGCCAACAAAAGTATTGTTGCATTAACCAACAGGGTACGCGAGTCCGGCGTGACGTTTTCAAACGCAAACGCCTTCACCGTGCCGGTCAGAACACCGTACGCACCGAGCGAAAACAGGAAGGCACCATATGTTTTCAGTTTTCGGTAAATGAGAGACGACGTGCCGCGCTCGATCGCGCCGAGAATCATGCTGTTTTCAAAGGAACGGGCCATCCTCAGCTTGACAGCACCGGCAAAGCGCTCGGCCCTTCCAAAGCCACGGACGCGCGAAAAAAGACGGCTTTCATAAAGAAGCTGCTCCTCAGCCGAATACGACGTAAACAGCTTACCGAAAAAGCCCAAGGCCATAAGCGCATATACCTTTTTCGTCAACCACATCAGCTTTTCCAGAATCACACTGTGAAAAGCCTTATCCGATTTCCCCTTCAAGAGCCTTGCTCTCCCTTCTTGTCAAGAAGATCCGGCCGTTTTTGCCTGGTCAGCTCAAGTGCCTTTTCCTCTCTCCACTTTTCTATGTTCTCATGGTGTCCCGAGATGAGCACCTCGGGAACGGTTCTGCCGTGAAACTCAAAGGGTCTTGTATATTGCGGATACTCCAAAAGACCGTCTGAATGGCTCTCCTTTTCAAAGCACTCCTTATCCGCCAGAACCCCATCTACCAGGCGTGCCACACAGTCCACCAGGATGCAAGCCGGAAGCTCACCGCCCGTCAGAACGTAATCCCCGATCGAGATCTCCTCGTCCACGATCTCCTCGATCACGCGGTAATCCACGCCCTCGTAATGTCCGCACAAAAGAATCAGTTGGTCATAGGAGGCAAGCTCTTGCGCCTTCTTTTGTGTCAAAACCTGTCCCTGCGGAGACATATATATCGTTTTTCTTTTGATTTCCTTGCCATCCTCCGTGTTCTTCTCCAGGATGGCGGAATGGCATCGGCAGATGGGCGGTGCCATCATCAGCATCCCCTTGCCGCCGCCGTAAGGCGTATCGTCCACGCGGTGGTGCTTGTCCTCAGAATAATCCCGAATGTTGTGTGCCTCCACCTCGATCACACCGCTTTTCTGCGCGCGCCCGATAATGCTTTCTTCAAGAATTCCGGTAACCAGCTCGGGAAAAAGCGTCATTATATCAAATCTCATACTGTGTCTCCCAAATCCGAGTTCAATCAAACATCCCCTCGATCGGGCGGATATAAATGCCCGCATCGGGATCTACACGCTTAACAAACTCCTCCACCGCCGGCATCATACGCTCACCGTTTTCGGTATCGATCACGTAAATGTCCGACGCACCGCGGTTGATGACCTCACGGAGCGTTCCGTACAAAACACCGCTTTCATCATCTATGACGGGAAGCCCTTCAAGATCAGCGATAAAGTACGCGCCCTTCTTCAAATGAAAGTCCTCGCGCGCCGCATACAGCGTCCGACCCTTGAGAAGCATCGCCTTATCCATATCGTCAATCCCCTCAAGACCGGCCACGATCAACTGCTTAAAAACCGAAGCGCGAACCAGCTTGTAGGCAACAAATTCGCCATTCTCCTTAAGGAACACCTTGGGAAGCCTTGCAAAAACCCCGGGAGAATCGCACCAGGGCTCGATCTTGACCTCCCCCTTCACACCGTGCGTATTTACGATCTTTCCACATTCCAAATACGGATTTTTCATCTTGCCTTGCACCTCGGTCTCAAAATATTCTTTATAAGTATACCACATTTTCGGGACAAATGCAACCTTTGGTTCCGATTTTTTACATTTTTGCAAGAAAAACCGTTTTCTAAAAAATATTTACAAATACCTCTTGCATTGTGGGGATTTTTCGTTTATAATAAATGTATTAAAACATCTAATGGAGGCTAATTATGAACGCTATGTTTCGATTGCTGGAGGCTGAGGCAGCCCCCACCGGAGGCAACTGGATCTCGATCGTAATGATCGTTGTTATGTTTGCTTTGGTTTACTTCTTTATGATCCGTCCGCAGAAGAAGCAGGAAAAGGAAGTAAACAGCATGCGTAACGCGCTGGTTGTCGGCGATGAGATCACGACCATCGGCGGTATCATCGGCAAGATCGTCAGCATCAAGGACGAGACCCTTGTGCTTGAGACCAGCCGCGACGGCACAAAGATCCGCATTCTCAAGAGCGCGGTTCGCTGTGTGGACGTACACGCTGAGGACGCTCAGAACTAATCCATTCATAAAATCGCCTCCGCCCGAATAGGATAGAGTGAAATCACATTCGGCGGAGGCTTTTATGAACAGAACTACCCCAAAAAGAAGGACAAAGACCTTTGGCAGCTCGTTGCCAAATCCCAAAAACGACGGAATTCTTCGCTCTACTCTGCGCGGATTTCTGGTCTCGCTTGCAATCGGAGCGGCGCTGACGCTGATCCTTTCGGTCCTGGTGTATTCGCTGGCCGATCCCAATCGGTACATCACACCGGTCTCCTTCTGCATTCTCTATATCACTTCTCTTTTCGGCGGCTTTTTCTCATCACGCTTCAACCGCGGCTCAGCCCTCTTGTGCGGTCTCTTAAACGCCGCAATGCTGCTGGCGACGATGCTGGTTGTATCTCTGCTTTTCAGCGGCAAATATTCCGCCGACCACTCTCCTGCGCTTGCCGTCGGTCTACGCGGCGTCGCCGCGCTCCTTTCGGTGCTGGGCGCCATGATCGGGACACATAAGCCCGCAAAAAAACGAATAAGAAAATAAAAAAGGATCTTGTATGATTTACACCGTAAAAAACGAAGGAAAAAAATATGCGTATGACAGCGCAAGCGGTGCTGTACTTGCGCTCAACAATCTCCAATATAAAATGATGGGTGCCATCGTTCCGCCCATCTCACCGGCCAGCCTTACGTCGCTTCGCTATGAGCTGGCAAAGTTCGATTCCAACGACATCTCGGACGCCTTTGACGCCATCTATGAGCTGGCGCAAAATGGAATTCTTTACGCCGAGGATGACGGTGTCATCCGTCTTATGGCATCGGGTGAGTACGCCTGCCCGAGCGAAGCTGTAGCATCGGCACTTCTTGCCAAGGCCTTTGAGGGCAAGAGCGAGGCAACCTTTGTCACCGTAGACGGTGACTTCTCCGCCGCCGCCAAAAAAGCGGCCGAGACGACTGGAACCAAGCTGACTTGAACAAAAGCTTAAAAAGCACCGCAAAGCGGTGCTTTTTCTTTATTTTTCCAAGGGAACGAGAGTCACCTCGGCCTCAAGACAGGTCTCGTCGGCACTATTTTTGGTCTTCATAAACCAGCCGCCATCCTCGCGCTTGCCGCGAAGAACACGGAGCGTTTGCTCATACGGAGCCTCGCGAAGGAAGGAAAGCGTCATATGACTCACACGGTTTTCCTGCATCCCCGGCAAAAAGTCGCAGAGCATATCGGGGTAGTGAGTGTTGTTCATATGCATATTGTAGTCAATATCACTGTAGGCAATACGCCGCTCCCCCGCCTCCTCAAGAGCAAAATCCTTGGGAATGTGGAAGCGCGTGGAAACGCCTTCAAGCGTTTCCTCCTCAAAGGGAAAACCGAAATCAAAGCGCTCCAGCTTGACGGGAAACTTTTTGGATAGGTCAATCAGCGCCCAGATCGAGGAGGCCTCGACCGCGACCTTGTCCCCGTCATAAAGGCGGAAATTTCGCACCGAGGAGTAGCCCCTGCCCTCGTTGACCCAGGTCTCCACCGTGATCTCGCGGAAGGGGGAGATGGGGGCATAAAAGTTGATGCCGATCTTAGAGAGAATAAAGGCGAGTCCGTCACGGTCGCGCACGTCATCCAGACTCTTGCCGACATGTCGCATATGTATACCCGAGGTCTCCTCAAGGTACATCAGAATAGCGCCGGGACGCAAAAAACGGTTGGCATCGGTATCGTGCCACCGTGTCTCAAAGGTTTGCTTGAAATACATATTTTTTCTCCTATATCCGGAAAATCTCAAAAAACATTATAAAATATTTTTAAAAACATTTCAAGTCCTATTTTTTAAGATTTTCCGAATTTGAAGCCTTTTCAGCCAATACCGCCCTGATTTTTCCCGCTATCCCCGCCACTTAGGCCAAAGCTGACGGCAATGGCCGAGTTGACCACGCTCATCACCTCGTCGTCAAGGTGACCCATCTTCTCGCGCAGGCGCCGCTTATCCAGAGTCCGCACCTGCTCCAAAAGCACGACCGAGTCCTTGGCAAGACCTGCGCGCTCCGCGTAAATATCGATGTGCGTCGGCAAATGCGTTTTGGTCATTCGGGATGTAATTGCCGCCGCGATCACCGTGGGACTGTATCGGTTTCCTATGTCGTTCTGAATGATCAGAACAGGTCTGAGACCGCCCTGCTCCGAGCCTACGACCGGGCTGAGGTCCGCATAATAAATATCGCCACGTTTGACACTCATTTTCTTTCCCTCCTTTGGGCATTTGATGCTTCGGTCACCCTATTGTTGCCGAACCTTCTGCTTCTTTAATCATCAATAACAGAATATTTCCTTCGACATTATTTTGTGAGGGAAAGGAAAAAATATGCGCGGAAAGAATTTTTCTTTCCGCGCATATACTATGAAATTATTTATCCGCCTTTACGGACTCCACGTAATGCTTGGCCTGCGTGGTAAACAACTCAAAGTAGCGGCCGCCCTTGGCCATAAGCTCCCCGTGTCTGCCCTCCTCCACAAGCTCACCGCCGTCAAGAACAATGATCTTGTCTGCTGACGTAGCGCTGGACAAGCGATGCGAGACAAAGATGGTCGTCTTATCCTTTCGCAGCTCGTCAAATTGCCTGTAGATCTCCTGCTCGGCAAGCGCGTCGAGCGAGGCGGTCGGCTCATCGAGAATCAATACATCCGAATTGCTATAAAAGGCGCGTGCCACCGAAAGCTTTTGCCACTGACCGCCCGAAAGCTCAATGCCGTCCTTTTCAAAAATACGCATAAGCGGCGTATCGTAACCGTTTGGCAAAGCCTCGATAAAACCGTCGGCATCGGCCGCCGCGGCCGCCGCACGCACGCGTTTTTCATCGTACGGCGCGGAAATGTCACCGAACATAATGTTCTCGGAAACACTGCACGCGTACTTGGTGAAATCCTGAAAGATGGTGCCGAAAATGTTGTATAGTTCCCCGGGCTTATAATTCCTCAAATCCACGCCATCCAAAAGAATGCGTCCCTCGGTTGGATCATACAAGCGCGTGAGCAGCTTGATAAGCGTGGTTTTTCCCGCGCCGTTAACGCCGACAAGCACCACACTCTCGCCCGCTTCGATTCGGAAGCTGACGTTCCGAAGCACCCGTCTTTCGGTTCCCGGATACGAAAAGCTTACGTTCTCAAACTCAACGGTATGCTTGCCGCGCTTGATCGGAACCGGCGTGTCCGCCTGTGCCTTGATGCTCGGCTTGGATTTCATAAAGGATATGAGGTTGTCAATAAACAGCGTCCCCTCGTATATGGTGGTCGATGTGGTGATCAGCGTGGCAATGTTGCTTGCGATTGAAACCAGCGCCCCCGTATACAGAGAATAATCACCAATCATATATCTTCCCTCAAACACGCGGTAGGCAACCAGAAGATAAAACAAGCAGTTGACCACGGCAGAAAGGATGGAAATGACCACCGCCCAGATGCTCTCACCGACGATAAGACGGTAAAGACCCTTATAATAATGGTCGAATACATTTTTATACTTTTCCACAAAGGTATTACCGAGATCAAAGATGCGTATCTCTTTGGCCGCATCCTTGTCAACAAGCACGCCGGAATAGTAGGTCATCTGTCTGCGCTCCTTGGAGCGGCCGCGCATATATTGGAAATTCTTTCGGCGGTAAACAAAGCTCACGATCGCCGAGGGTACGGACACCACCAGAATGCACAGGGCGGCCACGGGAAGCTCGCCCGCAAGGATCACGGCGTAACTGACAATGCCGATCACGGTGCTGACCGCCGAAAATGCAGAGGTCAGGATCATAATGGGACGATTGCCCGCCTCACGGTTGGCATTTTCCAGCTTTTCATAAAAGGAAGGCATATCGAACGCGCCAAGGTCGATCTCGCACGCCTTCTCCATAATCTGAAGCTTAACGTGCCGAACGACAAGCTCGCCCGCAATTCGGGTAACCGAGGTCTGAAGACGCCCCACCACGCGATTGAGGATCTGATAGACAAAGAGAAAGATCAACAGGAACATAATCGGCGAGCCCATAAACTCCGCCGTAAGCTGACCGAGCGCACGCGCCGTCACCAGGTTCTGCAGCTCGTTGAGTATATCCTTGGAAATAATCGAGCTGACGACCGGCATCACACCCGTGAAGACCGAAACGAAAAGAAGGAAAAACAGGATCCACGGGCCGGACTTCCACACCAGCGAAAATATGTAGAACAGGCGGTAAAAGAAGCCTCCGAGCAGTTCCCTGAGATATCTCGGAACATCCGAAAGCGATTTTGGCGGCTGAACCCGCTCATATTCAAAGCCCATCACCATATAGCCGGGCGACTTTTGGTTCATGCTGCTAAAGGATCTTCCCACAGGGGTACCTCCGATCGGATTTTTTCTTATTATAGCACATTTCCCTACCGTTTGTAAACCTACCGCATCACTTTTTTTCGTGCTTTTTGTAAAAATAACCAAAAAAGAGGATTTTTAGAGCCTAATTTTCTACCCTATGTGATTTTCACCAAAAATTCACGCTGAAAAATGTCACTTTTGTGTCTTTACAAAGCGGCGGTTTTGTGTTATAATACCCGTCGAGGCGATTTATGATGGGCCAATACATAGATCACTCATATCGGCACAACAGTACATCATTTCAAGCGAAATATCAATCTTATGATATCCGACCGCTAAAGTGATACGTGTTGTGCTTTTTTATTTTGTAAAATTTCTGAAAATCTATAGAAATTTTATTAAAACTATGATATAATAAGAAGAATAATATAAAAGCACCCCAAGAAAGGAAATAAAAATGCCTGAATATATAGAA
>JAEIGA010006015.1_pt1 | contig 18460 bp, 13 predicted proteins | sample 9270691 | NCBI WGS metagenome assembly JAEIGA01 (sample SAMN17057246, study PRJNA624740) | gut metagenome | biome: biome; isolation source: fecal sample | host: Bos grunniens | place: China: Xizang | collected 2019
CATGGAGATATAGGCCGTGTAAGTGAGGCCCGGCAAAACATCGTAGTTCAAGCGGAAATTCATCTTTTCTTCCTGTTGCTTGCTATTGTTGTAGCTGTCGTTGGCCATGGCAATAGGATGGAAATTCTTGCTTCCGTTGAAAGCGCCCTGGAATTCTTCCGCATTCTGACGATTGAAATAACGGTCGGTGGGTTCCAAGGTGGCATCGTCAATCCAGTAAGGACTCTTGTTGGGCATCTTCAACATGGCTTCCGAGCGTACGCTTTCGGTCCAAGGAGCTTTCTTGTTGGTCTCGGCAAAGGTGAAGTCGGCATCCACGCGCAACTTGTCGCTGAAACGATATGCAATGTTGAAAGACGTCGAAAGACGATTCATGTTCGTGCCGATGGTGGTGCCATCTTCGTCGGCCAAAGAAAGGCTGAAACGATAAGTGGCCTTCTCACCACCACCACTCATAGAAAAGTTGTTGTCGAAGGTGTAAGCGCTTTGTATTACTTGCGACAACCAATCGGTAGAGGTGTTGTATTCGTTGAAGTAACGCCAGTCTTTGTTGAAGTTGATTTCGGGCGTGTCGTAGAGCAAATCGAGCAAGTCAGCGCTGTTGGCTACACCCTTGGCATTGGCCGTGTTCCAGATAGCATCCTGGATGAAAGCTACGTATTCCTTGCCATTCAACATAGGAATAGATTCGGGTTCGTGTTTGGCCGTAAACTTAGACGAAACAGTGAAACGAGGCTTGCCCTTGCTACCGGTCTTGGTGGTAATCAAAAGTACACCATTGGCGCCGGCTGTACCATAAATAGCGGTAGAAGCAGCATCTTTCAATACTTCGATGCTTTCAATATCGTAGGGCGAGAGGTTCAACATGGCGGCATAGTCGTCGTTGTTGGCGGTCGAGAAGTCGAAACTATCGTCGATATCGGTAGAATAGGGCACGCCGTTAATCACAATCAGCGGATCGGCACTGGTATTCAACGTGGCGGTACCACGAATACGGATAGAACTGCGGGCACCTGGGTCGCCACCCGTCAAAATATCCACACCGGCCAAACGACCTTGCAAGGCTTCTTCCACCGAAGTTACCGGGGTAAGTGCCACGATGTCGTTCATTTGGATACGTTCGGTGGCAGCCGTTTGTTCGCGCATGGTGATACCCATTTCGCTCTTGTATTCTCTTCGGGCCGAAACCACCACATCGCTAAGCGCTTGAGCATCTTCGCTCATCACCACTTCCAAGCTGGTCTGTCCGGTGTAAGGAATGCTCTGGGTTTTCATACCGATATAAGAGAATACCAGGGTCAGCTGGCCTTTACCTTCGGGAATACGGAGGCTGAATTCACCGTTATAATTCGTCACCGTACCTTCAATCATACGGTTCTGACTATTGTTGACAGAGATATTTACGCCGATGGCAATAGATTTTTTACCTTCGAACATTTCATACACATGGCCTGTCAGAATAGTTTGTGCAGAGATTGACATACTGATGCCGAGCACTGCAAGAAGCAACATTATCTTTTTCATAAGCATCAGAACATTTCGTTAATAAATTGAACACAGCCATCTTCGAAAACGAAGGGGAAATAATGATAATCTCCGCAGAAATCTATTTCCTTGGCATTGTCTTCCAATAATTTGACAGAAAGTTTATCACCCTTGTCGGTGATCACCAATTTCACGGCGTCGTAGCTAACCTTGCTGGTGATAGGATCCACAATTTCTACCGAGTTCAAGGTGGTCATGCCCTTCGAAGTATCTTCCTTCCATCCCAAGTAAGGATAATTGCTGACACCGGCACTCGACATGGGTACAAAATACTGCTTCATGTACATCTGCATGATAGAGTCGTTGTTGACGCTGCAATGCGCGAAAACATCATCACCTTCTACGTAAGAAGCTTTGTCGAAATATAGTCCGGGAATACTATCCTTGATAGCAGCGAAAACGGCTTCGTTGGTGGGCACCAGCATCATCTGCAATTCGCCTTCCTGTACAAAATTGAAAGAAGCTTCGTTGTACATGCCGGCCATTTCCAGAAGATTGACAAATCCGTAATACGGCAACTCAGCATTGACGATGTTGTTTTTCATCATGCCCTGGAACGATTTGTAAGTGGTCTTTCCTGCCGTACTGGGCATAAGGTCGCCCTCGTAAGCATAAGCTTTACCATTGCTCCAGTTGCCGTCTTCGGTGTACGATTTCAGCTCGTGGAAAGGAGCGAAAATTTCTTCTTCGGTTTTGGCCGTGGGATAGATCAATTGGTTGAAGCTATAGCTGTTACAAATCTTGCCGTCCTTCAAGTATATATAAAAGGTGTAGTCGGGCGAGAAAGTTCTGAAAACCTGCGTGCCCTGGGCAAGGCTGTCCAATTCGTTGGCGCTGCCTGTGCAGTTGGCCAAATCGATAAAGTGAGCATATGAATTTTCGCTCTTCACTCCGGTACTTACTTCTTTGCCATCGATGGCGATATAGGTTCTTCCCGATTGGCTTACCTGTTTGTAGCCGGCAGCCTTGAATTGATCGTCGTTGGGCATCAAGGCAATGAAGTTCATGTCGGTACCGTAGAGCATGCTTTCCATGTCGCCCAAGCCGGCCAACATTTCCAAGAAGAATCCGTAGTGCTTGTACTGATAAGCCGGACCGGTCACGGCAGCAAACATGGCAGGAACCGCCAAATCTTCGCAACCATAAAGCAAACCATTCTGGCAGAGAATACGATATTTTTCAGGCACTCTGTCCAAATCCAGGCTGATGGGCGATCCATAACTGTTGATGACGTCGCCGCGGCGAATTTCTTCGGGGAAGGCAATGTTGCCATCGTAGTTCTTGCCGTCTTCGCTCTTTCCTTTGTAAACGCAGTTGAACAGCAATTTCTTGATAGATTCTCCACTTACATTCGACAAAGAAGCATAACCGCCCTTGGCCCAATAATTGTTGAAGAACTTGTTGAGTGCGTCGTTGGTAGGCGCAAAAATGGTATAACCTACCGACGAAAGAGTGGTGAGTTGTGAATAATCGGTGCTGGGCCATTCGCAAGCAATCTGAGGCATGGGGTCGAGGAACAGGTGTTCGTACAGACGCTCGCCATTGCCATATTCCAACGAAAGCGTGGGATTGTAAGCGAAATATTCGTACTTCTTGTACAAATCGAGGAACATGGTGAAGTTGCTGTCTCTTTTCAGCTCGCTGTAAATGGTGTTCACCGGCTCGAGCACGCGGTCTATTTCGTGTACGTAACCATTGCTGGTAATCTGGTTGCCCTTGGTTACGGCAGCACCGGCCACATTATAACCAATACCCGTGGGATTCCATTCCGTGTTGGGGAAGAAGTAACGATAATTTTCTTCCGCATCGATTTGCTTGGTGTTGAAGTAATTCTGCGAGAAAACCGGCAAGAAACGTTCGTGATGATAAATGGTGACGTCTTGCTGAATGGTCTGATAATATTCCGTGGTGTTGGCATCCTTGCTTTTGGTACGATGCTTGTAGTACATGCCGGCATTGACGCGTTTTTCTTCGTCAGAGACGTCGTCGCCTTCTTCTGGACGGAAATTGTTCAATTTATCGGCGCTGTAAGCATAATACATCAGGTGAAAACCGATAAGTTTGTCCAATTCGACCGAATCCATCTCTTCGATGCTGTTCAGCCCTTTTGCCTGCAGATACTGGGCGAAGGCTTCGTCGTTGGGAGCCATGACGGTAAGAATGCTCTTTCCATCCACCATGTCGCGGAAACCTGCCAGTTCGATACCTTTCAAGAAGGTTGAGTAATGTCCGTCTTTCTCCAAGACTTCGTAGCAATTGCCTTTGATCCAATCGGGACGTTCGTAGTATTCCGCCATATAGTCGCGGCAACTACTCAGCCCCAATAGTGTCAGGCAAATGAGCCACAAGACATTTTTAGAACGTAATTGTTTCATAGGTAGTTATTTAATAATTGTTTTCTTGTTTCTTCCGATGTAAATGCCGCTTTGTTGAGGCTCGTCAGTGGGACGTCCCTGCAAATCGAACCAAACTTGCTGTTGCTGAGATGCTTCGCTCTGAACGCTAGGCAGGTTTGTAACAAAATCGTTGGCATCGCCTCCGGCAATATAGTCGAAGTCGCTCAATTCGGCCTTGACAATGTGTTCTACCAAAGAATTGATGTAAACTTCCAGATAGGTGTAACCGCTTGCATGCTTGTTGTTGCGGTCGAGCGGATATTTGGGATTCAAACCCTGGGCTTCTTCCCACTCGTCGGGCATGCCGTCTTGGTCGGTGTCCTTTGGGTTTTCGCCGCCTTCCAAACTGGGCCAAGCGCTCCAGTCGGCGGGAGCTCCGCTGGGTTTTAAGTCATTCTGAGAATCGATGATGCCGCCCACCTTGCTGACATTGCCTTTGAAAGTGGCTTTGCCTTCGCGGGTTTCCTTGACGATGCGTTCATCGATAATGTCGCGGTCGAGCGAGCATCCGGCCGTTGCCAAAACCTTTTCGAAAGCATTCTGGGCCGAGTGCGTGGTGACCAATCCTGCATCCAAGGGTTGGCTGCGGCGCATAGCTTTTTTCTCGGCAGCAGTGATGCTGGCAGAAATGCTGTTGTAGATGCCGTAGTTCCAGTTGTCTTGGCTGCATGCGCGTTCGTAGGCGTCGGTGGGCGTGGCGTAAATGTCGCTGCGCGAAGAACACCAGTTGCCGCTGACAAAATATTCCCCCCATTTAGGGCGGTTCGGGTCGTAATTGTCGGCCTTAGGGTCGTTGGGGCTGATGCCCATAAGCATGCTGCGACGCGTGCTTCCCGTCTTGGTCGATGGCCCCGGTTTGTAGTAACAATTGATGATATTGGCATTCATGCCTTCGGCTCCGTAAGCACCCACCACGGCTCCGTAGTTATAGATGACATTGTTGCGCAAATCTACATTGTCTACTTCGGGCACTTGGTAATCGTGGCCCAAGCGTGGCGTGCGGCTGCTGTGATGCGCCAAGAGGTTGTGATGGAACGAAGCCGAAGGTCCGCCCCAGATACCGCCGTAGCCGTGTCCGCCTTTTTCGTGATTGCTGTATCTCAAACTTTCACTGATGATACACCATTGCATGGTGAAATTTTTATCGCCGTAGAAGGAAACGCATTCGTCGATGCTCCAGGAACAAGAACAATGGTCGACGATAACATTATTGAGGGCACGTCCGCCCAAGGCATCGTCTTCCACTTCCAAATGAAGGTCGCCCATACGCACACGAATAAATCGCATGATGACATTGCTACTCGAGATGCGTACCGGATAACCCGCGATGCAGATGCCTTCGCCCGGCGCTGTTTGTCCGGCGATGGTGACATTGCCTTGCTTGATGTCCAGATAATCGTCGAGGAAAATAGTGCCGGCTACGTCGAACACGATGGTGCGGGCGCCGCTTTTGTTCAGGCAATAACGCAGCGATCCGTAAGGAGGATTGTCTTTATCGTCTTCCAAATTGGTGACATGATAGACGGCTCCGCCGCGTCCGCCGCTGGTATAGCGACCGTGGCCCTCGGCTCCGGGAAAAGCGGGCAATGTTTGCGCAAAGCTTGGAAAAACTAAGCTTGTCAACCACAACAATGCGATGGTAATAGATGTTTTCTTCATGAGGAAATAAAAGTGAAAATTTTCGTAAGCAAAAGTAGCAAAGCATACCTACAATAGGGTGTAGCATTATTCTCAATAGGTGGATATTTTGTCAAATAATCGGCCTAAAGCGGTAAAATATCCACCGATTATTGTTTCGCGCACGATACATTTGCAGTGATTCAAACGAATTCCTTTTTTTAATTTTAATTTATAAGCTTTATGAAAAAATTTACTCTTTTCCTCTGTTCTTTGATGCTCGCTTTCGTAGCATCTGCGAACGTGATCGTAGTAGATAGTGTACAGCATTACCCCACAAAGTATGCTGCCGCTATGGACGGTGATACCCTGTTGCTTTACAGCGGTACTTATGCCAACCAAAACTTCCCCGTGGCCAAGTCTATCACGGTGATGGCTCCCGACACTTGCGAAGTATTCATGACCGGAGAAATTCGTGGTTCTGAAAACGATTACTCAGGTGCTTCTTTGCATTTCGAAAATGTTACTATCGGTGATGGCGCAACTTACTTGTTCAACTTTAGCGGCACCGGCACGGTGAAGGCTATCTCTATGAAGAATTGTGTGCTCCAAAATGTGAATCGTTGTACTATTTACATCGGTAAAGGTATTACTGTTGAAAACTTTGCTTTCGATGGTTGTACTTTGCATACTTTGAACACCGGCAACTGGAACTTCTCTTGGAGTGAAGCTGTTATCAACGCCCTTACATTCAACGAATGTACTTTCTACGACAACAATGGCATGGAATCTATCCTGTTGCCTCGTGCCACCAGCGAAGGAAGTTTGAAGTTTACCTTCACCAAGAATACCTGGTTCACTGGTTGTCGTGATGCTAATCGTTATATCCTGCAAGCTGGCGGTAGCTACACTGGCGAAGAAAACACCCTTATCATCAAGGATAACGTTATCATTGCTCCCGAAGGTACCAATGCTGGTAAATTGTTCTCTATCTCCGCAGGTTGGTGGGAAGGCGAAATCAGCCACAACTTGATCCATGGTTGGGTGTTGCCCGAATTGGGTGAAGATTTCGGTGTATTGGAAGTTTCTGACAACTATACTTTGGAAGACCTCGGTTACACTTCTACCGCTGCTATCTTTGCTGATGCTGCCAATGGTGATTTCTCTATCTACAAAGGTGTCAGTGCGCTCGATGGCAAGGCTTCTGATGGTAGCTCTTTGGGTGCTTCAAAATGGTTGAAGGCTGCCGACAACCTCAAGACTTTGACCACCGGTTTGGCCGAAGGCGTTGACGCTGCTGCAGGTACTATCTCAGGTCCCAGCGGTGCAGTGGCTGCCGGTACCAATGTTACCTTGACTGCTGTTAAGAACTTCGGTTTCAAATTCGTGAAATGGGTTGACGCTAACGGTGCTACCTTGAGCGAAGAAGCTGTTTATACTTTCGAAATGAAGGAAGATGCTACCGTTTTGGCAGTATTTGCTCCTGTAAACGTTTACAAACTTACTATTAATTGTGTTGGTGGTGGTTCTTATACTGTATCAGAAGCCGGTAAGGATGGTTTGTGCGAAGAATACGAAGAAGGTACCGAATTGATGATTACTACCGTAGTTAATAAGGTAACCGAATTTGTTATGGGTACCGAAGCTGCCGGTGAAATGTATTTCACTCCCGAATTCGCCATTGTTATGAACAAGGATTTGAACATCACTTTGGAATTTGCTCAGAAGGATTACATCTGTGGTTGGGACAACTTCTTTGATGGTGCTACCAACAGCCGTCCTGCCGATTACTTGAGCGGAGATTATGCATTGGCCGAAGATTCATCTAACATTCCTGCTTTGGAAATGTATTACACCTATCTCCCCGGTGCTCCTCACAGTGGCTGGTGGAATCGTGAAGGTGAAGGTTTGATCTGGATTCGTTGTAACGAAAATGGTTCTCAAGATATGTTCGACAGTGACTCTACCAAGTTCTTCAAAGATCAAGGTTACTATTTGCAAACCGCTTTCTCTACCAAGGGCTACAAGACCGACGTTACTTTCTTGATCTCTATGAAGGGCTCATATCGTTACTATCACGAACAACTCGTACAGTATTCATACAATGCTATGAGCTGGGAAACCGTTGACACCCTTACCGTTACCGGTGGATTCCAAGATTATGAAACCGTTCTTCCCAATACTGCCGATCAGGAAATCGTTTACGTTCGCGTATATCCCAACTTGAATGGTCCCTTCGATATGAACAGATTCTTCGATACTTATGGTTTGTATTTCGACAACATCTTCTTCGTGGCTGAAAGCACCAATGCTATCCAGGCTCCTAAGGCTGAAGGTGAAACCGTTATCTACGACATCATGGGTCGTCGTTTGATGAATGCAGAACATCCGGGTCTTTACATTATCAATGGTCAAAAAAACTTGGTAAAGTAAGAAAAGGAGTAAAATATCCATAATTAACTGAAATGAAGGAGGGGACGGTAAATCTGTCCCCTTTTTTTGTACGATAATCCTCATTCCAAGCATGGCTTCGTATCTATCTTTGCAGAAAAATTAGAATAATATGAGAAAAGTTTTGACAACACTCTGCCTGTTTGTATCCATTATGAGCATGTCGGCCGCATCGATTTCACCGAAGGTGCCCATGAACAATCAGGAAAATGTAGCAGTGAATGCACAGATTGTGGTACAAGCTTCGTCTGCCCTGGTACAGGGAAGCGACAGCTGTTTTTTGAATGGCGAATATTTGCCGGTCACTTCCATTGCTTCCAATATGGCTATCTTCAAGCCGGGTATCATGGACTATGCCACCGATTATGAATTTGTGGTACGCGATGGCGCCTTTCTTGCCAAAGATGGTTCGCCCATGAAGGGTTGTACCATTCGTTTCCGCACAACCTTGCCCAAAGCAAAACTTTTCGATGCAGTGGTGGCCAAAGACGGAAGTGGCGATTATACCAGTATTCGCGCTGCTGTGAAGGCGGCTCCCAATAACCGAACCGAACCTTGGATTATTTTCGTTAAGAACGGAACTTACGAAGAATTAGTTCGTGTCAATCAAAATCAACCATACATCACTTTGGTGGGTGAAGATATCAACAAGACGATCTTGAAATTCAGCATCACTTCCAATGCTGGTCACGAACGCGACAATGCCAACTTCCGCGAAGCCGAAGGTCAAGGTCCGGTATTGGTGACCAATGCGCCCAACTTTTATTTGCACAACATGACGGTAATCAACAGTTGGGGTTACGAAAAGCAAGCCGGTCCTCAGGCTTTGGCGCTGGGTTCTTATGCCGACCGCTTCGTTATGTTCAATGCCAATTTGAAGAGTTATCAGGATACTTGGCAAACCGGTAGAGATGAACATCGTCATTATGCACGTCGCAGCTATATCGAAGGCGCTGTCGATTTTATCTATTGTTCCGGCGATATGGTTTTGGATAGCTGTACCCTTGGTCTTTGTCGCGATGGTTCGGTGATTGTGGCTCCCTCGCATGGTGCCGGCGTGCAATATGGTTATGTGTTCCGCGATACCAAAATTGTTTCCAGCAAGCCCGGCGTGGTGCGTACCAAGAATTCATACGGACGTCCATGGCACTATTTCCCCAGAGCTTCTTTCATTAATACCACTTGGTCGAAAGATATTTACTTTACCGAAGCCGGTTGGACCGATCATATGGGAGGCTTGCCCGTTGTGTTTGCCGAATACAATACCCGCAACCATAAGGGCGAAGTGGTGGATTTGTCAAGACGTAACACCTATTATTATACCGGCGATAGAAATAATCCCACGGCTACTTGCACGGCCAAGGCTGTGCTTAGCAAAGAAGAAGCCGATGCGCTCAACGTTCGTACCGTATTGAGAGGCAAGGATGGTTGGACTCCCGATAAGATTTGTCAAGAACTTCCTGCGCCCGTTGTTACCTACAAAGACAATGTTCTTACTTGGACCAAAGAGGATAGAGCTATTTGTTATATCGTGATGAGAAATGGCGAATGCTATCAGGTAACTACGGAAACCACCATGGCCTTCGAAGGTGATGTGAAGGAATATAGTGTGCGTGCCGTTAGCTATTATGGTACTTTGGGTCATGTTTCTTCGGTCCCTTTTGTAGACGGCATTCAGGCAGAAAAGGCCGTTAGTCTGGATGCCCGCTTCGACGGCGAATATTTGCATATCGGACAACTCTCGGCTAAGGCAACGGTGGAATTTGTTTCGTTAGATGGTCGCGTTCTCTCCTTGGTGGAAGCTTCTTCAAATAGCCGTATTCCGGTGGCTGGTGCAGCTATTTTGGCTCGAATCCGTTGTCAGGATGAAGTTTGCGTGCTTAAATGTATCAGATAATTTAAATGCTAAAAGCGATGAAAGCTAGAATTTTATTGACATTGTTTTTGGTGTCGGCATTCACTTTGTCTGCGGCTCCCAACTTGGTAAAGGTGATGCCTGCCAGTGGAAGTGAAAATGTTGGCATTGCGGGAAGCATTGTGTTGATGTTCGATAAAGATGTGGTGGCCGGCGAGGCGGTTTGCAGTTTGAATGGCGAAAAAATCGTTCCAACCCTTATCTCGAAAGTTGCCAAATTTGAATATGCGGGTCTGCGCTACAGCACCGATTATTTGCTCGAAGTACCTGCCGGTGCTATCCTCGACAAGTCGGGCGAAGCCTTTGCCGGAACGACGGTGAAATTTACCACAGAAGCTCGTCCCGAAGTGACGCCCAAACTTTTCGATTTCGTGGTCGATCCCAATGCTGTGCAAACCGGCGCGAAAGTGGGCAAAACCATACAGTCGGCATTCAAGGCTATTCCGGAAAAATCGGCCAAGCGCTTCTATGTTTTTATTAAGAATGGCGTGTATAATGAACGTCTTAACTTGCCCAATACTAAACAAAATGTCACCTTTATCGGCGAAAGCCGCGATGGCGTCATCATCCAAAACTCCGGAAATCCGGCCGTTGAAATATATGGTAAACATATTTATTTCGAAAACCTCACTTTCAAGGCTACCAATAATCCCGATGTAACACAGTATAATATTGCTATTTACGCCGAAGGCGAACAGAATATCTACAAGAATGTTCGTTTTCTCGGACACCAGGATACGCAACGCACCGGTGGCGATCGTCATTACATGAAAGATTGTGAAATCCATGGTACCATCGATTTTATCTATGGAAGTGGAAATGTCTTCTACGATGAATGTTACATCTATTTGGAAAAGCGCAACAAAATGATGTTGGAATCCACCACTTGGGATACAGCTTGTGTGATTGCAGCCGGTTCGCACAACATCACAGAGCCTTGGGGACATGTATTCAGCCATTGCACCATCGATGGCGATCCGAGCAACGACAATCGCTATAGTTTGGGTCGTCCCTGGCACAATTGCGCACGCGCGGTCTATATTAATACGGTAATGAAAATTAAGCCTTTCTCTTTTGGTTGGACCAGCATGGGTAATCCGCCCACTTTGTATGCAGAGTATGGTAGTGTGGATGCACAAGGCAATCCTATCGATTTGAGTCAGCGTCACAATAAGTATCTCTACAACGATTCGCTTTATGTCTGCGATTTCAGTCCGGTGCTCACGGCCGAAGAAGCTGCTAAATATACTTTGCGCAATGTATTGGCTGGCTCAGATGCTTGGCATCCCGACGAAATTTGTGCAACGCACACTGCTCCTGTCGTTGCTTTGGATGCTGCCACATTGACTTGGAATGCAGTGCCTTATACCATTTGTTATGTTATTCGCTCTCAAGGAAAATTTCTGGATGCCACGACTGATTGTCAATATCAATTGCCGGCTTACGGAGAATATAGTGTGGAAGCTATCGGGGAATATGGTTTCTCTTCTGAACCAACGAAGGTGTTGTATGCCGATCCTGCCGCTTTGACGCAACCATCTGCCGCTTATACATATAAGGTAGATGCCGGCATGTTGCATGTGGAATCTTTTCTTCCCAATACTTCTCTGAAACTTTTCGATATGACGGGCAAATGTGTGCTCTCTCAGCAAATGGCGGGAAAAACGGTTTTCCCTATTAACGAGCAGGGCCTTTTACTGATGCAGTTGGAAAATGCGCAAGGTCGCTGGGTGGAAAAAATCATACTTCAATAGTACGTTAAAATAGTTAGTTTTTAGAGAGAAGGGGGTGTTTCTTTTGCGGGAAATGCCCTCTTTTCTTTATAAAGAGATAGGTACAAAAAAAGCCCGACCCTTTACGGATCAGGCTTTATGTGTCGATAAAAGTGGCTCTTTTAGATGAGGCGCTTGTTTACCAGAACTTCTGCAAGGATACCGGCTACGAACAAACCGGCGGCAATGAACAAATGTGTATTCTGCAAAACGCCTTGGAATTGAGCGGTGGCTAAAACAGCTACGCCGGCCAAAACAAGAATAGAACCGGTGTTCTTAGCCAAAAGGGTGAAAAATCTTTTCATTATGATGATATTTAATTGTTTGACTTTGAATCATTGGCGCAAAGATAAGCATTAAATCAATTATTACAACAAAATCTTTGGGCTTTTTTCTTGAGGAAAATAATGATAGAATCATTTTGTGGTTTCGAGAAATAGCACTACCTTTGCGCCGCTCTTTGAGTAATTGCCTTCTGGCAAGTCAAAGATTATCTAATTAATTAATTTTTAAACGTTTCATTTATGAACAATTACGAAACCGTTTTCATTTTGACTCCCGTTTTGTCTGAACAACAGATGAAGGAAACGGTAGAAAAATTCAAAAACCTTTTGGTTGCAGAAGGTTCTGAAATTGTGCATGAAGAAAATTGGGGTCTTCGCAAGCTGGAATATGCTATCCAGAAAAAGACCACCGGTTTCTATCAGCTCATCGAATTCAAGGCCAACCCCGAAGTGGTTGCCAAGTTGGAAACCCAATTCCGTCGTTCGGATCAAGTGCTCCGTTTCTTGGTGTTGAAGCAGGATAAATTCTTCGCTCAATACGCAGAAAAGAGAAGAAGTTTGAAAAAATCTAATTAAGTAAAGGAGAACTAATTATGGCACAGAATCCCAATGAAGTAAGGTATCTTGTACCTCCCACGGTTGATACCAAGAAGAAAAAATATTGCCGTTTCAAAAAGAACGGTATCAAGTTTATCGACTACAAGGATCCCGAATTCTTGAAGAAATTCTTGAACGAACAAGGTAAGTTGTTGCCCCGTCGCATCACCGGTACCTCTTTGAAATATCAGCGCAAGATTGCTCAAGCCGTTAAACGTGCTCGTCATCTCGCTTTGCTGCCTTACGTAACCGATTTAATGAAGTAAGAGACTATGGAAATTATTTTGAAAGAAGACATCGTCAATCTCGGCTACAAAGACGATATTGTAAAAGTTAAAGACGGTTATGGCCGCAACTATCTGATTCCTCAGGGCAAGGCTGTCATTGCCAGCGAATCTGCCAAGAAAGTGTTGGCTGAAAACTTGAGACAACGTGCTCACAAGATTGAAAGACTGAGAAGCGAAGCTGCTGCTATGGCTGAAAAGTTGAACGCAGTTTCATTGATCATCGCAGCTAAGGCTGCTGAAGGTGGTAAGATTTACGGTTCAGTAAGCAACATCCAAGTGGCTGAAGAATTGGCTAAATTGGGCCTCGAAGTTGATCGCAAGAGCATCGTAATGAAAGACGCTAAGGAACTTGGTGAATATACCGCTGTTGTTAAGTTGTATAAGGAAATCCAAGGCACCGTTGCTTTCACCGTTGTTGCTGAAACTGAAGCTGAAGCTGAATAATTTGAGCTTTACATAGCATAAAGAAACCGACCTCAATCATAGGGTCGGTTTTTTGTTGCTTGATGATGCCTGCTGCGCTTGCGGCTGCATTGCACTTGAATCTCGCTTGTCGCTCGCTTGCAGCAGCATTGCGCTTGTCGCTTGGCCGCTCATCGCTGCTTCGTTTGGCTTTCGCCTAAAACGAAGAACTCGGCCTTATAGCTAGCCTCGCTTCGTGCTACTCCGCTCGGCAGGCTAACGCGCCTCAAACAGCTTCGTTTTTATACGGCTGCAGCCCGCACTGCGCTCTTCCGCTCTTCGCGGAATCGCTCCAAGCGCAACGCTGCCGCAAGCGGCGACAAACTCAACACTATTGCAAACGGGCGACAGGGTTGCACTGCTGCAAGTATGTCCAGGCTTAGAACTTCAAATCGCTGAAGTGTTTTTTGCCTTTCAGGAAATAATCGACGATGGAGATGCCGTGATAGATTTCGGGAATGTCCTGATGGATGGCAGCCGCTTGCACCTCGCGGCGAACGCTTTCGTACTCGGGCTTCATCTGGCGATAGGCGCGACGCGCTTCGAAAACTGCTTTGGCATTTTTGCGTTCGCCCTTCAATAGGAAGAAGATGGCTGCGATAAAGTCGAGTAGGGCTCTTTGGAAAAGAGTACTTTTCAATTTCTTTTCGGGCAGGTTTTTGTAGAGCATCAATAGGTTGTTGCGGAAATTGAGAAAGGTTTTGCGTGGGTTTTCGGCACTGAGCGTGCCGCCGCCCCAGTGCCACACGCGACTTTCGGGCAAGCAGACAAGGCGGCGGCCGCGACTGCGCAATCGCCAGCACAAGTCAATTTCTTCCATGTGGGCAAAGAAACGCGCGTCCAATCCACCGGCTTGCAAATAATCTTGACGACGAATGAGCAGACAAGCGCCTGTGGCCCAAAACAAATCGATGGCAGTGTCGTACTGTCCCAAGTCTTTTTCTATCTCAGACTGGATGCGGCCACGACAGAAAGGGTAGCCCAGTCGGTCGATGAAGCCGCCGGCTGCGCCGGCGTGCTCAAACATGCCCGGCTCTCTGTCCGACAAGATTTTCGGCTGACAAGCAGCCACCTCAGGATGCGCGTCCATATAAGCAATCATCGGCTGCAGCCAATTCGTCTCCACGCGCACATCATCGTTCAATAGCACCACATATTCTGCTTCCACGGCCTTAATGGCACGATTGTAACCTTCGGCAAAGCCATAGTTTTTGTCCAAAGCCAGCACTTCGCATTGCGAAGCATAATGCTCTGATAGCCAAGCTAAAGAATCGTCGGTAGAACCATTGTCGGCAATCACCACTTTCGTTCCGGTGGGAAAATTTCCACAAGTATTTTCCCCGCAGGAAAACTCTCCGCGCGAGTCGCAGAAGTTCTCTCCGCACAAATCGCTCGAATCGCACAAATCGCTCGAATCACACGAATCGCTCGAAAGCTCGCTATGCGAGTTGCTTGGAACATCGTTTTGCAAACTATGCTGCAGTACGCCCGGCAAATATTTCTCGAGCAAATGTCGTCCGTTCCAATTGAGTATGATGATGGCGGTCTTTGTCATAATGGTTTGATATTAAGAAAGTTGGGCGATCAAAGCGCTCTTGTCTTCATTGAAGTCGCCCAGGCATAAGGTTTGCGTGCTGTTTTCCCAATCCTTGCGATAAGGCGCCTCTACACGGATATAATTGTCGCTAAAGCCGTACATTTTGCCGTTTTTCTTGCCATGTTCAAAGAGAATGCTGCGCTTTTTCCCGCTTTGTGAACGATAAAATTCCAAGCGCTTCTGCTCCGAAAGTTCATGCAAAATGCGGCTGCGTTGCTTTTTGTCCTTCTCGGCTACCTTATAATCGATGTTCAAAGCTCTCGTGCCGGGGCGTTCCGAGTAACTGAACACGTGCAATTGCGAAATGGGCAGACTTTCTAAAAACTGACGGCCGTCTTCGAACAATTCCGCTTTTTCGCCACGCATGCCCACAATCACGTCCACACCGATAAAGGCATCCGGCATGGCCTTTTTGATGGCGTAAATCTTTTCGGCAAACAATTCCCGATGATAATGTCGGCCCATCAAGTCGAGCATCTCGTTGTTGCCTGCTTGCAGCGGTAGATGGAAATGCGGTGCAAAGCGTTTCGATTGGGCAACGAAGGCAATCATTTCATCGCTCAACAAATCGGGTTCCATCGACGAAATACGATAACGCTCAATGCCTTCCACTTGGTCTAAGGCTTGTATCAGCTGCAGGAAATTCTCTCCGGTGCTTTTGCCGAAAGTGCCAATGTTGATACCCGTCAGTACGATTTCCTTGCCACCGTTTTCGGCCACTTCTTTGGCTTGTGCTACCAAAGAGGCTATATCGGGATTGCGGCTGCGTCCGCGGGCGTAAGGCACTGTGCAATAGGCGCAAAAATAATCGCAACCATCCTGCACTTTCAAGAAAAAGCGGGTGCGATTGCCTTTGGAACAAGCGGGCAAAAATCGTTTAATTTCGTCGTTGGCAGAGGCTTTTACTAGGCAGTTTTCACGCTTTTTATCTTCGATGAGCTCGGCCAATTCCAGCTTGAAATCGGCGCCCAATACCAAATCTACGCCCGGGATGTTGGCGATTTCTTGCGGTTTTAGTTGCGCGTAACATCCGCACACGGCCACGAAGGCCTGCGGATACATGCGAACCAATTTATGTATGGTCTGGCGATCTTTTTGGTCGGCGGTTTCCGTCACCGAGCAAGTGTTGATGATGCACAAATCGGCTTCTTCGCCCATTTTAACCTGACGATATCCCTTTTGTTCCAACAATTGCAACATGGCGGCGCTTTCGGCAAAATTCAATTTGCAGCCCAAAGTTTGTATCACCACTGTTTTCTGCTCTTTTTTCATGATGTTTTATTGACCGGCAAAGTTAGTGAATTTCTGGCATGTTTATCGTACGATGATGATTTCGGCGCTTGCTATTTCGCCTTGAATGGGCGGATGCATTTTTCGTAGCTTTACTTCCACTTCGACTATCTTGGGAAAATCGCTTTTCAGCTTGCTTGCAATGCGTTCTGCCACATGTTCTATCAAACGGACTCTTTCGCTCATGATTTGTTTAACGTCCTCGTAGACAAGTGCATAGTTGATGGTATCATCTAAATTGTCGCTTAAACAGGCTTCCTTTAGATCCATCTTTAGCGCCAAATCGATTTCGTAGTCGTTGCCGACCCATTTTTCTTGCTCCAAACAACCATGATATGCGTGGAACTTCATTCCGTTCAATCGTAGAATATCCATAGAAATCAATAAAATAATACACAAAAGTACACAAACTTTACGCAAAAGTCCCTATCTTTGCGCAGAAGTTTTAAATAATCTCCAACCACTTATGACAAAAGAAAAAGCTATGAGCAACGGCATGATTCACAATTCAATAGCAGCCAATACACGTATTGTAGGTACCATTACCGCCGAAAACGATTTTCGCGTGGACGGCATTATCGAAGGTGAAATTATTTGCCAAGGTAAAGTAATTATTGGTCAGACCGCTAACGTGAAAGGCAAACTTACTTGTACCAATGCCGAAATTGTTGGTCGTATGGATGGAGAAATCAAGGTTTCCGAAATTTTGACCCTCAAATCTACCGCTGTGGTTACCGGCGATATGAAGATTGCGACTTTGGTGGTGGAACCGAACGCGAAATTCGACGGTACCTGCTCAATGATTGTTGATAAAGCTTAATCTAGCGCGCCGCCTGCGCCTCATCCCTCGGTCATTTACTCCAGTAAACTTCCGTCGGGCTTCGGCTTGTCGCCACGCTATCTCAAGCTTTCTGAACAATCATTTATTGCTTGTGATAATACTTGATCTGCGGCGCCCGCTTCGGCTCAAAGTTCGGTCATTTACGAAAGTAAACTCCCTTCGCTTTTCGCCTCGCGGCCACCACATCTCAAGCATTCTCGCAAACAATTTCTACCGCGCCGCCTGCGCCTCATCCTTCGGTCATTTATTGAGTAAACTCCCTTCAGGACTCGGCTTGTCGCCACGCTATCTCAAGCTTTCTAAACAATCATTTCTTGCTTGCGATAATACTTGATCTGCGGCGCCCGCTTCGGCTCAAAGCTTGGTCATTTACGAAAGTAAACTCCCGTCGCTTTTCGCCTCGCGACCACCACATCTTGAGCATTCTCGCAAACAATTTCTACCGCGCCGCCTGCGCCTCATTTCTCGGTCATTTTTTCATTTCATGGGCCACCAATTCTTGTAACTTATTCTTAGGAAGCAAATATTGGTATTCCGCCACGCTGATTGGTTTGTTTATATCTTGCAGAGCCAGTTCTACCTCCAAATGATCTTTCTCGGCGCAAAGTATAATTCCGATAGACGGATTCTCATCGGGCGCCTTTTCCATCTTATCCAGTAAGGATAAATAGAAATTCATCTTGCCGACATATTCGGGTTTAAACTCGCCAATCTTCAATTCAATAGCAATCATCGAACGAAGTCGGCGATGGAAGAAAAGTAAATCAACACGATACTCTTTGCCGTTACAGCTTAGTGTATGTTGGTTGCCGATAAAACTGAACCCGCTACCCAATTCCATGATAAAGGTCGTGATTTTCCGTACAAGGCGACGCTCCAATTCCAATTCTTTCAATGGCTCAACGGCATCAATGAATCCGAGATTATAATTGCTTCGAAAAACTTCATTGGCGTAATCGGCTTGTTGAGTTGGCAATGTGGAATCAAAATTATTTGACTTCTCTTTCGTTTGTATTGAAAGATGCAATTTCGATTTCAATGCGTGGCGCAACATCTCACGTGACCATCCCTTGGAAACAACTTCATTGGCATAGAAGACGATATGTTCCGGAGATAAATCGTGGCTCAGAAGAAGCAGATTATGACTCCACGGCAAAACTGCGACAGCCTGTCGCAGTTTTGTATCTCCTTCATTATAACGGTGATAAAACTTTTTCATATCCCATAGGTTTCTTGGTGATAAACCCATATATGGATATTTTGACTTTAAATCATGCGATAGCCTCTTTACAATACTATCGCCATATTGGCTATCAATTTTCTTTTCTTCCAATAATTTACCGATTTCCCAATAGGAAGACATTGTAACCGTGTTCAGTTGCCTCGCGATTTGTAGTCGGGAACTC
>JAEIGA010006016.1_pt1 | contig 18459 bp, 23 predicted proteins | sample 9270691 | NCBI WGS metagenome assembly JAEIGA01 (sample SAMN17057246, study PRJNA624740) | gut metagenome | biome: biome; isolation source: fecal sample | host: Bos grunniens | place: China: Xizang | collected 2019
TGGCTTTAATCAAATGCTGTTCCACTCTTTTAAATGAGTGGGGAGTTTTTACACTCCCCATTTATTAAAGAGTTGATTACTTATTACCTTTAACCATTCTTGCAACAGTTACGTTTTCTCCGGCTCTTGGCACATAGTCTGCATCTCTGTTTGTTCCGTTAACTTGGATTTGATATCCGTTGATGCTTTCTCCTCTGAATGCTTTTGCAAATAATTCTGCAACTGTTTCTCCATTAGAAATAACTGGTTGTGCTCCTCCTGGTACTTTTGTGATTAAAACTGAATAACTTTCCATAATATTATGTTCCTCTCTTTCTTAATTTTTTATTTTATCAATATTATTTCATTGACAATATAATTATATCATTTTATATTGCCATTTGTGAAGTCTTTTTTTAAAATTTTTCTAAAAAATATCTTCACTGGTTTCAGTATAGGTTTCTTCAACCTCTGATGCCACTAAGTCTTCTTCGTATTTATTATAGTGATCGTCGAAGATAGTTTTAAAATGTGGTACTACTGGACGCTCCATCACTAAATCGATGAACTGAACTATCATTAGTGCTGCAGTTTGCATTACTACAGGTAATACTGTAATAGATGTTCCACATGCTGACACTTCTGCTTGGTCGTCTTCGTAGAAGTCTTGTTCATATTTAGCGTAATCTAAGCCTTCCTCTATCGGTAAAGAATAAACTCTGGCTTGATCTGAGCCTAATCTGCTTTCCCAAACATTTATAATATTCGTGTTTGTTTTAGCAGCCTCCCACAATTCTCTTCTAACTTTCATACTATCTACTAGCATAAATACATAGCCAGACATATTGGCAATGTCTTCTGGCGTTACCGCCTCGTCTCCAACATTAACTGTGATATCAGGGTTAATTACTCTTAACTTATCGGCTAATGCACCAATCTTAAGTTTTCCTAAGTCACCCGTATCGTAATATTGGTTTGGTATGTTGTGTATTTCAACATCATCAAAATCGTATATGTTCAATACCGGTACTCCCATACGAGCCAACATCATTGCAACGAAACTTCCTGTTGCTCCGACACCTATGATATGAATATCATTTTTAACGGCTGTTGGATTGAATACTGATATATGCCTTGACAAATCCACTTTCCATCATCCTTTCTCTAATATTTGTTTTTCATTTATATATATATTATATTATAATATAGAACCATTTGTAAACTATATTTTATAATTTTTTTAACATATAGATAAATGTGATATAAATAATTATATGAATTGTATAATTTATTTATATATATATTATATTATATATTACATCCTTTTGTAAACTATATTTTGTAAATATTTTATAATATATAGTCCTATGACAATATACATTTCATTTTTTATTTATATATATATTATATAATATATTAGTACATTCTGTAAACTATTTTATATAATATTTTATATATAATATTAGTATATAACTCACCCAAGAATTATAGTGTCTGTAATATTATATATAAAATACTACATAGAGTAGTATTATACGGCAGCTGTTAAAACATCTTGCCAATAGTTAGGATCGTTTAATGCATCCTCGAACTTGTTGACATACTTGATTTCTATGTCACGAAACATTGGTTCCGTTTTTGTTCCTGTGCCTTTATTTGTACGCTTACTATTCCAGCTATTATACTTGTTATTATAAGCGTTGTTATAGCTAGATGCAGGAGTAGTGGTAGTATATTTTTTCTCTGTAACCTTTTCAGCAATTTCAGCCTTAATTTTTTCACGAAGCTCTGCTCTTTGTGGATGATAAGTAATTAGTGTGTCATCATGTATCTCAATACCATTAGCATAGTCGTAAATGGTTAAGTTAATATCGCCTTTCTTGTTTGTGATTAAACGAATGAACCAATCATTACCAGCATCAGCAAAGTATTTCATTTGTTCATTGTCTTGACTCGAAGGACTAGGGCTCATGTTAACATGAGAGTGCCCCCAAATCTTGATCTTGCCTTGTTGTTCTGGAGGAGTTTGCCCCCATAATTCTAATAATGCTGATGGGTCTATCTCGGTCGTTGATGCATGTACTTCTTGTTTTAGAAGTACGAAGTCAGTAATTAAATATCCTGCACCAACTTTTTCTACAAACCCCATCCATCCTATTTCTTTTTCACATAGCTCGCAATACATTTCCATTTTTGCTCTAGCTTCTGGCAATATATATACATCAGTTGCCCTTTCATTTATTAACTTAACAGTTTTACCCATTGTTATTTCCTTCCTTCCATTATTTTATTATATAATTCTTGATTAGTTTGTTTGCATAGTTCAATGAACACATCTTTTGATGGAGGGCCACCATAGTAGCTTAACCCACCATGTCCATATTTTTGTATTGAAGACTCTCTGTAGTTTATTCTGCCGTTTAGGCAAGTAGCCTTCTCTTCCCAAGTCATCGCCTTAAGTTCATTATAAAAAGTAGGATTATTTGGTCTAATAAATTCCTCTATTGCTATATCCATTCCTGCGCAGTATACTAACTCACCTTCAGGACTGTATATAGGATACCACCATACTCTGAATCCGGCCGTGTCTCTCATGTTCGCAGTTGTTAAGTACTGCTTTAATGAGATAAAGTAATAATCTAAACCATATTCCTTCGCATGAGCGATAGTATCATTAAACTCTCCTCCACAGAAGTGGTTAATACCAAAGTGAGGATATCCTATTGTACTCCAGTTTACTGCTGAAAACATGTCGTCCCATCTATTATCGTTTGTTTTAATAAACTCTGGTCTAAAGTCTCCACCATGTATAACTATCTGAGTTTCTGGCATTTGGAAATGGCATCCCTGATAGATGTATGATGCCGCCTTAAATAAATAAGGATTAGAACGGAAGTTATGTTCCGTAAATACCATACCTAATTCCTCTGATGGATATATAGGTAGAGGATTGATAGTTAATGACAAATCAGTCCCACTTATCTTTGCCTGTTTAATTAAATGTAGATAGTCTATTGATTGTAGAGTTATCTTACGATCGCATATTCTCTTTTCCTTGCTTAATCTTTTGATGTCGTTGTCTACTATCTTAATTTCTTTTGGGATAGAAGCCAATCTTTGAGACATCTGTTTATACATTTCAAGTTTAGGCAAAGCAGATAGAATATTGTTTGGATCTTCCTTTAATATTTTATACAATTCTTTAGCTAATCTATATTCTCCTTGTTGATAATATGCGTTGATGTTTATTACTTTTATGTCTAGAGCGGGAATCTCTGCTTTAAGTTCCTTGATTATTTTGGATAACCCCATAGACATGGCTCTTTTAAAGTCGCGTACTACATAAGCATTTTCTTTTTGTTTAATTAAAAGGTAGTCTGTTGGGACTAATAGGAATAATCTACTGTGTCTGCCTTCTTGTATAGCTCTAACCCACTCAGTCTTATTATACATCTCTATTAGTCCTATAGCAGCTATTTGTCCTTCGCCTTTGAAGCATCCCATCATATAGGGTATAGTTGCATCTATATATTTGGTTTGCTCCTCTACATAGTTAAGTAATAAAAAGTTCTTACCTATTTTTAGTTTTAACATTAGTTCTTCACTCCTTTCATCGTGATAACTATTGTATTATTGTTCTTATCATATATTTTCTTCCAAGGTGTTGAGCTAGTGTGAATCACTACATGTTTACCTTGTTTTACTTTTATCATAGATTTTAGTTCTAGCTCCTGATATTTAATTGGCTTTGTTAGTCTATGGTATCCTACTCCACTAAGACTTCTTGTTACCTGCTCAAAAGCCAACTTGTGTTCAACTCCACGAGCTAACTCGGGATCAAGTTGTAATGCAGGGATAGGTTGTTTATTTCCCAAAGCATTGTGAGCTAGAAATAATTCTACCTCCTTGTATTCTTTTAACAGTCCTTCTTTTAAAGTTGTGTATGCAACCTTTAGTTTTTCTTCATCCTTTGATGCATTTCCTGTTGACATATCAAACCATTTAGTTAATACATCTTCGCCCTCACCAGTATCATTATTAGATAACAGATAATGATTAGCGTAAGTTTCAAGTGAAGCTCTAAGGTTAGGATGATCTAAGCTATACATACTGTTAATATGGTCCATGGTGCGTAAGTGTAAATCTTCTTCTGGAACAAATGGAACTATATATAGAGATGCCCTAGTAGGATTGCTTGGTGCACAATACAATCTAACTTCAGACATTCTCTCTTTTGTCCTGCATATTACAGATGCTTCTAGTATTGTAGAAGTAGAACCCATTCTAACTTGTCTATAACCAACTATTGTTTGTCTAGGAATAAGACATAAGCATAATTGATTTATATAACAACCACTATCTACAGAAGTCTTATTATAGAAGTATGTCATACGCTTTAGTGCACTGTATTGATTTACTTCAATAACATGATACGCACCAGTTAAGTCTCCTTCTATAATTTTATTCTTGATGGAATTGTATCCTGTATTGTTATCCTTTATGATTAGGCTATTTCTTACATATTCTGCTGATAACTTAATAGATGTATCCATATACATATTACGAGTTAATGTAGCTGAAGCTGGTGATATAGTCTGAATCTGCATAGCATATGGAACACTGTTTATTGCTTCTGCTGCATTGTCGTAGATAGTTATTTCGCAATCATATTTTGTTCTGTTGTAGTAATCATCCATGTTTCTATATTTTAATTTAGCCCCTTCTTTGTTTGTAGATAAACATACAACTGGGGTTGATGGTTTTATTGTTGCCTCTCTACCAAATGCATAATACCATTCTTTATACATACTTCTGTGCTCTAGTCTAGGATTTACCATAATAGTATTAAATGCCCCGGTAAATTCTCCCATCATAGTAGTTCCATATAGATGAACATTATTATCGTCTTGTAAGCCATACTGGAACAAGTCTCTATTACGAGTAAATGATGCTAATGTCTCAAACTTTTCTGATGGGTCGTATAACATTCCCTTCTTTAATATAACCGCTATACTATAAAAATTGATAAATAATTCATTTCCACAAATACCAGCTGGTGCTGTATATATGTGATTTACTTTTACCTCTTCTAAATAGTTTGGTTGAATGGTATACTTAACAATGTTATCAATATATTCAGCCACAGGTTTTTCATATTGTGGATGTGAAGTTATAGAACTAAAAGTTACATGTATTACCTGATTAGATGGACCTCTAAAAATTACTTGTCTCATTTTATCACTCTCTTCCTATATATCTAATTAAATTATATTCGTTAATCTTGACTGTTTCCTTAGAAACAAAAGTTTTCTTTTTCATTTTACTGTTGCGAAATTCTCTATTACCTTTATGATATTTGGTAGTTAGCTTCTGTACAATTATCATATTATTTTCTTCATCCACTTGTCTAATGATTGCAGGTCTAATTTTTTTCATGTTGCCAGGTGTGATGTATGGATAATTTACTAACCATACATCTCCGGCTTTAGGCATCCTCATATATTACCTCGTATTTATCATATAGATAAATCTTATCATCTTTAATTTTTATTAGCCCTGTTGCAGTACATCTACTTAAATTATCTAGTATAGTTTCTGTGTCTATTTTATCTTCGGTACATAGTTCGTCAACATTAATAAAATCTAGGAATGCGTCAATATCTTCTATTAAATACGCCCCCGGCTGATTACGGAAGAGACTCACAATCTTATAACTCCCTTCCTCTGGGTCTTTCACTAAATGACAGATTACTGGTTGTAGGGGCCATCTCTCATATAAACAGCCCACTAATCTATTTTGTTCAAGCAACCAATCTAATCTCAACTTCTTCATTTTATTAGGAAGTGGACATTGATTTGATGCTTTCAATAACATTTTTGTGTTATGCTTATTTAAACGAAAATCTATCATTATACTATACCTATCAATGGATTTTGCTTTTGTAATAATTCAGCAAAGTCTATTGCTTTCCCATCAACCTTCATTTCTGTACTATCGAATACCTTTACTAAAGTATCTTTTGTAAACACGGCGTTGCCATAAACAGTAGTTGACATTTTCCCTAGAGTATAACCAACTGATTTAGTGTCTTTGGTAATATTACCAAATTTAAACTTTTCAACCCCAGTTAACATTTCAGTATATAATTCATATGGTGCATTCTTATTTGAAGAACCCCCGCACATAAATTTTAATACATTATTATATGCCTTCACGCTTTTGAAGAATAGATAATTACTAAACTCCTCTCTCAACGCCATGATAGGCAACTTATATATTTCTTCTTTAGAATATTCCGTCTTACCGTTCTCCGTTACGCACACAATATAATAATGTGTTGCTCTTTGCTTAATAGCAGTAGTTATTAAGTCTGGATAGTTAGACGCAAGTTTCTTGTTAAAGTCTTTAAACGAACCAGCGTGTACTAGTAATGTATAACTTAAGTTTGCTGGCATTGCATTCTTGTCCATTGTCTAATCACTTCTTTCTTTTTCTTTTATATATATATTATAATATATTTTGCTTGTATTTTTAAACTGTTTTATCTAAAATTACGATGCTAAAATTTCTCGGATCTATTCCTATGGTTAGATCTATTGTATGTACCTCTCCTGTAAATGCATTACATACAGTGAACTCTTCTTCTTCGCTAAACAACTCGTCCGTAGTTGCGTCTAACTCAACAGAATTAAACGGGTCTGTCATAAGAAGTAAGCTGTCTGTTGGAAGAAAATAACTATTGCAGTCAAAGATGCTGTCAAACCTTTCCTCGTTGCTCATCATATCCTTTACTAAATGCACAGCACTTTCTGTTTTATAGCAATCTTCCTTAAGGTCTATTAGGTCGCCATAGTTTCTAATGAATATATCTTTGCTTCCAGCTACTCTCATAGCATAATATTCTATGCTATTCGCTAAAAATCTAATAACATCCTTCGCTTCGTAGTAATAACTTTCAACCGCAAGTTCTACAACATAATAGTCTAGGTTCTTGATTTGATACTTATACTCTTCTACCATATAATAAACAGATGACCAGTTATCAATTTGTCGTCCTAGTCTATCGTATTGGTCTTCATCTAGTATTAGTATTAGACTTAATATATCTTCCATCTAAATCATTCCTCTCATCCACATCATATATTGTTCCCCATAAATATCATCATAATCGTAATCATCGTTAAACAAATAATTACCAGGAGGAGCAACAGAGTGTTTGGGTGCTGGTAGTAAGGGTGTAGCTTCAGGTTTTTCTTCGGGCTTCTCCCTTTGTATTATGAAATAATAACCACCAACATCACCAAGTAGATGCTGCCACCACACTTCTGTAGGTGAGCCAGTTAAACCAAATCTATAGGTAGAGCTTGTATCAGCAAATACATCCATAACTGCATCCTTGATTAGTTTGAACTCTTTGGTATCACTATTAACACATATATAGATATCCGGTGATGTAATTTTTAAGAAGTCTCTTTTCTTCATCAACAGTGTGGCCTTGTCCCCAACAGTTAACATATCTCCCATTAATACACCCATGGCACCCTCCCAAGCATATATTCCAGTTGTTTCGGTGATGTCGGTTTCCAACATTAAAAAGCCATTGGTGCCATCTTCATGGAATACCAATCCTCCTAAAGAATTTAATATATGTTCTGGTTCTAGGTCTTCGTGCTTACCTTGGATCATTAACTCTGCTACAAGATATTCATCACTATACCATATTTCTTTAGATGCTAATGTGACGATGTTATCGTTTTCTTCTATCTTGTCAAAATTATCTTTGCTTATTAGCAAAGTAAAATGTATGCTATTCATATTCCTAATTCTCCTTTCATTTTATATAAATATTATATCATTTTGTGCTTCAATTTGAAAACTCTAAAAAGAAAAAAGAGCTCCACAAAGGAACTCTTAATAAAGTACTAACACTGTTTTATCTATAACAGCTTTCTTGCCATTAACAAATAGGTCTATTATGTTTTTAGATGATGAGGTACATGCTCCACATGAATCCCAAATGGTACCCGGATATGATACACCATCAATTACTATGGTAACATTCTCTCCATAAGTAAAATATTTTTTACCTGGTTGCTCTTTATATCCATACTTAAGTAGATAGCGCGTAGCTCCTGCTAATACTAATCTACCCTTATACATATACCATCCTTTGTCGTTGACAGTAAAGTCTTTTTCACATAAGCCACTACCAGTACAACTTCCAGTTCCACATTCATCCCCGGAATAAAAGGTTGTCATTCTATAGGTGTGAGTTAATTTTTTTTTAGTGCTTCCAAATCATTCTTGCAGGAGTTGTATTGATTTAATAATACAACCGAATGATCTTGGCAATCTATGTTGTCTTGTTTAAGTTGTTCTAGTTGAGTATTGATAGAATCGTACTGCTCCTTAAGCTTGTTGTATTGATGTTTATCATAAGATATGGTTGCCAAACTTCCAATACATATAAATAAGCAAAGAACAATAATCCATCCTTCTCTAATTGTTAGTTTTTTCATTTGCTATGATCTCCTCTATCTTGGCCATCTTTTCTTGAATGGCTTGATATTTCTCTCCAGCTAATGGTAGGGTTATATATTTCTTAATAGGGTTTTTCTTCCCGGCATATAATTCATCCGCTGCTTTTTCTATTTCATCTAGTTCTGGCACTTTGTCTAGCAGCTGATACTCTACCAATAGTGTGTATAATTCTTTAATTGCTAATAGTAAATCCATGTCTAATCCCTTCTTTAATTTTAAAATTTTATCAAAACCTTAAATTTGCATTTTAAAGCGATTTGCGGTACCGTAGTGCGCTCTGAATATTATTTTAATATAAATATATTATAACACCGTTTCGTGCGAATACGGTAGTTTAAATCGCTTAAAAGAAAAAAGAACGCCTTGCGGCATTCTTCTATTCCTTATCTGCTGGTTTCTTTTTAGTAGCCACAGTAGTAGCAAATGGGTTATTACCATTTGAGAACATAGACATCATTGCTAATGTTGATAAGTCTGACTTACCGTCTTTCATTAAGAAAGTCATTAACATTGGGTTAGATGCTAAATCACCTTTAGACATAGAACTCATTAGTAAAAATTTACCAAAGTCTGTGTCGTTATCTTCACCCATTAATGCCATTAACATCATTGGGTTGCTGAATAATTCACCAGATGCTGCGAAGTTATCTCCAAACATTGAGAATACTTTAATAAAGTATTTAATACCGAACATTGTAGATTTAGGTATTAACACTGTTTGTGTACATTCGTCATAAGATACAGCCTTAATTTCATTACGAGTGTCTATGATGTAATAAGGTTTACCTTCGTGAATAATAGTGTCTCCAACATTTACTTCTACAGCAGGTAATAAGAATAAAGCATCCTTGATATTGATTAACATATCAGTAGTGTCTACAAATTCATTGTTGTCTTTATTATATACAACGAACTTACCTGTGCTTGCTTGACGTACAGCTATACCATTGATTGATAAACTGAAACGACTGTCTTGGCATTTACCAAAACCAAATTTTCCAAATACATTATCCATTATGTTTTCTTCCTTTCTTTCTACACTAACCATTTCCGAAAAATCGCATGTGGTTTCTTGGATTTCTTCCTCATACTCTATAGAGCATTGTACTCCAGGGCAGTCTTCTATGATAGATAGGATTTCTCTACCTAGATCGGTTAGTTCATAACTTTCTTCATCTTCAGGGAAGAAGTCATTTGACATGCCTGTTCCTAAATATACGATCGCTTTCTTTTTATCTGCATAAACTACTTGAGCAATAGAAAAGCCAGACTCATCACTGAAGAACTCATTGATGTCTTCTCTTTCAAAGAAACAGTAGTCTTCTCCAACTAGGTTATATGTGTTGTATTCAAGTAAAGTGTCTAAGATGTTCTCTGCTTCGTCGTAATACTTTTCTTGTTTTGCAATAGAACCCACTTGGTTATCCTCAAGTCTTACAATACCTGTATCTGAAATAGATACAAAATCGTGAGCCTTTAGATAAAAATTAGGCGTGTCGTAATATTCTAATCCTACAACTACGGCATATGCGTCCATTTTTATGTTTGACATATGTGTGTCTCCTTCCTTTATATCATATATATAATATAAAAAATGTTTTGTTCTTTTATATTACAATAATATTATAATATATTTTAGAACATTCTGTAAACTAAATTTTCACAGAATAAGGAAATTTAATGTTCCTTGATAAAATAAGAAGTGGAGGGATTATTGGATACCCCCAAGTCTTTTCAAAATAACCGCATGTTCAGTCATAAAGTAGAGACCAGTACTCTACAAGTGATGCATGAATTGGAGTAGGTTAAGACCATAATGCTCAAAACTCTAGCATTTACCGTCTCATGTTCCATGTAAACTCTGTGACAGCTTTAGTATACGCCCATGAACCACACTGTTATACACGCTTTAACACGCTTCAACTGTCAGCCCACACTTCCATTGATATTCCCGGCTTTGGTCATATCAAGGCTAGCGCCCAGTCGTCCATCGACCTTCCTCTTACTCGTTATATTTTCGCATACTCACATCAGTTCAACGACTTATTGACGGTATTCCAACCGTTGCTGCGTACCCGCTTACGCCATTCAGCGTTTTTAGCGTACCGATCCCTCGGGAGATACTTCTTCCAGCGTATCTCAATAATATAACGAAAGAGTATAAGGCTACTACACACCGCCGCTCTGGCCGGAGCTTTGGTATATTGTGTAGGAGGGATTGCTTACCCCCAACATATACTGTTCATCCTTTTTCATAATTACTACGGCTTTATGCTCACTGCTCGTTGCCCCCTTATTTCAACCGCATGGACTATGCCTCTGGATTGTTTGCGACGCCAACTCGCACATATCCTTTGTCCCGGGATCAACGACACCTTATGCTTGTTATTCCGACAACCTCTCTCCCTCGTGCCAAGCCGACACTATTGACACTCCTTTTGAGAATGTGTGAGAGAGTATCCTTAAGACGAAACCATCTTTGTTCGGATAACACTTCTTATCTTATCAAAGAACATTAAAATTGGGACCCGGGGCTGGAGACGAACCAGCACTCTCTACCTGATAGTAATCATCTAGTATGGTAGTGTTTTCCTGTTAAACTACCCGGGTATATATTGGAGGACCCAGTCGGATTTGAACCAACGATCAGGGAGTTGCAGTCCCACGCCTTACCACTTGGCTATAGGTCCATGAGATTACCACCCCATTCGTTGGATAATTTCTTCCAAACGAATAGGTGTATAGTTGATATTCTCAACTGAAACATTAAAGTAATTCTCTACATTAAACATCAGCGGATCTAGTTTGTGATCATGTATGTGTCCATGAATATTAACACAGCCTGCTTCTAAATCAATCTTAGGTTTGTGAGTAAGAAAGATACACTTAGGAGAATATTCTGGTAAATGTAAGAATGTTCCTTTGTGCACGCTTTCAAATCCAGCATCTAGATATAGCTGCTTTTGTCTGTCATGATTACCTAAGATTAAATGTTTATGACCATTTAATTGAGAGGCATATTTCATAATGTTGTCTTTGTCGCCGAAAGTAAAGTCTCCTAAGAAATATACTATATCATCTTTGCCGATAACACTATTCCAATTTTGAATGATAGCATTATCCATAGATGCTGTGTTTACGAAAGGTCTATTACTATAAGAAATAATATTTTGATGAGCAAAGTGTGTATCACTAAGTAGATATATCCCCATAATATCATTCCTTTCCTTTCATTGATAATATAATTATATCAAATTATATTTCCATAAATCAACTCTTTTGTAAAAAATCAAGTGATTTTCTGTATTCATAGATTGTGAAACCTATAAAGGTATCACATTGGACTAGTTTATTAGACAGATGCGCCATATCGCTATCATCATCAAGTATAACAAAATCACCAGTAAACTGATTTTTGTCTATCCAATGTTGTATTTCAATACCACGCTCTTTATGAAGTACGGGTGTTTTACCAATTACTTTAATCTCAGGTCTGAAACCAGACTTGATTAACAAACATTGCAGCTCTTCAACTGACATACTTATTCGCCATGTTGATGTTACTACTATATCATATGGAACTTCTGTATATAATTCATTAAGCCAGCCAATGGCTTGCTGATTATTTAATTCAGTATGTCCACCCTTCATGACATTATAACAACATATACCGTTAGCATCTTTCTTCCAGTATATTGTGTTAACTACGCCATCAAAGTCTAAGAATATTATTGGTAAATCCATACTATCACCTCATAATAATGGCACGCTTGGAGGGATTTGAACCCCCGACACCTAGTTCCGTAGACTAGTGCTCTATCCAGCTGAGCTACAAGCGTATAAGTCAAGAGCCCACTATTTGCTCTTGTGGTTTAAAGTTTGATATACTTTCTCTACTTCATCAGCAGTGAATTTACCATTACTCATACAAATAGAAATAGCCCTAAGTTTTAATTGCCAGTCAGCCGGTTTCTTTTCAGCAGGACTAGACTTCCAAATTCTAGGTCTATCTTCTTCTTTCTTATTGTATTTATTAAAAGGTTTCTTCTTGTCCATAATTAAACCTCCTCTTTTCAAATGGCAGGGGTGGAGAGAATCGAACTCCCATCAACGGTTTTGGAGACCGTTGTGTTACCATTGCACCACACCCCTAGGAAAGGAAGTTTATTTTCCTTTTACATATGTTCCACCAGTATAAAATACCTTAGGTAAATATTTTCTTTTAAAGTTTTGAATGTGTGCCCACATTTGTGTTTTCTTATAACTGTCTTCTGGGATAGTATTATACTTGTCCTCTAACACAGCTAATCTATCTTTTGGACTTAATGTTTTTTTCATAACTATCTATTCCTTCCTTATCTAAATCGTATCGTAGTTGTATTAGGTCCGTATGTATAAGTTTGCCATACGTTAGATGAGAACATATCACTGGCTTCTTCTGCTGAAATGGTTTCAGTTTTAGGTGCCTCTTCTAATAACTCATCTTCTATTACGATAACATTAACCTTATCAGTAAAATTACTGCATGGATCAATGGCTATTTTATTACCAAATCTAACTGGACGATGCTCATCCTGATTACCAGTATGTACTAATCCTAGAGGGTTTTCTATAAAACCTTCTTCCAAACCATGCTGTCTTACTCTAAAAGCATGATGGTGTCCTATTACAACAATCTTCTTTGTGCTCTCAATAGGATAATGTGAATACTTAATATCCCATAACGCAAAGTGTTCATCATTAACCGGGTCATGAACATCAGCATAAGGATGCAACCCAGCATGTACAAAGATGTAATTTTTTGTTTCATATATTATAGGCATGGCCTGTAGCCAAGGTAATAAATCTCTATTAACCGTTTTAATATTCCTGATTATAGAGTCAAGTATTGTTGGAGTTGTCGTAGGTCCTAACTCAGAGCGTCCAAACGACTCAATCGTTTTGTCTAATCCATTGTGTAAAAAGTTAAACAGAACAAACTCTCCATCCATACCTTTTTCTAAAGCTTCTATCAAGAAGGTTTCGTGATTACCTTTTAGGTATACTCCCCTTCTTTCTTTTACGAAATTATATACGCCAAGACTTTCTCTACCCCTATCAAACAAGTCTCCCAAAGAAACTAGCAGATGGTCTGGGTTAGAGCGATCGTATCCAGCTTGTTTTAAACTAGTTTGTAATGCATGTAATTGACCATGCACATCACTAAACACGAATAGTTTTTTCATATTTTCACCTTCTTTTACTTTAACCATGTCGGTCTGAAAGGGAGAGTAGAACTCCCTTCCAAACATAAGGCTTTGTTTTATCAAACTAATCAGCCTGATATATCTTAGCTAAAGTCTTCAATTTAAACGATACGACATCATTCAATCGTACCTTACTGTCTGTCTGGCATCGTTTACCTGTATCGCACAGATGCTTCCGATTACTCGGCGTTCTTCTTTTAAACTATCACGATATAATGGTGGAGATGACGGGAGTCGAACCCGTGTCCAAAAACCTATCTATATTATTACTTTCTTACAAGTTTAGTTATTGTTGTTCTATCCCAGCCCATTACCACAATAACAAATCTAGGAGTGGGTCTTGTGTGTTAGTCGTTAGATAGAGTATCTCACAAGAACTCAATTCTATCTGCTGTCCTTGAAGAATAAAACCTTCTATGTTTTTACTGACAGCTTCCTGCTACTCACATAGAAGCGTTGCTTAGGCGTATACTACGCTATTGAATGAGAATAAAGATTTAACTTTATTAGCAACTTTTGAAAAAATGTTTCCATTTATTTGTTTGTTTGGATAAAGCTCCCGCTACTTGTTTCATAATATATCAATGCTCCTGTCGAAACCAAAAGCATCCCCATAAAATAAAGAAAGCCTCTTGCGAGGCTTAAGAGTTTAAGCCATCTAGACCGGGAGGGACTCGAACCCTCATTTTAATGTTTTTCCTACTTAAACTACCGATAACAATAACACGCTTGCGTATAAAATTATTATACAAGACCAATGCCTTATGACAAGAGCGTAGTCATTATACAGTTCAGTCCCACTGCGTCAGGCCGCAGGTTCAATCGCTGTGAAATAGATGGGTGATATTTGTTTTTGCTATTTCTTTTAGCAGTCAAGTGATTTGCATCATCTCAATATTTATATTTTATTATCGTGTGAAGCCGATAACCTATATCACGGATACAGGTCCTCATACCTTTGACAGTATTTGGTTCGTTCTCTATTAAGACTTGGTGGTTCACTTCTCTAACTTTCTGGGGTGATTAATCCCATACTTGTTTATCATTAAACCTCAATGTTTTGTTTATTTGTCATTGATAAAACGGTTTCAAAGCATTTCCTCAATAAAATCGTCTTTTCTTTTTTTGATAAATCAATTATAATATATTCTGGAACTGATTTTCAAGTCTTTTCTAAATTATTTTTTCAAATAATATTCTCTAAGACTTCTAGTCGTTCCGTCTATTTTAATACTACGAGGCTCTGTTTTAATAACTGCATCTTTACGAGCCAATGAATTGATTGATGCATTTATTCCTTTGATAGATGCAGACAATGTTAATTCAATATAATCATCTTCATCCATCTCTTGTAGAAGTTCGTGAGTTTTTAGTTCCTCTTCTTCTTCTACTATATAATCTAGAATAGCATAGGAAGTAATCTTATTGTCGGAATTGATTGCTCCTAACTTATCCATTGCAGCATATACAATTTTAGTTTTATCACTCATATCCATAATTTTCTCATCTCCTTCAAAAAATATTTTTTCTTTTTGAATTGATAAATAAATTATATAATAAAACACTTCCAATAATCAAGTATTTTTCAATAATTTTTTATTTTTTGATTAACGCTTGGCAAGCGTCTAATGTTACCCGATAAATCTTCTTAGCATTATCTCGAGCTATTTTCTTAGCAAGCTTGCGTAGCTGTCTATTTATCTTATAAATTTCTAGTCGCTTGGTGAAACTGTCGTTTATTATTGCTAATTTATCTCGTTTCGTTATTAGATTAGTTAAATCTTTGAACATAACAATTCCTCCTAACTCAAAACATAATCGGGGAAAATGGACTAGTCCATTCCCCCACACTCCCGATAGTCAAGATTCTACCTAGAGTGCTTCAAGATCCCCACCTCTTACCCTACTCATCCCGAGCATCTAAAATTGCTTTATTTAGTTATTTCCTCGGTTCAGTAAATATACTAATTAGATATATCCACCTAAACGCCAATCTCTACGCCAAGACATGTCGGTCGTCAAACTTTCCTGCTGTGAATAAGCAGTTCCATCATCTTACTCCTATATCTTATTGCTTTGATTATTCTGGTTTATGCCAAGGCTTTCACTAATAGCGCCAGCAATTTTCCATCACCACTCAACTGTGGAGTTTCATATTAAAAGATTTCTCTTTTAATTGATAAATAAATTATATCATATTCAACTCCACATTTCAAGTGTTTTTATAAAATTTCGTTAAAATTTTTATTTGTTAGTTATTTTATTGGTATATTTACATTTACCATTGCGTTTACAGTAATGTCCATTGCCATTATATATACATTGATTTCTAGGACATTTATGATAACGCTTAAATAATTTCTTCAACCATTGTATCATCTTATATCATTCTCCTTTTTGAATTACAAATCAATTATATAATAATTCTCCAGCTCTTATCAAGTCTTTTTGTAAAAAAATTTTTTAATTTTAGACTTGACTTTATGATCTAGATTATGATATTTATTTTAATCATTATATATATAATATAAATATAAGACCTCTTAACCTTTTCTATGGTAAAATTTAAAAAAAGACTTGTATCCAGGTCCATCATATGATATAATTATATCATCAAAAGAAAGAAATGTATCGAAAGGAGAATGGAGTATGATAAAAAGACACAAACCTACAGGCATTATAAGATATAGCTATTTCCCAGAGTTTAGTAATTGGCCTACTAATATAGGTCAAGCCTTTGATTTATATACTACTAGTGGAATGGTACATATCAACAAAGATGGGAGAATAGAATGTTATCAAGAGTTCTATGACCTAGGGGTAAATGAGTATGATATTGGTGATGAGATAGAATTAACTGATTTTGTTTAAAAAATAGTTTACAACTGGTCAACAATATGATATAATTTATTTATCAATTTTGAAAGAAAAAGAAATTGAAAGTGCAGGCCGTCTCATGCACGCCAAGTTTGAATAGTTTCACTGGCAGATAGACCAGACCGATTAGGAAGTACGGGCGTTAGGAAACTTCCCCGCCGCGTTGGTGGAAAGAGAACGATGGGCGCTTAGGTGTTGCTTACCCACAGTACTGAAGGAACACCAAAAACTGTTCTTACTTCTTTATGAAGCATTAAATGAAATGAGGTAAGTCCCGCTACTGCAGCCGGTAAATCCTATTCAGGCGTTTGATGTTTCATAAAGGGGTAAGAACCTAAAATTAAAAAAATTATTGAAAAAGACTTGAATATTGGAAAAGAATTTGATATAATTGAATTGTAAAAATTAAAGAAAGGAAATGTATTACACATTTAGGGTGAACAAGAATGAGTAAATTAACAGAAAAACAAGAAAAAATCTTAGCAATTTTAAAGGAAGACTTCAATGGTTCAGCATTTGCTGAAGAAGTTCTTACAAAAGTGGAAGGAGCAACTATCCAATCTGTAAGAGCAACATTAAGTTCGTTAGCTACAAAAGGCTTATGTTCTAAAACTAAAGAAGCATACGAAGACTCAATCAAAACTAAATATACTGTTATTGAAACAGCAGAATAGTTGAGAATAGGGTGCTTCGGCACCCTTTCTTGAGTTTATAATATTTATCGCTACTATATTTTAATAGCGGGGTAGAGAAGTTGGTCATCTTGCTAGGCTCATAACCTAGAGATCGTGGGTTCGAATCCCTCCCCCGCCACCAATAGGAGTGTAGCTCAGATGGTTAGAGCACTCGTCTGATACACGAGAGGTCAAGAGTTCGAGTCTCTTCACTCCTACCATTTTTATAGCAGTATAGCTCAATTGGCTAGAGCGGCGGATTCATACCCCGCAGGTTGTTGGTTCAATCCCGACTACTGCTACCATTTTATGTCCGTTTACTCAAGTGGTTGAAGAGGACAGTTTGCTAAACTGTTAGGTCTCGTAAGGGGCGCATAAGTTCAAATCTTATAACGGACGCCATGAGTTGTTAGCTCAGCAGGTAGAGCACATCACTTTTAATGATGGGGTCCAGAGTTCAAACCTCTGACAACTCACCATTTATTATGCCCGCTTACCCAAGTGGCTGAAGGGATCGGTCTTGAAAACCGACAGGTCGGGAAACTGACGCAAAGGTTCAAATCCTTTAGCGGGCGCCATTATTTTGATTATATGCCGGGGTGATACTCGGAGAAACATATATAGATATATCACACTGCTAGATGACATGCTGTTGCTAATGAACAAAGCTGGTGTTGCAGATGTGAGGGCTGTTTAATTTTCAGGCGAGCATTCTACAGTTGCCAATAGCTGGTTGCAGAAGAAATTTGTTCGGTGTGAATATCGTCCTACGGGGGGTTGGTGGAATTGGCAGACACGCTGGTCTTAGGAACCAGTGCCTCGTGCATAAGAGTTCAAGTCTCTTATCCCCCACCATTTTTAGAAAGAAGGAATACTGATGTGGAACACAATAAAGACAGTTATAGGATATATCCTATTATCATTAGCTAGCGTTATATTAGTTATATTTGCTATACCAATAATAGCATCTATATTATTGATAATACCGCCTGCATTATTGTTTGGACTTATAGTATGTTTATTCTATAGGGATTAGTATATCATATGGAGTATGGTGGAAATGGTAGACACGCAGGATTGTGGCTCCTGTCATTGTGGGTTCAAGTCCCATTACTCCATCCATTATACGCTTGTCGTCCAA
>JAEIGA010006017.1_pt1 | contig 18458 bp, 20 predicted proteins | sample 9270691 | NCBI WGS metagenome assembly JAEIGA01 (sample SAMN17057246, study PRJNA624740) | gut metagenome | biome: biome; isolation source: fecal sample | host: Bos grunniens | place: China: Xizang | collected 2019
ATGATATATTTAAATTGACTTTAAGATTTTTGATATATAAGTTTCTTAAAGAAGAACATTGTCCAAAAGCCTCTCTCCAGCTTCCAGATTTTGCGCCAAAGTTAGTAGTATTGATAGCATCAAACGTACCAGCATTTTCAATAGCTGTTGATTGATACATTAAGCCTCTGCAGTCTTTAGGCAAAGTAATATTAAAATCTGGGTCATCATGTCCAAAGATACCAATTGTTCTAGCACCATAATAACTAAATACCTGTGTCGCCCAAGTTGCTTTTGCGAAACTATCTCTATATACCTTGTTTCCCCAGTTAGGGTCGCTGTTTGCATTAAAAGCAAGATAAAAAGCCTTAAATGTGTTATCGGGAATAGTAGAGTAACATAAAGGCAATTGGGATGTATAATATAGTGTATAGTTTGTTCTTTTTGAAACATCGCTTACGTAAGAGTTATCACTCCAGAAAATACAATTGGTGTATTGTGCATATTGTACTTGATACGATCCTTGATTGCCTTGACTCCATTTGGAATACATATCTACATCGTTCATGTCAAACAAAATATTTGAAAATTGTTTAACACCTTCCAACCAAGGGTAATATGTTCCTAAAGCGCTAGGAAACGCAGTTAATGATAAAATAGAATTATTTGATGTTGGAATGATTTCAAATACATCGCTTTCTATAAATTTAACTTCAACATTTGAGTTTGCGGGATATACTTTAGAAACGCCATTAGTAACAATTGTTACATCTTCAATGCAATAAAATCCTAAGACTGTATTTGAATTTAATGTTTTATATAGGGCTTCAACATAATTTCTACTCGCAACCTCAGAAGCATCAATTTCAACGACTTCTCCATCTTGAATATAACGTAATTTTTCTGCGTACTCCGCAGAAATTTTAGTTCTTACAACTTCATTGTTTGAATTTAGAAAATCAATATAGATGGAACCGGTATCTATACAAAAATATAAACTACCATCGGTGATCGTTTTAGGTAAATTGACCTCGGTTCCTCTATAGACTTTGAAATTAGTCATATGTTCACCTCTTTGGTAAAAAATAAGGGGATTGATTAGTAGTAATCAATCCCCCCAAGGTTTAAACTACTACTTAAAATTCAGCCCAGCTCATAGTATCGTAAATTGCCTTACTTTGTACTGGATTTTCACTTGTTGCGGTCAAAACTGAATCCACAACAACTTTTGTTGCACCTGCCGCAATGCCGTCAAGCTTGCCCTTGTCAGATGCAGACATCAAGCCGTCTTTAGACGTAGTAACAACTGAAATATTGTCCAACTTTTCCTTGTCGTCATCGGTAAAGTCATTAGAAGACAGTCCTTTACCATCAACCTTATCCACCTTTTTACCAAGCTCGGTGGCCATAGATGTAGCAAAATTCGGGTCATTATCAAGAGCTGCAGCAAGCTCATTTAATGCGTTCAGAGTTTCTGGCGCTGAACCCACAATGTTTGCTACCTCTGCGTCAACATAAGATTTAACAACCTTATTTTGTACGGGGTTAGTAGAGGTATCAGAGATGGTTGCGTCTACCGTTGTTTTGTTTGCGCCAGCCGCAATACCATCAAGCTTACTCTTATCATCTGCAGACATTAAACCTGCAGCGGTAGGAGAAGCTGCGCTATATGTAGTATCCTTAGCGGTAATAGTGTATGTCTTATTCTCCGCATCAGCAGTTAATTCAACATTATCGCCCGCAACAACAGATACAGTATCTGTTTTAGCATTTGCGGCAATTTGTGTATCGCCAACAACAATATAACTAAAAGCATTTTGGTTTTGCTCACCGCTAGCAGAAGCGATTTCTTCAAATCTTTGCTTGTCTGCAGCACTCATCAGACCATCAGATGTAGAAGTAGCAACAGCAAGACCAGCCTTTTCATCAAGTGCAGCCTTAATTACTTTGTTCTGCACGGGATTTTCGCTAGCGTCACTCAGCTCGGAATCTACTTCAACCTTAGAAGCATTTTCGGCAATGCCATCAAGCTTTTTCTTATCTTCAGCAGACATTAAACCAGCTTGGGTTGTGGACGCAGTTCCGATTTGTGTAAGATAATTATCACTTGTAATAATAGTATTGGGGTCAAGCTCTACGGACTTTCCGTTGTTTACATAGCGAAGTTTTTCAGCATATTCTGCAGAAATCTTTGAACGAGTCAAATTGCCTTCAGCATTAACGAAGTCAATAAAGAAATTACCGGTGTCTTTACAAAAATACACGGCACCGTCTGTAAACGTTGTTGGAAGTGAGGCTTCAAGACCCCTATTCATTCTAAAAATAGCCATAGTGGTTACTTCCTCTCAAAGTAAATAATTAGTGGGCAGCCTATTGGCCACCCACTCTATATCATATTAATTAGTTAATTAAAAAGAACCCCAGCAGAGATCTACGGAAATCTTCTTGTCGGTATTCTCAGAAACAGTCAGAGTTTCAGAGGTTACAGTCTCAAGAACGTTGGTTTCAGCAGCGTCCCATGCAGCAACCTTCTCAGCGGTAATGCCATCGAGAACGGTCTTATTTTCATGATCGTGGTCAATTGCCTCAAGAGCATCAACACGAGCATCCATAGCTGCATCAAGAGCGTCAGCATACTTCTTAGCACCCTTAATGGTGTCAGAATCCTTAGTGTCATCAGCAGTACCAATAACAGCAGCCTTAGCAGTATCGGTATAACCCTTAGCTTCGGTCAGCTTGCTAGTAGCGTCAGTCTTGGTTTCATAAGCAGCTGCATCAGCGGTTGCTTGATCAGCAATAGCCTTGGTGTTTGCAGCAATAGCTTCCTGCATACCAGTAACTTCAGAACCGTGATCTTCGACATACTTAATTAAATCCTTAACGCCATCAACCTTGTCTTGGTCTACACCATCAGTCAGAAGAGTGATGGCCTCGGCGTTAGCAGTAATCTGTTCTTGAAGCGCAGTCTTATCAGCCGCCTTCAGATAATCATCTTCTACGGCCTTCAAGCGAGTTTCAAGGCCGCCTTCAATACCCTCTGCGCGCTCTTTCTCGGCAGTAATCAGACCAGCAAGCTCGGTCTTGTCAGCAGCCTTCAGGTAATCAGCTTCAATAGCGTCAATAGCCTTTTCAGCAGCCTCAACCTTAGCATTGTTTTCGGTCTTATAATCGTCTAACTGTTGCTTAACAGAAGCTGCAGTTTCAGTGCTGTTACCGGAAGCAGCAGCCAGAGTTTCTGCGGCCTTCTTGTCGATATAATCTACAACGTTTGTAATGCTAGCATATTGCTCATCAGTGGGAATAGTACCAACATAAGTTTCGAGCGCATCAACTTCACCCTGAACCTTAGCAACCTCAGCGTTAGTATACTCTTTTGCTGTAGTCAGCTTACCAGCAGCGTCAACCTTAGTCTCGTACTTGCCATCTGCCTCGGTAGCATGAGCAGAAAGAGCAGATGCAGCATCTGTGCCAGCTTTCTTAGCCTCGTCGATAGCATCTTGCAAACCGGTCACATCGCTGATAACATGCTTTTCGGGGTGGGTATAAACAACTGTCTCAACGCCGTCAATCTTAATATTACCATTGGTTTCGGAAGCCTCAACCTTGTTAGCGCCAGCAGATACACCAGCAAGCTTGGTAATTTCAGCATCATCAACGAGAGACTTGCCGGTTACCTTGTCAACCTTCTTAGCAAGCTCTTCGTCGGTGTATGTCTTAGTAGCAGCCGCATCTGCAGTTGCCTTTACACCAGCAAGGGCTTGATCGTTAGAAGTTTGATATGCTTCGAGGTTGGATTGTGCGGTAGTACCAGCTGCCTTTGCCTCTGCGATTGCGCCATCCTTACCATCAGCGTAAGTCTTAGCTTGTGCAAGAATGCCGTTGTCAGCATTGGTGATTTCAGCGATATCTTCCTCAACTGCAAGAACGCGAGCATCGTTAGCTACCTTATAAGTCTCAAGAGCGGTGTTTGCGTCAGTACCAGCCTTCTTAGCTTCCTTAATGGAATTCTCAAGAGTGGTCTTATCTGCAGAGGTAAGATGGTCAGCCGCAACTGCGTCCCACTTCGCCTTATCGCCATCAGCAATCTTGTCAAGTTCTGCAGCGTTAGCGTGAGCGTGCTTCTTTGCTACAGCATCAGCAAGATCTGCTTCGGTCTGAGTGTAAGTGTCAAGAAGGGCTTTGTTAGCATGCTCGTGGTCAACAGCCTCAAGAGCTTCTACGCGAGTGTTCATAGCGGTGTTCAGGCCATCTGCATAGGTCTTAGCATTACCCTCAGCCGCATCCCAAGCTGCTACCTTTTCAGCACTAATGCCGTCAAGAACCGTCTTGTTGGAGTGAGAGTGGTTGCCCTCTGCAGAAGCATTAATCTTCTCCTTAAGATCAGTAGAAAGATTGTCCTCAACAACGGTGCTAACGTAAGCCATAGAACCGAGGCCAAGAAGGGTCTTCATTTCCTCAGCAGTGGGTTGCTTGTTAATTTGCTTCCACTCAGCACCATTCCACTTAGCGAGAATGTTCTCAGCAACACAGTAATACAGGCAACTTTCGTGAGCCTTTGCAGGAAGAGCGGCTACATCAGCAACCTGAATAAAATCGCCAAGTCTCTTCATACCGGTGCCGGTACCAAGATAAATTGCACCCTCATCGGTGGTAATATAGAACGCACCATTAGTGCCCACTGCGGGCAGAGCGGCTTCTAAACCTTTATAAAACTTAATCATATCAGCCATAATTTTTTCCTCCATAAATATATAAATTATTTAATTGGTTTATGTTATAAAAAATTTTATATAATTGCATTAAATCAACGTAGTATATACGTTGTCTCTTTTAATTAAAGTTCACTCCAAGACATGGAGGTAACCAGTGTGTCTACCTTGCTAGAGATCTCGTCTACTTCAACAACAGTTGCATACTCTGCCATGTAGAATGGCTTAGTCGTGTAATGACAATTCTCATTGCTAAGGTTAATTCTAACATTGTCAGACGCAATCATAATTCCATTAGCATCATACCAATCAATTCGATAGTCCCAACCAATGTACTTACCTTCAGAAGACTTTTCGCCCAGATAGGTCCAAGTGCCAGTAGCTTCATCATACTGAGCAACAGCTAACCAAGTAGGTTGATATCTACGTCCATACGCATCTGTGGAGAATTTGGTAAGAATTTCACTATCGGAATTATCTCCAATATGCTCAATATATCCTACCGCCTTATCGCTAGGAGCATATGTCTTAAACGTCATATAATAAGCATTGGCATTTCCGCCAGTACCAACACTCTGCTTAACAAACTGAGCATCAGCAGGACACATAACACGAATTTCTTTGTTGCCATAATCTACCAAAGAACCAGCGGGGAGATCGGCAATCTCATACTTACGCGCAACGTAAACAGAAGGAATAGCATCGAGTGCTGCCTTATCGGCCTTAGACATTGCACCGTCAGAAGTTCTGGTGGCAAGCTTAATTGACAGAGCGCCATCGACCGCAACTAAACCATGAGCATCTGCGGCCAACTTAACGGAAATCTTGTTGTCGACAATTTCAATACCAGTACCGGCAGTGTAACTATCAACAAGACCCTTCATTGGCACATAAATAACAGATGCAGTAGCATCATTAAATGCCATCTTAATATAAGGATCACCAACAACGGCGCCAGCATATGGAACATCTGCTTCAACAACAGTTTCAAGAGTTGCCGTCTTCAGAACCATATCCTTCGCAATGTTGATAGTATCACCAACATATTCGCTCACGCCTCCGAGAGTCTTCTTAAGCTTATAGCTAGCTGCATAACCATCTTCTGCCGCGGCCTGTCTTTCGATAACATACTCTGGCACAGACACCTTTTCTGCAGTAGGCACAAACAAACCGTCTGCAACTGCAACTAAAGCATTGCCCTCTTGAGTAGATACAGCAATACCAATAGACTTACCGCCATCAGCAGTGTCTGCAATTTTAATGGTACCGTCAACAGGAATCAAATTGCTCAGACCGCCGCCAGATGCAACGAGTGCGTCTAACTTTGCTTTGTCTTCAGCAGACAGTAAGCCAGCAGCTTGTGCCGTAGCCATTGCGCCAGTACCGAACAACTTTTCACCCTTATACAGTTCTTGAGTTTCATCAATCCAATACAAGGCAAGGGTGTCTTTTGTTTCTAGTGCTGTATATGTCTCTTTAAGTTTAACCGCTAGAAATTTTACATTAGCCATATTTATCGCTTCCTTTCATAAAATTTTAAATATAATAAAAGGCGATTGCCTCTTATTTCATTACATAAATTCCCAAACGTATTGACTTTGGGTTTCTCCGCCGTCTTCCACGTTTACCCATTCATCAAATGGATTTAAATCTACTGGGGCTGGATTTTCAAGTCCACCATCGTTTGTCCAAGTAAGCACTTTTTTGTCATCAATATGTGGTACAAAAATCACACCAGAAGCCCCGGGGATATTTCCGAGTTCAATAACACGACCATCAATTAAGGTAATAGTAATATTATCATTTTCATCCACATCAAAACTCTTAATACCGCATTCGCACATAGCCAATTGTACTTGATCGCCAATAGGCTGATTATTTGCAGAAAGTTGAAGCGTGCCGTTTTCTTCATCGAATATAACATTATCTGCCTTAGTTTCATTCAAATCATCTATGGTTGCAGACAGTTTATTAATGATTTCATTATAATATTTTAAAGACATACTATTATCGTCTTCTGGTAACATATTGCTATTTTCAACAGGCATTTTAACCATATTGGTTGTGATTCCTCCACCAAAAATAGACACACTAAACTCGGGTGGCTTAATTACTTCCTTTGGAACAAAACACATATTATCATTATCAATTAAGACAGGGAAGTTGCGCCCGCGATAGCTGAAGTTTGCCATTTTAACAGATACATCTTCCCAATCATTAGTTAAAAAATTAAATTGAAATTTGAGGTATCCATAACTATCAGAAGCAATCACTCCAGCGGTATATCGTGACATACGTTGATTGCGAACATTAAACTTTATAATATTCATACAGATTAACCTCCCTTCTTAAAAAATTATAATTTATGTTGATCCCATAAATCCTTACAGTGCTTAGTTTCTGCGCATCTTGGGAATACAAAAATGATACAGTTTTCTTTCACTGAACTATTCCAAATAATATCATATAAAAAAGTTGGGCCTAAGTATTCCAAATAGCGCTGTGCCTGAAGCACATTGCTAATAAATACACAGTTTCCCGGCTCATAACTTTTCTTTGTTATTTCGCTGGTAATCATTTAATATCTTCTCCTTCGTGAAAAAAATAAGGACACATCACTCTTCGTCTTCTGAAGTAGTCGTGTCCTCATCATTTTCAATAACTACTTCTACGTCCTCGAATGGAACAAATTCTAATGGCGCTCTTGGCTCTGGTTTAGGCAGTTGCGCCTTGATATCTTGATAATATGCTTCAATCTTTGGTTGAAGTTTCATAGAATCAATGTCATATGGTTTTAAAGTTTGAACTAATTCTTCAGCAGTAAGAAGTTTGCATCCATATCTCTGAAGAATATTCGAAATGTCGTAGCATGATTGGCTACACATACCTTTGGATTTATATACAACACCTTTAATGGTGCATGTTGGGCAAAATTCAAAAGTGTTTTGGCAAATCTTGCATGTTTTTTTCATGTTTATTCACCGCCTTGAAAAATAATAATAAGAGCGCGGCATTACACCACGCTCTTATATTCACTAAAACAATAATTATTCAGCATCTACTACGATAACTGCGTAGAGGCCATCTTCGGAGCAGTAAGGTTTCTTGCAGTTAATAGTAAAGTTGTATGTAGAGTCGGTTGCAAAACCAAACTCGCCGTCGTAAGAAAGTTCAGCGTAGGGAGCTGTAACGTAGAAATAAATCTGGTGGTGGTCGCAAACGTCACGACCAAGACCCTCTACAACAATACGAGAAGGAATAGTAGCGGCGTCGGAGAAGTTCTCGAACTTAGTTGCGTTTTCCTCGGAGTAAGTATAAGGAACAAAAATCTGAACATTGCCATCTACTGCAGGAGACGTCTTAAATCTAATAACGCCCTTATCGCCGTTATCAGCGTCTTCAACAACAGCATATGTAACATCTTCGTTAGCGTCAACGATGAACTTATCGCCAAGAGTGCCATCTGCACTTACAACATAAACAACGGAAGGTTCGCCGCCGACAGTGGGCAGCTTGGAAAGAGTTACCTCAACTGCGTCTTTCTCAACTGTCAGGATATCATGGAACTGAATATCAACTGAGCCAGTGGAAACCTTAGTACCAGCCATAGCTGCTGCCAGAGGAAGGTCGAAAATTGCATTTTCGCCGCTCATCTCAGCAGTCTTGCTACGAAGATAAGTATCAATAACGTTACCGAGACCGTCAACTGCGTCTACGGTTTCTGCAGAGTTGTTAATAGAGAAGTTGGATACGTCCTTAATGGTGTAAAGGATATCGCCAATGTCGATAGCAACACCATGGTTGTCTTGAGCTAATTTGTTAGAAGCCGCATATGCAGTAATTCTGCGGACTTTATCAATCGTAAAAGCCATAATATTTTCCTCCAATAAAATAAATTTTAATATAAAAAAGACACATTAATATGTGCCTTCATTTAACGTTTGACCTGAATGCTTATCAGTTTCAATATCGCGCATCCAGTTAAATTGATCCTTTGGGATCTTTTTAGTATCAACCATACCGCTATATGAACCCTGTAATAAAGCATCTGATTGAACAATAATTTGCAATCTATTTGCTTCATGAATTAATTCATATATTTGCATGTTTAATACATATTGTTTTGTATATCCCTGTCTTGCTTTGATTGCAGATACCAATGGAAATAAAAATGACTTATACGGTTTATCTGCATTAAGTTCTAACTCTTCGCGTTCCATTTCAATAGCCATATCATGTACAAATCTAGATTTTGTTCTATCATATGCACGCGTTAGGCCGTGTACTTTACGAAGATATTCTACCATCCTCAAATAAACTAATTGATCAATCTTAATTCCGTTTTTATCATCATACAAAACAGGTTCTCCAATTTCTTTATCTTCCCGAATTTTAAATTGTGACAAATCAATATCACCAAGTACGAGATGTGTTTGTGACACATCTAAAGATGGGGCCAACATCATAAACATTTGAAAATCCTCTACGGTCTCCCAATCTATTCCACTATCGGCTAAATGACTCTTCATATTAGAGCTAGTAGAACAAAGTTTTTGTACCATATTAAAATAATCATGCTCGCCAAAACGTAAAATGTCTCCCACATTAGGCTGCAAGATTTGAATTTTATCGCTTATAACATAAGGCTCACCCATCCAAACTGTCAAATCGTCTATTTCAAACATTCTCTAACAATTCTCTTATCATGAGCGTTAAGAGAAAACCTTTCATAACGATTGTCAAACAGTCCATCTTGTGCAACTTCGGGTGTCATAAGTTGAAATCTCAACGTTCTTGTACAATAGTCTGTATCAGTCACTGACTCACGATTACTAATTAACTTAAGTTCGTGACCAAATAAATGACTACGATTAAATAAATCTCTAATCAAATAACCGAGCAAATCATGGCGCGTAACGCCATACTTTGTTTTAGTTAAATCTTTATGTACAAAAACAGTAAATTGGATATATTGTTGTTTAATCCTATCATTGTATTCATTTGGCGACATGTCGTCTATTGAATAACAGATAAAATTTTTAGATACATCTTGTGTGCCGGGAACTCTAATAAATGGAAAGATATTTGTGAGAAAATATTCTTCGGGAACCTTTGGATCCAATTCTGGATTGTCTAAAACTTCAATCACATCAGGATCATTGCAAAGAACCGTTTCGATAATACGTTTTGATAAACTAATATCATCTTCGATTTCTTGAATATTTCTTATCATCCAATCACCTCCATTTGAATTTCTGCGGCACTACCGTCAGTACCAATAACTTGAATAATAAGCACTTTACCGATTAAATTATAGTTTTGTGCTACTTTAAGTTTAAGTTTGTTATCATCATATTCAATGGTGTAGTCTTCCATATCTGCGGTTATTTCACCATTTTCATCACTAATCAACCATTTGTCCACACCTACAGATTCATCGCTAAATACAGGTGTGAATGTTTTAAAACTACCACCAACTTTAAGAGTTGAGGTTGTGCCGGTATATGTTATGTTAGCAGAACAGAGAAGTGTAGATTGTAAATCTAATATTTCTGGCTGAATATTACTACTGTAATAATCTGCTAACATAAGTTCCTCATTATCTGTTTGAGGGTTAAAATTTTCTTGTGTAAACTTTAACTTTGTCAGACCCTCTGGCTGCGTATCTTCAATTTTACTTGTCGACCACGCCAAACACGGACGACGCCTTGGATCTGAAATTAAAAACCTTTGGTTATAGCCAATTGTAAGTGTGTCATCATTGGTTGGTAACCATGCGGACGTAATATTATCCACGAATGTGAACCTATCACCATCCCATGCCTATAATACCCTTGCTTTCGCAATATTTTTAAGGGAGTAGACTATACTTTCAGTTCTCACTGTCAACATTATAGTCGTTGAACGTTCTTCTCGTAAAGAAGCTTCGCTGCGCTTGATTACCCAATCCTTGTCGATTTTACCATACCAATCCCGTTACTGATTGCCACCATCACATTACTATGCTGGCTTGGTTGACAAGGCTCTAAGGGAGTCCCCGCAATTTCGTTGATTTAAAGTGAGCCTTAGTTAACCCACTGTTATTCTTAATATTTCACCAGTAGTGCGTTACTCTACTTGTGTGTTATTATATCGCTTGGTATATACATCAAATTTTCTTTGTAAATACATTTCTGCATCGTGATAAATATAATCTAAAAATGGTAATACATTTTCTTTTTTGCTAATATTTAAATTTTTTGTTACTCCATTATGACATGACGCATCAGTAATGTTGCATTGTATCCCTAATGTATTTTCTATATGCTTTTTAGCACACACACAAAAATTTTCTGTTCCAATAAACCCAACAAAATTGCTGGTAGGACTAATATGGCCATCACCATCAATATACCCTCGTAAAAAATGAGAATATAAATTATCGCTTAAAAATGTGGGCCACGTTAAAATAAGACTTTTGTTTTGTGGCATGCCTTTGTCGTTTAAAACTTCGCACATATATTTACTAAACATAAGTAAACGATATTGATTTTTATAGTTATAACCGCCATCATGCTTGTTTGAATAATCTAAAAATTCTAACGGCCTTTCAGAACCAATTTCATTACGGATATCTTCAAGAATTTGCATATCTCCTTCTTGTAGCGACATTGAAACTGTTTGTTTTGATATACAATTACTTCCGTCTGCATATAAAAACCCAAGAACATATGCTTTATTTGGCGTATCAATATTATCAAAATAATGCTCATTTAATTGATACCGTCTTAAACCAACGCCTGTTCTATCTATACCATATTTATCTAACACTTTAGTGATAGTTTTGTGATCGCAATTAAATATTTCACCAATTTTTACACTAGATACACCAGACAAATACATGTCACATATATTCTTTTCTTCTGATTCTAAAAATATAATTTTACGAGATTTAAATGCCGTACCAAGCTCAGATGCTCCGCACTTCTTTAAAATCGCATTAATTGTCATTCTCGCAACGCCATATCGTTCTGCTATTTCTCTTTGTAACAAACCACTTTTATATAAATTAATTATTTCATTATATTTATCTTCTGAAATTTTTGCAACACCCATAACTAATTTCCTCCTAAAAAATTACATTATAAAAAGATGGTAATTGTGTGTTAGGAGCACATCAAAACGGTGGCCAAACCGCTGTCCCATCATTTTATCTAAATATAAATAACATTTCTCATACTTTCATATGAGAGTAGACCATATCTTCAACTCAAATGAGTCGCCCTCCACTTCGGTAGACTTCTACCTACGAGCATATGCTCTGGTCGTTGAACCTTACTTGTAATATTATACCATATTCATTTTGTCGTGTCAATTGACGCAATTAATGAATATTATTACAAATCTTGGCTGCTGATTGTCCAATCTTTACAATTTTCAACTTTCACGCTCGTCGTCACCAACCACGTTGTAGTTTGCAAAGCTCTAAGGAGTTCCCAGCAATTCAAAGGGATTCTTTATATCTTCACAGATATAAAGGTCATAACTATAACTTTGCTGAATTCTTTGTACGCCTAAACAATGATACACTTTTCCACTATATACCCAACCAAATGTCCAATTACACTCAAGAATTTGCCATTGTCTAAAATATGGTCTTTCGTCTAAATGTACGAGCAACCACCATTTCCATTCATGATCTTCATCTTCCATATACACATAACTGCCTATTGCAATTTCCGGATGACGCTTTTCTTCGCCATGCCTAAACTGAAGCATATAAGCAACCTCGTCGGAAGTAATTGATTGATAAGTTTTAATATTAAACTTTACGTCAATTAAGTCATGATATGGAGTGACTTCGGGCAAACCAGTATTAACTCTAACGACATACACTTTTCTCGCATTGGGATCTCTGTCCCACGTTTGCTCAATTACCATATTTGACTGCATTCGAAGCATATCAGACATAGTATTGCCACGCCGAGACATTCGGTTTTTATAAGCCTCAAACATCGGTATCACCGCCTTGAAGTTTATCCACTAAATTAGCGGCGTCAAGGATGCATTTTCTAAATTGTTCTGGCTCTGTGCGAGCAGTTTCTAGAAAAGCAGCAATTGATAATACTTCTGCCTGATAACCAAACAGTTTATTTGAACCTATAATTTGATTAATTAGTGTTTGAATCCGGGCATCCAAAAGTGGATACCCAGACTCTTTTCGATATAAAAGGTCAATAATTGCACCATAAAAATATTGTTTTTGTTTTTCAATTTGATTTACAGGAATGTCTTCATAATTAATTTTCATAAAAACACCCCTTAATTATTAAAATATTCGTTATCTACATAAGTGTAATCTCTAGACAATTGCTGAGCTTCAATTTTAAGTCTTTGATCTAATTCTCTAAGCTCTGCGATATGCGAGCTTTGACTATAAAATTTTGCTTCTTTACCAGAATACACTTGAAGTGTGAGTGTCACGCTATGTAGCTGTTGACTAACCCATTCGCGCACCATTAAAATTGAAAGAATTTCCAACTCAATCTCTGTCAAATCAGCATTGAATTGCTTTAATTCTTCATCTCTATCTAACAAGTCGCTAGAACACTTTCGCATTTTAGCAACCGCAGACATTAACCATCCATGTAGCATATTTTCCAAATCTTCTTCGGTCAATTGAACTAAGGTTGGATCCTCTATGCGCGACAGACATTTATCATACAATGTCATATAAGAGGTCACATATAACACCTCCTATTTTAAATCATGAGCTTCAACTCGGTACCTAGAATTTCATCCATAGCCTCAATCTTTCTCAAATCATACAATGTTTTATCTTGAATCATTGAATATGCCATGTTTTGAACAGAAGACTTCATGCTTTGTGGAAGTTGTTTAATCTGAGTTACAAACTGTCTGTGTGGAAGATTAAAAATCTCCTTTAAATTAACAGATTGCACTTCTTCGTAAAGAGTTCCAAGCTCGGCCTTCCATTCCTCACAAATGTCCTCATCTTCAATAATAATGAATGGTGAGAACAGGTATTTAGAATGCAGTGCTCTCCAAGATACTAAATCTTGATATTCCACCTCGCGAACATCACCCTCGTTTGACCAACTATATCTCATATGTGTTTTGGGGCCAATAAGAATTAGTTCTCCGAAAACAACACTACGACATGCGATTAATTCACTTGGGTCATGCTTAGGCTTGTTCACCTTCTTCACAGGCTCAACCTTAACTTCTTCAACAACTTCTACAACTTCATCTTGCACAGTTTCTTCAGTAGGAACCGAGGTCTTTTTTGAATTAGCCATAATAATTTCTCCTTTTATTCCTTATCAATACTTAAATTAAGCGATAGTCCAAACACCAAATACGGTATTAAGAATTACAGAGATACCCATCTTGAACATATACTCATATTCATAAGACATATCTCTATTGGTGTCCTTATCAGTAACAGAACTGATTTGAGCGTCACCTTCATTAACAACCTTGATGAACTTGTTAGCAACATCGACGGGGATAATGTAAAGTTGATCTGTGTCAAGCATGTACTCTACAGAAGCACTATTAATAGAAGCACCTCTCTTAAGACCTTGACCGATTTCAGCTACGCGGAAACCTTCCCAGTTACCAAGAACGCCACCGTTTGCATAGTACTCTTGCTTAACAGTTTCAGGTGCCCAGTTAACATCTGCCATTTGAGACAGAGAAGAAAGTGCAGAACGTGCACCAAAAATAACTACATCAGAACCAGTAGCCATACGGATGTCCTGACAAAGCTTTACAAGAGTTTCCTTGTTTGCAACATCAAGTGCACCAGTCTTAACCCAGTTTGCACCAAGATTTTCCTTTGCACCCTTAAGAGAAGCGTAAAGAGCGTCATAGATGTAACGGTTTACAGCCTCAGCAACCTTTGCAACAAAGTTTGCCCAGTCTTCTGCGCCAGTAAGAACTCTTTCGAAATCTGCATAAATTTTCCATTTATGTTTAACATTAAAATATCATTTTTCTATACGTTGCCACGTAAGTGGCTCACCAGTTACAGGATGTTTTCCTGCATGTTTTAATTTACCATTAATACAAGACGATATACTTGTAGGATTGATTCCATATTTCTCTTTTACCTCTTGTGCTCCCCAAAATGATTCATTTAATTCTGGAGAATATACTGCGGAAGCTCTTGGATTATTTTTTCCAGAAGTACATTGACTATATTTTTTCAATGTTTCTGCACTTAAATTTTCACGAGAGTGAGCTTGACTACGTTTTTCGTGAATGAAAGTTTCCCAATCAAAATTAGTATAATATTCTATTTGCTCCGCATTCATTTTGTTGTATTCATCAAGATACATAAAATTATAATATTTACGGCACCAAGCAATCATGGTTATCTCAACAATATTATTATCATAAGCGGCCTCTCTAACCGAATTATAGATGTGTTTTGATAACAAATTGATGACTTTTTTGTTAGTCGTTGCAGCACCTTCTCCGCCACTTGTAAAATTATAACCATTTTCATGAGATAATGTATGATATTCTGCAATATAATGACATTCTCTATCACAAATTACAGATGGGTCACACAGTTCAATAATATTAAATTCAAAAGATGTTTCACCATAAATATTCCACTCTCTTTGCAAATATACATTCTCATGATTGTTATTACGTAAATCGCTCTTATGTTCATTCCAGCGCCTACGAATGTCTCTTGATAAACCAATATATTTTTTATGATTATGCATGTTTTCTATGCAATAAATACCACATAAATACTTAACCATTAATTTAAATCCTTATATAAATATTGTTTTTAGAAAAATGATATTAAGGACGCTACTCCTTGTTGGTTTTAAACCCTTTAGTTTTCACTAAAGATCAGACTATATCTTTACCTATAATAATAGGCATGCACCACTTCGAATTGCCAATCGCTTGCAATTCTACTTCCTATCGGAATAGTCGTTGGAGTTTCCCCTATTCGGGACTTACCTGCTGATTATCCATTATTGTAGTACTTAGGATTTAACCATATACCATATGTATTATTTTTTATACTTTCGTTACATTCACGCCTAGACATATTTCATTCTTACGTTGTAGTTAATACATCTTTAGGATTTTCCAGCAATTCAATGCATTATTTATTCGAACAGCTTGCGCTGCAAGGGACCTAAAATTTAAGCCCGAACCACTCAGTGGTAACAGCAAAGTGTCTACCGGCACCGAGACGTTGTCTAATCATATTATGGTGATTACCAGAGATCTTAGAAACGCTCAGAATAGAATCGTCGCCTACATAGAAATCATTGACGTCGCCAAGTGCGAGGTTCTTTGTCTCAACATAATCCATGAAGAAAGGATTAGACATCCAACCAGTGATAATCATTTCCTCTACTACTTCTTCAATAATTGTAAATACGAGCTGTTGATTTGCACGAATAGCACGTCTTACATGTTGGGGTTTATCAGTAGGTTCGATGCCAAGAGCGGCTCTGAACTTCTCGACAATCTTTGCATTAGCTTCTTTCTCAGAATACTCAGTCACTTGATGCTTAGCAGTATCAACAAGCAGCTTAGAGAAATTAACATATTGTGTTTCATCATTGTTAAATGCATTTCTTGCAACAGTATCAAAATAAATAAACTTAGACATAATATCTTCCTCCTTTCATTTAATTACGCAGCGGTGTAACCAGAAGCGTCATCCCAAGTAACAGTTGCGCCTACAGCGGGAACTGTGCCGCCAAAAGCATCAACAGATACAGTAAATACATCATGCTTCTTCATAGGGTACATTCTTGCGCGGGAACCTTCTGCATTATAATAGTTGTATGTTTCCTGATAAATCTTAAGGAAGTCATTCTGCATAAGTTCAGGATTATGTACAAAATAACCATCGCAATCTGCTTGAAGCTCAAAACGAACCATAGTTTGAAGGTTGTTATAAACAATCTCAATTACCTTTGCGGAGAAAGCGCCAGAAAATGCGCCAACAGTGTAATACTCTCCCTCTTTGTAGTCACCAACAGCTACAATTTCACCATTATCTCTGTCCTTATCCATTTCGCCGGACAGAATATGACCATCGCCATAAACAGCGGAGACTCTGGAAATCTCTGCGACCCAGTGTCTATTAATAAGATCTTGTGCCATATTATTTTCCTCCTAATTTTTTATTTATTTAAAGTAATAGGCATATTAAAAAGAACACTATGTTCCTTAATAATCATTTTGTTGTGTTAATCAAATAAATTGCCATACGGCTTATTTTCTACTTGGTCTTGCTTAAATACAAAACCAACCGTCTTTGACTTATTGTCATTTGCAGCAAAATTCATCGCAAAAGCGCTAAAGTCATCAAGAATATCATTTGCTTTTTGCTCGCACTCTTCAATAGTATAATCTTTGGAGTTTTCAATGAGCTTCTTGAAAGACTTAGTTTCTACAATGCCAGCAAACTTTTCATCTGCAAAAATTGCATCTTTCTTTGCTTGCAGTTGTGCGGCTTCCGTATCTTCTTTAAATTTAACAAGCTCTGCATAATTCTTACGCATATTTTCAAGCTCATCTTTTTCAGATTGTGTTACAAATTCACGATAAACTCTCTCTGGATCTCCACTAAATGATACTACATCCTTGCGAACCTTATATGCTTGTTTGAATGCATCGCCAGTGAAATAATCTGCATAATAGAAATATCCATCATAAACAGATTCAATATATAAGAAGCTGTCTTCAGAACACAATGCATTTAATAAACTTTGCAATGCATAGCGCGTATCGTCATGAGAAAGTCTAAACGTACAAACCAGTGGCTCGTTCTCAGGAGTTTCTTCGCCGTGTTCTTCAAAAGTTTCAGTCTCAACAGTTTCCTCTTGAGTCTCAACTTCTTGTTCTTCGACAACCTCTTCAACAACTGGTTCTTCAACAACCTGCTCTTCCACTACGGTATCTACGGTTTCTTCATTTGTCATATCCTCTTCAACTCCTTTCTCATCAGAGTTTTCTGTATCATATTCACAGAGACACTTCTTAAGCTCCTCCATGAGTACAATCATCTTAGATTTCACATCTTCATTAATGCTAAAATTAGTTGTCGTTGCCATTGCATTTGACATACCAGTACCAAGAGACTCATTGAGCAATGTAATGCCTCTATAACGATAAGCATCAATGTTATATCTATCGTTTGCGGCGTCATAAGACACGGCAACATCTTCCATATCAATTTCCATTGACAGTTTGGTGTTTTCAGCGTCTTCAACAAGCTGTTCTGCATAATTTGCATAATCACGCCACAAATAACAGTCTACAAAAGTATAATTTTTACCATCGTATTCTTCGATAACACAATTATTATCAGCAAGACTTGGAATTACACCAATTGGAGTTTCATCATAGATAATACGTGTTTCACCTTCATTCAACTTATCCTCTTCAATGTGCATATCATGAGAGCCGAGCACTGGTTTGCCATTTTCATCTACATAAACATTAGCTAAAAGTGGAATGTACTCAAGTGTCTTGTTGGCCTCTTCCATGGTTTCTTTGGTAAAATAGGTCTTATTAGGCGATTCACCATCGTGGCAAACACGCAATCTAAGTTTTAAAAATCTATCAGAATCAAAAGTATTATCAACAGAATATGACATAATAAAGCTATTTTTATCCATATGTTTGTCCTCCTTTCTATTAAACGTTAATTTTATATATTATAACTCCGAAAGGAGATTATAAATTTAATTTATTATCATAAACAACCTTTTTGTTGTC
>JAEIGA010006018.1_pt1 | contig 18454 bp, 32 predicted proteins | sample 9270691 | NCBI WGS metagenome assembly JAEIGA01 (sample SAMN17057246, study PRJNA624740) | gut metagenome | biome: biome; isolation source: fecal sample | host: Bos grunniens | place: China: Xizang | collected 2019
GCGAGAAAAATTAGAAAAAGTTATCGGGCGTGATATATCCGACATTCTCCATATAGTCCAAAGCGGTTTCGATACTCATTTCGCAACCTTGATACGAAAGCACTATATCAAAACTACTATTCAGTTCAAAAGTAGGCTTTTTATTGCCAAATCTGCTCCAACAGAACTTATCTTCAAAATCTCGCAGTCTTTGGTTGTATAGTTTAGCATCAAAAGTCATTATCAACTCTTCATATCTCTTTCTTAAATTCATAACTTCACTTGCGACTTATGTATAAATAATCTTTCAATAGGCTTTTTCGTATTTGTTTGGTGCATCGAGTTCGTTAAGACTTGCTCCCAAACGCAAACAAAATCTTCGGGTGCTTGATATTCACTTACGAATACCTTATGCCCCAATTCAACTTGCTTGCGACACCAATTCCAAAAGTAGTCGTGGTCGATAGAGTAGGAATATTTCTTAACACCCTTATATGGCGGGTCGCAATAGATTATGCACTTATCCTCAAAGTCAAAGTCCATATATTGACTACACCTAAAATCTACGCCCTTTAAGTCCTCGACTTGCGATAGTGTATTTCTAATGTTCTCGCCAATGTAATCTCTAACGCCACCTTTGTTTTTTACTTCGTGTCCGCTATAACCGCCATCGAAAAAGCGCCCATTATAACTACCCATAAAGCCAACCCAACCAATCATCGCATCGTCAGAGGTGCAAGCAAATGGGAGTTTCTTGCGACCATTATAGATGTTACGCCAAAAAGCATAACTCTCTCGTGTGATGTGCATAGTAAATTCTAAATCTGTTTCCACAAGGAAACGCCACATAGATACCAAGAAAGGGTTTGCATCATTAGCGATACGCTTGTACGACTTTGGCACTCGTTGAATAACCGAGCAACCGCCACAAAACATATCAACAAAACAGCTACAATCCGAGTTTTCTAACATAATTGGCAAGATTTTATCCACTATTCTTGCCTTACTGCCCATATACTTCATACTCTCAAATTCTTTCCAATCTTTGAAACATTGGAATGTTTTACAAACTCTTTATCAATTCTTCTTTGGTGGGGAAGCACTTATGTTCTGCGACATACCCCGCTCTGTCGAAGTAGTAATATATTGTTAGTCGGCTGAAAAATGGGTGTACACTATCTTCGACTTTTAGTGAACATCCATCTACTCTTATTCCGTCAATGATAAGGTGTTGCACCTCATTCTCTGCTATTACCCACACCTCATCCCCGATGTTGTACTTCGTTTCGATTGTCATAGTTCCTTATCTGATTCGTTAATTATCGATGTTATACATTTAATGCCTTGAGCAACTACCCCTCCACAATATAACATCCAGCCGAGTATGTACATCGTCCAACCGAGTATTGAATAGTAAGCATCAATGCTATCACAAGGTGCTACGATAGATGCTTGTATCAAAATCTTTGCACAATAGAGAACAATTGCGCCAAAGATGATAAGAATGATTATTGACTTCTGTTTCATATCTATCCTCTTCGTTGATGTATTCTTAATCTGCTTTTGGCATAGCCACGATGCTCTTTGCCTATTGTCTTGCGCTGTGGTAGGCGTTGCGCCTGTTGGCGAGGCGCAAACCAACCGAAGTCGGCAAATGCGCCTAACGCCAATCTTAGCGCAGCTACGAGCTTATCCATTGAACACCTTACAATGGCGTAGGCGTAGTTGTTATAGCTACTCATAGCGATCATTTTCGTACACCTCCAATGTAATAGATTTTTCGACCTTGTCATCCAATCTCACATTGTATGTCAATCTTGTTATAAATCCGCTACATCCGTTGCAGAAAGCGCGCATCACAGCGTCATCAGGCAAAGGCTCAAGCAGCTTGATAAGATCTCCTTTAGTTAGGCGATCATCTCTTAAAACTACTGGTTTAACATCCATATTCAAATCTCCCTGTTAGTTAACTTCTCGATATACTCCTTTGCGAACTCCACCAAGCCATCTGCTGGGTTAGAGCGCACATCGGGCAACTCCACATTCTTACAGATAAAGTCGAATAGTTCTTTGGCTGCTTCGAGTTCAACCTTGCGACCACCCATTGATGAGCTTGCAGTGAACTCAATCGCGAACTGAATAGCCTCCGCTTTGCTATTAAAGCTTCTCATTGTGGGCATTGGCAAGCCCATAAAACCTGTTCCAAGTTCCATAGTGTTTTGTTTTAGATTGTTAATATTAAGTTAACTTATAAGTTAATTTCTTTATCTATCCCCGCAATCCTGAGAACGTGCTGGAGCTGGTGGACATATTTGATGTCTACACGACAAACAGGGGGTGTTGATAACTCCCAATCTCCATCGCTGTACTTAACAGCCCACAACCCATCGTCTCTGAAGATGGTATATTTATCATCCTCGTATGTTCTGTGTATCCCATTCTTCTCCAAGATTTCGGGAGTGAGTGGGATAGGCTCGCAGTCTGCTACATTCTCGCATATTTGGCTATCCTTTCGCCACAAGCCGACCTCCCCTGTGAATTGATAGAGCGAACACACTTGCCACTCTCTATCTCGGTATTCCACCCAATCCCCGACCGATAGGTCGCTTATATTTAGTGTTGCCATAGTTAGAATAAATTTGGTTGTATCATCCTCAATACTTTCTCTGTTGCATCCTTGTAAAAGTCCTTTTTAATCTCGAAGCCATATGCCTTGCGACCACAACGAGCTGCTGCCAATAAGGTACTACCACTACCAGCGCAAGGGTCGATAACTACATCGCCTTTATCGGTGAATAGCTCGATTAAATATTGCAACAAGGGCACGCTCTTTTGTGTGGGATGTATCTTAATTGTCTCCGTATCGCGTGGATATGGGATATTATTGAATACCATACGCCCGCCATTATTAAACTTCGGCAGTCGGTTTCGATAGAGCAATATCGCATACTCCGTGTTGCCTACTACGCGCATATTAGCCTTGAGTACTTGCGGACTGTAATTCTTGTGAAATTGAAGCGGGATATACTTATTAAAGCCATACTTTGCACCATATTCGATAACTTGCATCTGTTGCTCAAAGGCACAGAATACAATCATACACGATGCCCCGCCTGATTTCTTACCTGTAGCTCCTATGTCCTTACCCTCACTATTATCCTTTGGCTCTGGTCGAAGCATCTTAGAACAGAAGTGCATAAACTCGGCTATCTTAAAATTGTGGTCGGTATCGAAGAATGCCTTACCCGCAAGCTCGCTTTCGCCATTCTTATTGTCACCACCATTGTACCACATAGGATTGCTTCCATAGGCATCATCGCCAACATTATAGGGGATGTCAGCAATTACCAGCTGCGCTTTGGGGATGCCATATACCTTGTAATTTTGAAAGTGGTCGTTGAATAATTCTATATCCCTCATACTATCCTACATATTCAGCGTTCCGCTATTTCTTAAAGAACTCTTTGAATGACTCTGCGCCATACTGACCCTTTGTTAGTTTAATGACTTCGGCAACTGTGTACTTCTCCTTCTTATTGTCGCCAAGGATAGTCTCACAGAAGTGACGAGTACCCATAGCACAAGCACCTGTAATAACTCGATATGCCTCGATAGCCTCTGCGTGGGTGATTGTTGTATCAAGAGTCCAATCATTATACTTTGATGTATCACGGCTTGTGATCTTGTATATTAGCGACTCCTTAGCCTCTTTGAGCGTAGCACCGTGCGCCCATCGCCCATCGCCATCAGTTACAAGATATTCTATCTCCTTGTGAGCAATGCGCTGTACTCTCATTACATTGCCTCGCTCGGAAATAATCTTGGTAAATATGCCGTCGACCTTGATATACTCTTTATTTCGCCAGAGATAGCGAGAGCGCAGCACCGCCTCAGGAACTTTATCTCCTCGATACATCTTGCGCGAACTCAAATAGAGAGAGCCACCTGCGCTGAGCTGGCATCCATCAGGGAGGGTTGTCAAAGACCTCAAATCGAGATAGCCACCTGCGCTGAGCTGGCATCCATCAGGGAGGGTTGTCAACGAACTCAAATAGAGATAGCCACCTGCGCTGAGCTGGCATCCATCAGGGAGGGTTGTCAACGAACTCAAATCGAGAGAGCCACCTGCGCTGAGCTGGCATCCCTCAGGGAGGGTTGTCAAAGACCTCAAATAGAGAGAGCCTTTAATCTCCTCTTTTCCTGTTGCTTGCTCTATTGTCAAGCCATACTCTTTACAAAAATCTTTAAGTGTCATAATCTATAGTAGTTTCTGTTGTTGTTTTTCTGCTTGCTCCTGCTCAATCTTTGTCACACGCTCTATCTCGGCATCAACCTGTCGTTCATATTGTTTGCTCTCGGAGAGTGATCGTTGTGGGCGTGTGCGGAAGTAATCTCGCTGCGCATCTTGACTACAATGTTGTAAAACTCTCATGCTGTCATCGGTTATCCCCATTTCCAACAATTACACCTCTAACTGCCCTATCCTTTAACTTCTCGATGTTCATGTCCTCAATTTCTTCATCAGTGTAACCTAGGAGAAGCGCAAGGAGTGAACAGAACCATCGCACATCTCCAAGCTCTTTAGCTAATTCATGTCGATATTTAGATACCTCTTCCTCATTAGATGTATTCCATACAAGTCTGTTATTATCAATACGACATGCACCGCTTCTTACAGCTTTAGCTATCTTATCGTTTATTTCACCGATTTCAGCTGTGAGGCCATTGATTGCATACACTTCATTCTTGCATGATGGCATACATGTTACCATTGCTCTTTCTTGATAGGTTGGTTTCATATTCTTTCTATTTTATAGATTTTAATTAGTGCCGAGGGATGGGTTCAAACCACCGACCTGCAGAATACCCAAGGCATTTCAGCCTGTATCTCTCTGTTTCTTAAGGGACTCACTACCGCTCTTTCACTGAGCTACCTCGGCAATTATTTCATGTAAATCATAATGTGGACCTTGAGGGGCTTGAACCCACGACCTTCGGATTATGAGTCCGCTGCTCTAACCAACTGAGCTAAAGGTCCTTTAGAGCGATAGAGGAGTTTTGAAATCCCGACCTCCTGTTTGGGAAACAGGTGCTCTGCCTCTGAGCTACTATCGCATAAGCCCTAGTTTATGCTCATAGGGCAGGAGCTCACACACATTAAATAACCACCTTTCTAACAATTAGCAATTCTCCGCTATAACCTCTAAACTTAATCTCTTCAAGGAGGTCTCTATTGCTGAATTTTGCGAGTTCTGGATTACCCCCCCCCTTGACTTCTCGTACTATAGTTCCTTCTTCTGTCTTGTTTTCAAGCTTCTCTCTGCGCTTCTTTTTAGCGCAATCTTTGCAATGTGAAGCGTGTCCATCTTCTGCGAATCCTACTCTCTTAAAATGGTCTAGGGTGAGTACCCTACCGCACATCGTGCATTTTTTTGCTTTATTTTCCATAATATTAGATATAAAAAAAACTTTTATAGGGGTTAGGCAGAGGTTCAATTCCACCTAACCAACTCACCGGTCTATCACAGAGGAGTGAGGTCTGTCAGTATTAAATTCTGACTATAAACTAACCCAAACTTAAATAAATGAAGAAATCCAATTTTAACTACTTACAAACTACATATCCACTACTTCTTTCTACCTCTATTCCTCCTGTTCTTGTCCATTTGTCATTTCGGAAATCGAATGCAAAGTCTTTATCCCTCATCCATTCTGCAACCTTCTCTGGGCTGTCAAAGTATTTAGGGTCGTTATATTCCCCACAATCTCGAATATCTTTACTCTTTTCCATAGTAAAATTTTCCTCCTCTTGCTACTCTTAAATGAATTTCGACATCCTGGTATGCTTTGAAACTTGCATTACAGTGAATATTGAGAATCTCAGCCATAATTCCTATCTTGTTAACAAGTTCGATTGCTTCATCTGTCAACTTATCATGTTCGTCTGATGGGTATGGAGCTCTAGATCTATTTTCATTTACTCTGTCTAGTCTATTCTTTAGCTCGTTTAGTTCCTTGAAAATATTATTCATAACTTACTGACCTTTAATGTATTAAACTTGTTTGACATTGTAAAACTAGTCAATAATTTTGATATGACAAAACATTTAACCATTTAATTATCAATTAGTTACAAATATTTTTCATTTTACTATTTTAATGAGTCAAATTATCACTCACCCTTCTTTCCGCACAACTTAATTTCGTCTGCAATGATTTCCACAGAAACTCTGTCTACGCCATCCTTATCGGTATAAGAGTGGGTATGTAACTTGCCTTCTACATACACCTGTTTACCACTAGTTACATAGTTGGATGCAAATGTCGCTAGTTTACCAAATGCAACTACTATATGCCATTCTGTTTTCTCTACCGATTCTCCACTTTTAGAATATCGTTCTGTCGTAGCAACAGAAAAATTACATCTTGGATTTACATCTCCTGACAATACTACATCACGGCCTACATTGCCCAATAAAACTACCTTATTTACCATATCACTTTCTGTTTAATACTGTGTTTATTATCCTATTTATTCTTTCCGTTGTCTCACCGCTATTTACCCTGTACGAGTGAGCCTCTCTAATTGACCTTTCGGCAGCAGCTTCGCACCTTTCATCAAAATACCTTTGGAACCACTCAAGTATGATGTTACCGTCAAGTCTGTCGTATATCTTACCATACTTGCCTAGCTTTGCATTTTTGAATACCAGGTTTATGTCAGCTATATTTAAGTTGTAGAACGAGTCTACAATCAACTCAGCAGTCATGTAGGTCTGCTCGTCAGTCATAGCCTTTCCCACGTTGAAGAACATTCTCAGGTTGACTATCCACATCTCTATATATGCTTGGATATAGTCACAACCAAAGGAACTTCTTATTTCAGCTATAGTAGGTGCTTTAGACTCCAAGCAAGCTAGAGCTGTTGTGCATGTCCTATACTTGGCCATTGCCTGTGGCACCGCCCATTCTTTCAAGAATGCTTCTTGCGTAATCGGGATTAATGCTTGTGTTGCCTCGTCTACTACCATTAGACTTTTGGGGCTGTTCTGCAATACCAGCTTGTTCATCTCTCTTAATCCAATTTCTTAATGTCTTATTAGCATTCGTGCATTTCGTAAGTAGAGGCTTCCAGTTATTCATCTGCTCTAAATAGTGGCAAACTTTCTCTACTCCGAAATCATCTTTTAGTTTTTGTAACTGCAATGCGGTTATCGGTTGTGCCATTTTTAGTACATTAGGGGCGTGCTCATTGCACCACTTCTTAAAATTCTCAAAGCTAGCATCCTCTACAACCTCTACATTATCAGTTTTAACTTGGTCTTTCTTTTGTTGCTCTGTAACCCTTCTTGGCTTAGGTGTTTTTCTATTCTGAGATATTAGCGTTGGTAACAGCTCATTAGGGATATTTGTATCTCTGGTGTTCGGCCTGTTGATGGTTTGATGCTTGCCAAAGTTTACAATAGCATAAAACTGCTTATTATCAAACTGGATGGGAGCTATCATGCCTATATCAACCAAATCCTTTAGCCACTCTTTTACTTGCTTCGACTCTATGTCATCGTGGGGAAATATCTTTGCTTTTATCACATTAGCCTCTCCGTATATCACTCCTAGGTCATCTGCGAAGTTTAGCATCCCAATGAACAATAGCCTAACATCCCTCGTCAATCTACCTACTTTGTCATCACTCCAAAAGGATGGCTTTATAACTCTATTCCTTGCCATTAGTATCCATTTCTAGTTAGCTTCAGATTCTCCTTTACATACGAAAATATAGTCCTCAAGTTATCCGACTGATGCGTGCAAGCTCTATTGATTCTGTCAAGCCATGTTACTAGATGGTTTGCTTCTCCTGTAGCGCTTTCTATCATCTTGGATGCTACACTTGCAGGCATCTTAGCTAGACTTTCTGTGTTGTTATCAAAGAACTCTTTTCTCGCATGGTCCTGGATGCTCTTGGCTATAGCAAGCATATTACCGCTTCTAGCCATATACACATTGAGCAATGCTAATCTACTAGACAAGTCATCAGGCTCATTGCTAACTGGCTCTTCGAGAAAATCCTGCATCTCTTGGCACTCTCGAATAATATCTTCTACTGTGTATCCTTTCATATCAAATCTATTGTTAGTCCAGACTCAGCTATCACCACTTCCTTCCCTGTTGCCTCTGCAACCTTTTCTTGAAACATCTTAGCATCACTATTGTCCTTTGATAAATGCAATAGGATGATTTTATTGACATCATTAAGGTTGTTGGCTTGGAGCGTCTTAATACAGTTATCTAGAGACATGTGGCTTTTCACAATATGCTTCTTGACAACAGGATGGACTACTCCGTTAGCAACATTCTCCTCAAGTAGTTCATTGCAATAGTTGCACTCTATCATCATTGCAGTTAGACCGCTAAAGGTGTATTTCAAATAACAGGTGTCTATGGCGAAAAGCAGTGTTCCAATTTCTGGGTGGCCTATTAAGTATCCACAAGGTTCGTTACTGTCGTGCACCGTATCAAATGGCATTATCGAGAATCTACCTATCTGGAATTGCTCTAAAGGAGATACTAACTCGACCATATCGTCAAACCTCTTTTTAAGCCCACCATAAGTTCCCTTGGTCATATAACACTTTATGCCATATTCTTGCAGCTTCTTTACAGACTGTGAATGGTCTCCGTGCTCGTGACTAACAAGACAGGCAGCCACCTTTGAGGTCTTATAATCTATAGCCTTGAATATATCTGAAATGGGACATCCAGCTTCAATTATCAAGCACTCTCCTGGATTGTGGAGAACATAACAATTACCCTTAGATGAGCTGCCTACTATTGTTAGTTTCATTCTACTTACTTGTTATTAGCCCATGATGGAGTAGCCTTTGGTGCAATAGGCTTTACTGGCTCAACCTTTATCTCGGTCTTGTTTGCGTTTGCCTCTACATCATTAGCTACTTCCTGCGTTACATCTACATAGTCTACATCCTCTGGAGTGGTAGAACTTTCATCACCTTCCCCAAAATCAATACCTGTTAGATATTCGTATAGCACCTTCTTAGCTCTGCGCTCTGCCTTACCCTTAATCTGGTCCATTGAGCTATAGCTATCTTTCTTTACATTGGCAACTACCTTAAACGAGTTCTTCTCTCCGTTATACTCGTAGTTAATGATACACTCAACATCGGCAGTGGTTTCAGACATCTTTGGAGCACCTATAGTGATATAGTTCTTGCATTGTATCTTTCTAAGGAGCGAGGTGTAACCCTCCTTCGTTGGATACATTCTTTCTGCTAGGATATTGAACTGGTTGCCAGTGGGAAGCAATCCGATGGCGACGGCATCAATTACGCAGTCTCGTACCTCCTGCCATGAGTATGGAGGTGTGACCTTACCCTGTTTGTCTGCCTTTCCTGTTCTATCAGTTAGAAAACCAATCTTGGTATTCATCAGTGGCATAAACACCTCATCCATCACATCTTTCGTTAGAGCATCTCGTAGCATCTTAACTACATTAGCGGCTACGAAGGCTCCTCCAAAGTTGTTTACAATTTGCAAGCTCTGTGCGCTCTTGCAAGCGGCTACAAACTTCTCCTTTGCAGCATCAATCACAGCTAGTGACTTGTTCTCTTCCATAATCTTACTAGTTAAATTTTTCTATTCTTAAAACTGTGTCTTCCTTCGTTGCGTACAGGTCAATTCTCTGACTTTGCGTATCCTCTATGACATTTATACTCTCTGCTCGGTCAATGAAGATGGGAGCCAGGATGCTATAGTGAGCAGATAAAGCATTAATGATATCAATATCCGCATTGTACTTCATCGCTGTATTAAGGTCCTTATAGGGAACTCCGTTAACAGTACAAATACATACTTCTCGAACATTGTCATTGGATAGGTTGTACTCAAACATCTTAAACTGCACCAATCTAAACTTGCTTGATATGTTTTGCTCTATGTAGTCGGTTCGCTTCATTGAGAATCCGAGTATTTCATCCTCTAACATCTTGTAGTGTGCAACCAGCTCTCCTGCATGTTTTTGTCCTTCCTCAAGTTCTGCTTTGCGCTTGTCAAGCATTTCTATTTGCTTTAGCATTGAAAGCTTGTTATCAACATCTTTGAGTTGGGCATCTAACTCTCTGCGCTTCTCAAGAACCTTCTCTTGGTCATCAGTGGGCAGCTCCAGACCTCTGAGCTGTGCCTGCTTCTTCTCTAGGTTAGAACACACATTGACATACTCTTTGTCTGATTGCAATATCAATTCTAAAGATGGAATGGCATCAAGCTCCTTGCGTCTATTAGAAACCTCATCCGTCAATGTGACTAGCTCACTCTTTATAGCTTCAAGTCTTATTCTTGCATTCTCTAAAGAACTACGCAACTTATCTATGCCTTCAGCGGCTAATTTTCCTCGTTCATCAACAGCATTTAGGAGATAAACCTTATCCTCGTTAAAGGACTCTATCAGCTCGTTTCTGCGCAGTTCTATATCTTGCTGAGAGAATGGTCTTTTACACATAGGACATTCTGTATCTGCTTTAGCATCAAAAGTCTTATTATTTACCATTTCCCATTCTGACACAAGTCCTTGTAGAACCTCCTCTTGAACCTTAATCTCTCTCTCATACCAATCTATTGAGGCTACGACTTGGTCTTTCTCCTTGTTGTACGAGCTGATTTGAGATTCCTTTCTTGTAATGTCATCGTAGATAGCTGTATACTTGTCAAGTCTAGCTCTCTTCTTACTCTCTTCAATCTGGGCCTTATCTGAAGATAGCCTTGCTATATCTGTTCTCAATGAGTTCTTAGGAGCAGTGTTATCATCGCCCTTTAGTTGAGTATCTAGTGCAGAGATAGAGGCTTCTAATTCCATCTTTTTAGAGGGATAGAGAGCTATATCATCTGGGAGCACAGGTCTACTATCAGCATTCTCTTTTAGGCGTGTAGGATATTGGTTAAGTTCAACCTCAGCTCTAGTTTTTCCAGACTTCACCTCTGACTTGAAAATATCCAATGACTTTCCGCTTCGCAACGCCTCAAGAACATGAGGAAAATCCTTTGCCATCTCTAGCTCGTCAAAGCTGTCTGCCATTCCAGCAAGAACCGCTCGTCTATCTGCATCCTTCATCCTATTAAATGCTCCAGTCGAGGTAATCAGTGTGAACAAATCCTCCTTGCAAATGTCCGCTATAACAGTTTTGTAATCCACCTCCTTCACTGGCACATTGTCAACATAGTATGCGCCTTCATTGCCCTTATACTTACCATTTTTGTCAACCTTCTCAACCCATCGTCTGCGCAACGACTTGTCTGCTCCGTCAATAGATAGGATGCAGTGTACATCTACATCGTGATGCTCTTTGATTGTGCCATCTGGGTTAAGAGGTCTAACACTAAATGATGATGAACCGCTAGAATCCTTGCCGAACAAGCACCATAGGAAAGAGTCCAAAATAGAGGTCTTGCCCAATCCATTTCTGCCATGTATCTCGACTCTATGTGTAAAGTCAATGGCCAGTTCTTTAATACCTTTGAAATTCTTGATCTCAATAGACTTAAGTAAAATCGTCTTCATAATTTCATTTTACTGGTTATATTAAATTCTTTTTTAATCTTCTCCTTCTCTTCCAACATCTATTGAGAGCTAAAATAATCCTAGGAACAAATCTCTTGATTCTAAACTTTATAGGATAAATTGCTCCAAACAAATAATCTTGAAATCTACTGCCCTCTTCGACTACTATAAATAGGCAATCGTGATTAAAATTTTCCATATTATCTAAATACTAAACTGTTTATGTTTCTCTACAAATTCGTCTACCTCAGATTTCTTGTAGACTATATTCTTTCCAATCCTGTAGTATGGTAGCACTCCAGACTCTCTCCACTCCTGCTGCGTGGCTCTATTAGCAAAGCCTAGATATTCTGTTAGCTGAGGGATGGTTAACCAAATCTTTTCAACCATCACCTTTCCAATCTTCTTATCTGCTATTCCTCCCATAACTTATTATCTTTAGCATATTTAATAAACTCCGCCTTTTCATGAACTCCTATTCTGCTGTAGGCGTTACGAATATGATTCTTTACTGTGTAAACTGACAAGCACAACTTGTCGGCTATGCTTTCTGCATCTAACCCTTGATACACAAGATATAAAACTCGCTTCTCGGCTTCAGATATCTTACTATTGAACTCTGGATGGCAAATAACTCCTTCACAAGAGCATTCTCCTCTAAGGGGGCAGCTTACATGCTCGAAATTCATTCTGCCATTTACTGAGAGGTCATTAACATTGTCTATGTTTCCAAAGTTGCACTTGCAGAACCTCCAAGCCATCTTATACTGGTGGTAAACAATATTGCTTGAGCATTTACTATACACCTCATTTAACTTGGCGTAAGCACCAGGATAAAACTCCTTAATTCTATTGATTAGATAGGATATAAAGTCTCTATCTGTCTCCTCTAGCTTGATATGCTGGTTATCTGAATTTCGATACCAAACATTATCCTCAAAGCTGTAAATCTCTATATTGTCAAATTTACTCATTCTCAAATAGATTGTCTCTGTGAATACCTGTCACCTCCTCAAGGACCTCGATGTACTCAATCTTGCTTGGTTTAGCCTTGCCTACTATCCATAATCGGACTGTATAAGGGTCTACACCGCACATTGTTGATACCCTCTGGATAAACTCTTTCTTGGGTGGAGTTGGTCTTTCTAAATTTTCGTAATAGCTTCTAAGTGTCATTTTCGTCTTGTTTGTGAGCATTTATGCTTGTTTAACAATTAATTTTTACTATTTTTGCAATAGTATAATTTTTATTTGATGCAAAGATAAACTATTTATTTTGAATTACCAAATAAAAAACTAATAAATTTACTCTCAAAATACTAAAATATTTACCACATAAACTTAATTCGTTGATTATGAACAGGGTAGATAGAAACAGAATTTTAGTTCGCCATACAGTCAGAATGGGCATAGCTGGCTCACAAAAAGAACTAGGAGTGCTTTTCGGCTATAATAATGCGTCTGCATTTTCCCAAATCATAAGCGGACTAAAGCCATGGCCTAAACACTTTACCGATAAATTCAAGGAGTTGGTGCCTAACTTAAGCATAGACTGGCTTGAAAATGGCGCTGGAACTATGTTGATCTCTGAAACGACTTCTCGCATTGTGGAAGCATCTTTTGTTAATTCAGATGATGATATAGACATAGACATTGAGGCAATCATGTGTGAACTAAATATAACCTACAAAGATATTTCATCAACTTTAGGTGAAAGCATAGATTATATTTACTCATGTAACGGCAAACTAAAGCCAGCACATATCATAAAGCTTCAACAACACTACGGTGATGCTATTATAGATAAATACTCAAAGTATGCAAATTCCGTAGAGGTGGAGGTTGTAGAGGAGTTTCCCGTAGTAACCGAGGCGGTGAATGCCGACCCTAACACAAGTATTGAGAAGGTCATCGAGGAAGATGGAGCAGAGTTGGAGCATATCAACCCAAACCATTTATTGCGCAATCTCAAGGTAGATGCAGCCGAGTTGGTTAAGAGCACATCTATGCTTCCGACATATCAGCCTAATGATTGGGTATTCGTGAAGCTGATTAAGGATAAGTTGAAAATCACCGATGGTAATATATATTATATCAATTGTCGTAATAGACCGACGATGATACGCCTTGTGAAGTTTGAGGGTGTGGACAAGCTCCGTCTAATAGCGCAGAACTCACGGTATGGCGACATCGTCATCAATCGCGAGGATATTATTGACATCGGCACTTGCGAGGCTCTCTTCCGAATGGCATTTGGCGACCAATATTCCGAAATTGAGGCTTTGCGCAGACAAAAAGATGAACAAATGGAAGAACTCAATCAGCAAATAAACAGCTTCATAGACATACAGCGTGAGATGGTTGCTGAGATACGAGAGTCCGGCAAACGCAATGATAGATTGATTGACAAACTAATAGCAAAGTAGTTATGGGCTTTTTCGATTTTCTTAAGCGTGAGGAGCTTGCAGAAATTGAGGCTCTTCGCGCCAGAGTTGCAGAACTCTCAAAATATGAACACATAGCCGATGTTGATGCTGAGATAACCAGTAAAATCTCAAAGGCTGAGGAAACGCTGTCTTCAATAACCATAAAGTGTGAGGCTAAGGAAAGTTGCTCTAATGCTCGTATCAAAGAACTTGAGGAGCAAATTAACGAACTATCATCGAAGTACACAGCAGGGCTTGCAACATACAATGAGCTTAAGAAACAAATTTCAATCTATACAGAGAGCCTAGAACTTGCTGACTTCGGGGTATATGAGCCTCACTTTGACTTTGACACCCCAGACAAATACAAAGAAACAATCCTGTCTGTTAGAGAGAAACAAAAGGCTATGTTCCCAGACAGAGCTGCTGTAGGTGGTGAGGGTATATCTTGGAACAATAGCCTGGCTCAGGGTCAAGTTATGGTCCGAGGCATCAAGAAGATTATGTTGCGTGCTTTCAATGGCGAGTGTGACAGCTTCATCGCCAATGTGGACTGGAACAACATTACCAAGATGGAGGAGCGCATACGCAAATCTTGGGAGGTTATCAATAAGGCTTATCAAAGACAAGACATCTCAATATCTGAGCGCTACATGCAGCTTAAGATAGAGGAACTCCGTCTAGCATTTGAGTATAAGCTAAAGAAGCACCAGGAGAAAGAAGAACAGAGGGCAATACGAGAACAGATGCGCGAAGAGGAAAAAGCACAGCGCGAAATCGAAGCAGCTCTCGCAAAGGCGGAGAAGGAAAAAGAAGCATACGAGCGTGCTCTAGCAAAGGCACGAGAGGAAGTGTTGTCAGCTGAGGGCAAGAAGCAGGAGCAATTACAATCAAAAATTGAGGAGCTTGAGGCTAGACTTAAGGATGCTGAATCCAACAAGGATAGGGCATTATCAATGGCTCAGCAGACTCGTAGGGGCCATGTGTATGTTATATCAAACATCGGCTCATTCGGAGAGGATGTGTATAAGATAGGCATGACTAGAAGACTAGACCCCCTTGACCGAGTACGAGAGCTAGGAGACGCTTCAGTGCCATTTCCATTCGATGTTCATGCAATCATCTTCAGCGAGGATGCTCCTACACTTGAGTCTACACTTCACAGGGCATTTGAGGCAAAGCGAGTGAACCAGGTAAATTTACGCAAAGAGTTCTTCAATGTCTCAATAGACGAAATAGAGACTGTGGTACACAAAAACAATGCCACCATTGAGTTTACCAAGGTTGCTGAAGCTAGGGACTACAGGGAGAGTATGGCTAAGAGAACAAAATCTGATGCTACATCTGATGGCAATACTTCTACATTCCCTACATCTCTGTTCTCGTAAAACTTATTTAGTTGGCCTTAGACTGATTTTGCTGACAAAGTGAGGTAAGTTTACCTAAGATAATATAAAAATGCCTTAGAGCCAAGAAAAACACTAAATAAATAGATGTTTAACACTCATAGGGTATTTACATGACTTGTTAATATCAGAAATATTATGAACGGAATATCTCAGCACGAGTTAGTGAAGCTTGTTAGTCTATACAAAGCGCACTGCACAGGAGTATTGACTCCAGACATAATCCTTGACGAGCTCCTGAACATAAGAGTAGAAATAGACCGCCTTGCTTGTTTGTCTCAAAATACTGATGGGTTAGAGGTGTATTACAAAGAGCTTGAATACCTACTATTCGATATTATGCATTATGATAAAGAGCTGTAATACATACGAGCAAAATCACAATGCTGAGATAGTGCAGAGGTTTTATCAAGCATTCGACTCACTCAAGCAGATGAAGCTTATCAAGAACACGAAGAACTTTTCAGAGAAGTACAACATCAATAGAGGAAACTTTATAACTGTCTCTAAAAATCCGACAAGTAAGATGTTTAACCCATGTTGGCTTTCATATCTCGTAAAGGACTATAATGTCTCCGCAGAGTGGCTTCTTACAGGCATTGGAAACATGCTAAAAAAGCAATGATATTGAAAAAACATTGCAATAAATATTGGCTTATAAAAATACACTATTGAAAATCAGCGAGTTACACCCTTAAAAACAAGGAGCCTTCTAAGCTGTGGGTCGTGGGTTCGAATCCCGCCGGAATCACAAGATTAAAATATGGGCTACAAAGGCCTAAAACAGCGATAGAAGCACTCTCAGAGGGGCTTCTATCTTAGTTATAAGGGGTAGAGATAATTCACGAATACACTCATTTTGGTTCACTAGTGTATGGCAAACATTGCAAAAACATTGCAAATAACATTGAAAATTTGTTTACACTATGGCAAAAGTATCATTATTCCTAGACACTCGCTACAAGAAGGGCGATAAGTATGCGCTTAAAATTTCAGTAGCTCACAACGGAACAACGGCCTATTATGCTTCTGGCATCTCACTCCAAGAGGAATGTTGGCAAGCTCCAACAAAAGAGTGTGACGGATTTGTAAAAAAGAGCAACCCAGATTACAAGTCTCTTAACAACCGCATTCAGCATTTAGTTGATACATTCGAGTCAGCTATTGTAGACCTGGAGCGTAGGGGTCAATTATATTCCCTCTCGTCAGCAAGGGACCTTCGTAATTACATCGCTTCATCCATAGAGGGTCGAGGATGTACTACATTCTTGAAATACTTTGAACAGGTAACTGCATCGAAGAGCACACCGGGAACTAGAAGATTATTTGAGGAGACATACAGGAAACTCATATCTTTCACTAAGGGCAAAGATCTCCTCTTCGAGCAGATAAATGTAAAGTGGCTTGAAGACTTTGCATCGTATATGGGTGGTGGTGCAAACTACAAGTCTATACACTTGCGTAACATTAGGACTGTCTACAACCATGCCTTAAAAAGAGATGTAGCGAAGTATGAGTACTATCCATTTCGAAAGTACACCATCAAGAAGGAGAAAACAGCAAAACGAGATGTTACACCAGAACAACTTGCTGAGATAGCAAACATGGAGTTGCTTCCACACCAGGAGAGATATAGAGATGTATTCTTGCTCTCTATATATCTGCTCGGCATCAACATGACTGATTTACTTCATTTGACATCTGATAACCTTATAGGGGATAGGTTGTATTACAAGAGGCACAAGACAAAGCGTATATACGACATAAAGGTCGAAAAGGAAGCCATGGAGATAATCAATCGTTATAGGGGGAAGAATTACTTGCTGAATTTTCTTGATACATCTATGTACGACTCCATACTTAGCCGAATAAACAAGAACCTTAAGGAACTTGGAACAACCCAAATTGGCAAGCATGGGAAAAAGACAAAGGACACTCGATATAAATTCCTGTCTAGTTATTACTGTCGCCATACATGGGCAACAATAGCCGCACATCTAGAAGTCCCAAAGGAGACCATTGCTGCTGCCCTCGGACATGGCGGTAATGATGTGACCGATATCTACATCAACTTTGACAGAAAGAAGATAGATGAAGCAAATCGCAAGGTCATAGACTTTATACAAGAAAAAAGAAAAGTAATATAAAAGAAAAAAGAGTATAAGTATATATAACTATATACTGTATATAGTATCTATTATATATATATTATATATATGTTATATGTCACCATTTAACTCACTTTTGCATACAAATTACATACGATTTGCATAAAAAAATGCCAATTTTTGCAATCTAAGTAAACTGAATGTAGCTTTGTAAAATATTAATATATAGACATATATACCATTTATTTCAATCAAAGCTATAAAACCCCAAATTCAGTGAACGCTCAGTGATTAATCAGTGAATGTTCAGTGAATGCTCAGTGAATTTACTACAATCTCATGAACAACATGAGGGGGAGTTTCGTCATCTAAAATCTCCGATAAAACCTTAAAATCTTCCATAGTTTTAGTCTTTATTTTGCACTTTTCTTTCTACAGCAGTCGCACAACAAAGGCTGCACCGCAGGGAATATCTCTCTTGATAAATCACCCTCAAGGTAGGCTATATCTTCGCCTGTGAAGCTCATCTTATCCCACTTGGCTATGTACGCAGTCAGGTGGGATAACTCGTGCATGAGACTGTTGTAGAACTCCGCAGCCGAACTTGTCAAGGCTATGACCATAACTGCCTCTCGCATCTTTGGAGAGTAGTAGGTTAATCCGGTGTCAAGCCTACCAGCATAGAGGCTATCCTCCGCACTACGCATATTCTTACCACGACAACCCAAGTCATGCATCCTATCAAGTATCTCGTCAGCATAGTATTGCGAGACAGCGTAGTAAGCGTGCACGACTATATCATAGTTGTCGAGGTATATTCGCTGGCGTATCATAGGTTACATCATTTCTTCCCACTCTATTGGGATGCCGTTGCCATCCATCTTCGCCATCCACTCAAGGAATACGCAGTAAGGGCTGCAATCTACATCGTCAATGACATCCTTTATGCCGAGCGCAAGGTGTGCC
>JAEIGA010006019.1_pt1 | contig 18452 bp, 14 predicted proteins | sample 9270691 | NCBI WGS metagenome assembly JAEIGA01 (sample SAMN17057246, study PRJNA624740) | gut metagenome | biome: biome; isolation source: fecal sample | host: Bos grunniens | place: China: Xizang | collected 2019
ATCCGACGCGAGCAAATACCGCCCCAATCCCCCTTGGCCTACCACTGCTTTGTCTGCGTCTGCAAGTTAATGTTCAGCCTTGGTGCCTCCATCCGCCTGAAGCACTTGGGGTATGCACTCGAAAAGGTGGAGGTGTAGAAGGATGCCCATTGTGATACTTTAAACGGAGCATGAACTTCTCACCTAAATCCCTACCATTTTTGCCCACAAAATAGTCCCCTAAAAAACTAAACCAATTTTCGTGAAAATTATTAGTAACCTAAAACAAATTATTAGTAACATAATTTAAAATACAATACTAATATTTTTTAGGCTATTAGTGATAATTCTCATACTATTATCGCCCACGAATTATAACAGTATAAAAATTAAAGGTTGAACACTTCGTGTGAAGTATTCAACCTTTTTTGTTGTGTGATATGGGGGATTATTTCTTTACGGGATCACTGGTGAGTCCGATACCGAGTTTCTTGAATATTTTGCGGTCAACCTCGCTGAGCATGACAGTGGTGTGTACTTGGCAACCGTTGAGGTGGGGGAGTTGCTCAAGGGCACGGCGGCAGCGGTCGTCCGTAGTGCTGAGCAGCGAGAGTGCTACGAGGACTTCGTCGGTGTGGAGGCGGGGGTTGCGTCCGTGGAGGAAGGTAACCTTCGTGCGCTGGATGGGCTCAATCATAGATTGTGGTATGAGCTTGACCTCGTGGGGGATTCCGGCAAGGTGCTTTGTGGCGTTGAGCAGGAGGGCTGCGCTGGGCCCGAGGAGTTCGCTGGAACCCGCCTTGATGATGGTTCCGTCGGGGAGTTCAATAGCTGCGGCAGGGCAGTTCCACTGCTCCTTGCGCTCGCGAGCGGCAACGGTGGTGCGGCGGTAGTCTGTAGTGAGCTTCGCCTGCTTCATGATGAGGGCGATTTTGTTAACCTCATGTTCGTTGTCGGCGCCAAGGGCGTAGCGGTTGAGGGCTTCGTAGTGGCGACGGATGATTTCGTCGCGTGCGGCGTCGGAGCATACCTCCTCATCACTCATACAGAAACCTATCATATTGACACCCATGTCAGTGGGCGACTTGTAGGGGTTTTCGCCGTAGATACCTTCAAAGATGGCGTTGAGCACGGGGAATATTTCGATGTCGCGGTTGTAGTTGACTGCCACTTCGCCGTATGCCTCGAGGTGGAGGGGGTCAATCATGTTGACATCGTTAAGGTCAGCAGTGGCGGCTTCGTAGGCTACATTGATGGGGTGCTTGAGGGGGAGATTCCACACGGGGAAGGTTTCAAACTTGGCATAACCTGCCTTGACACCACGCTTGTGCTCGTTGTAGAGTTGACTGAGGCACACAGCCATCTTGCCACTGCCGGGACCAGGGGCAGTAACAATGACCAAGGGGCGCGTGGTGTGGACATAGTCGTTGCGACCGAAACCTTCGTCGGAGTCGATGAGTTCTACATTGTGGGGGTAACCATCGATGGTGTAGTGGTAGTAGACCTTGATGCCCTGTCTCTCAAGGCGGTGGCGGTAAGCGTCGGCACTTGACTGCCCGTTGTAGTGAGTGATTACGACACTGCTCACATAGAGACCGATATTCTCAAACTCGCCGCGCAAGCGCAATACATCTTCATCGTAGGTGATGCCGAGGTCGCCGCGTATCTTGTTTTTCTCAATGTCGTGGGCGCTGATAACCATGACAATTTCAGCCTCGTCGCGCAACTGCAGGAGCATTTGCAACTTGCTGTCGGGTTGGAAACCGGGAAGCACGCGACTGGCGTGGTTGTCGTCAAAGAGTTTGCCGCCAAACTCGAGGTAAAGTTTGTCTCCGAATTTGGCAATGCGCTCCTTGATACGTTCAGATTGAATCTTGAGGTATTTCTTGTGGTCAAATCCTGTTTTCATATGTGCAAAGTTACTGCTCGCGCCGTTTGCAGCAAAGCAATTTGTCAAAAAAAATGCGCTGGTCGGGTGGTTAAATTATGTTGCCCGCTGTGCCGAGGGTTTTGATAAACTTTTCGGCTTCGGCAAGGGCGTTGCATTTGCCTACATCCAGGAGTTGCAACCCTGCTTGGGTGGTGCCGTAGATGTCAATCTCGTGGCAGTGGTTGAGGTAGAAATCCATGATGGGGAATTTCTCGGGATAGTCGTTCATGAGTGGGAATAGTTTGGGGGAGAAGATGTGGATGCCCGAGAATGCCAACTGCTTGCATGTCGAGGGATCGAGATGGGGGTAGGGGCTGCGCACTTCTCCCGTCTGCGTGTTTGTCCACCCCACGAGGCGCATCTCGTCGTTGAAGAGCAGATAGCGGTTGGTGGTGCGCTGGGAAACGAGCAGGGTGATGTCGTGGTGGCTGTGGGCGGTGAGCAGTTGCTGAAGGTTTGCGTTGCTCAAGATGTCGACATTGTGGATGAGGATGGGGGAGGATGGGGAGAAGAGGTGTTGCGCCTTCTTAAGTCCTCCGCCGGTGTCAAGGAGTTGGGTGCTCTCGTCTGAAATACTCATTTCTACGCCCCAATCGTGAACGGCGATGTAGTCAACAATTTGCTGGGCAAAGTGGTGGGCATTGACAACGATGCGCGTGGCGCCAGCGTTGATGAGCTTTTGAGAGATATGCTTGAGCAACGGAGCACCAGCCACGGGTACAAGGGCTTTGGGCATGGTGTCGGTGAGGGGCTTGAGGCGCGTGCCTAACCCTGCTGCTAATAAGAAACTTTGCATCATGGGAGTGTGTGAATTGGAAATAAGAAAGAGCAGAGTGTTGCTATTCCTAAAAATAGTTCCTCTGCTCCTTATTGTGTGTGGGATGTGGGGCGCTTCGTTTTTTTAGTTAGAAGAGCACGATGCTGTCATCGCTTCTATGCCCTTCTGCCCCTCGCTCCCTAATTACTGAAATCTGCTGTAAATGACTGAAAGTTCGATGCCCTGTGCGCCACCCTGGATTTTTGCACTATGCATGCCAAACTCATTGTGGAGGCGCATCAGTGTTTGGGAAGTGCCGCCGTAAGATGAGTTGGAAGTGGAATATTCTGCCTTTACGGGAAGGAGGATGACCTTGTTCCAATCGGGATTTTCTACCTCCCATTGCTGATACTTCTGCAATCGCTGTGCTTCGGAATCAGTGGGGAGTACAGCGCATGCAATGTCTCGCTCATCCTTCATAATCTTAATCAACTGACTGATGTTGCTGAATGTGTAGGCATTCGTCTGTGGGTCGTGGTTTGAGATATATGCCTGTGTGCTGGTGAGTTTTGATTCTTCAAAGAATGAATACTGCTCTGCCTTGCGAATCATCAGGATAGTGGGCGGTGCTGTAAGGTCGTAGATGTTGTGTGTATTGTCCTTATAGCAACGCAGTGAGAATGATGCCGCGTTAATCGTGTCGTTGTAGTGTTCGCCAGCAATTACCTCGTTGATGGGGAGTGTGATCTCGGTGTAAAGTCCTGCGGGTGACTTGATGTAGGTGTAACCATTTGAGGAATCAAGCATTGAGGCAGGAAGTTTGTTCTCAATGCGTGTGTTCTGCAACACTTCTTCTGTGGCTGCCATACGCTGAAGACCGTCTACGATGGTGTCATTACCAGTTTCCGTCTTTGTGTGATATTTGAAATATACATTGAGCGTGGTAATCATCGTCTCAACCATACTGCCTACGCCACCTGTTACCTCAAAGAAGAAACCAGGGCACACATGGTGGATAAACATATACGAGTTTTTGTAATAATTGGGTTGCTCGTAATATTTATCAAGGAGGAATTTACCGTAACTTGCATCCATGGGCACACGAATGCTGCGGTAGTATGATGTGCCTTCTGTCTCTGTAGCGGGGCGCATCAAGTCCTTTACGGCATAAGTCATAGAAACTTTTGTGCCACCGTCATTGAGGTACTTTTGCGGGTCAATGTTCGTGTAATACAACTGCCCCTCTTCCATAACCTTTGCGGTATCTAACTCTTGCACAAGGAGTTTCATCGTGGTAAGCGAGTCGCCGTAATAATTATCAAAATAGATACGGATGTCGCAAGAGTCAATCACGATTTCATTGTTGCCATCAAGCATTAATTTGCTGCGCTCGGGTAAAGAGTAATTTTCTGAAATATGAAATTGAGCGAGGAAATTGCATGTAGTGTTGGCGTGTGTTTCGGGGTCAACCACAGCTCCTAAATAGCATGTGCTTGTACTGCCGAGGATGGAGTCCATTTTAAGTGTATGGGAGTCCATCTTGTAAGTCTCTGTAGTAGTGATTAATACATCGTGTTCCGGCATCACCGAGGTGCCGAAAGAGTCGGTTGTATCATCACAAGCACAAAGCATTGCCACCGCAGAGAGTAACAATGTTGTTGCGGATATTTTAGCGGAAAAAGTTTTCACGATAATGCTGATTGGTGTTATATATAAAGTGCCAATGTGCAGGGGCACATCGGCACATACGATTTTTATTCTCCGACAAGTGCAGAGTATGTTGCTTCGTAAGCGTCTGCAAGAGGCGCTTCTTTTTCTCTTGTTGTAACAACGATGCCACGCTCCTTGGCATAAGCTGCAAGTGTGGGCTGAGCATCTGCATGTTCAAGCACAATTGCATCAGAAAAATGCACAGCTAATTTTCCGAGAGCATCGGGTTGTGTGAAGTCAATGCCTGTTTCAGCAAGAAGTTCTGTGTTTACATTTCTGAACTCCAAGCATTCCTTAATATTAGCAGGAGGTGCCATCTGAGGCATTTCTTCATAAGCATCAAACACTACCTTCGTGTTTACAAAGGGGGTATCGTCAGCAAAGGCAGTCTTGATAAGAAGGGGAGCAATCGCTGAAACCCAACCTTGACAATGGATTACATCGGGAACCCATCTCAATTTCTTAACCGTTTCAAGCACACCGCGAGCATAGAATATTGCACGCTCAATATTGTCGGCATATTCAGTTCCATTCTCATCAGTGAGCATGGCGCGCTTGTGGAAATAGTCATCATTATCAATGAAATACACCTGCATACGAGCGGCCTGAATGCTTGCTACCTTGATGATGAGCGGATGGTCCGTGTCATCAATAACAATATTCATTCCCGACAGACGAATCACTTCATGTAACTGATTGCGTCGTTCGTTAATGATACCCCATCGTGGCATGAAAGTGCGAATCTCGTTGCCATTTTCCTGAATGAGTTGGGGGAGAGTGCGTCCCACGAAAGACATACTGCTTTCTGGAACATACGGTGTGATTTCTTGGGTAATGAATAATACCTTCTTCGCCTTTGTCATCTTAATGTTAAGTCTAATGAGTAAGTGCAGTTAGTAACCTTGCCGACATAGATGATTACTTCCGTTTATTACAAAAACAATCGAATCTTGCCAACGACAAAAATTACCGGTGCAAAATTACAAAAAAATATTGATTCTTTTGTAATGTAGGCACTCTAAATCGCTTGTATGTAGTAGTTTTTAATAAATTTTATAGATAACCACCTACATATTTCATAATATTTAGCGAAATTTGCCAAAGCAAAAGTTTGGATGAATGGGTGAGGGGATAAGAAATGACTCTTGCCCTTTGTGTTGAGACACATAGATTTTGATATGAAAGTAGTTACATCTGTTAAAGAACTTGAGGCTTGTGTTGAGCGCGAGCGTCTTGACAATAAAGTTCTTGGGTTGGTTCCCACAATGGGAGCTCTTCATGCTGGGCATGCTTCTCTCGTTGAGCGTTGTACGCAAGAAAATGACATTACTATCGTAAGCGTATTTGTGAATCCCACCCAGTTTAACGATAAGAATGACCTTAAAAACTATCCCCGTACTCTTGAGGCAGATTGTGCCTTGCTTGAACAATTAGGGGTAGATTATGTATTTGCTCCCAGTGTGGAAGAAGTATATCCAGAACCTGATACTCGTCAGTTCTCTTATCCTCCAATTGATACGGTAATGGAAGGGGAGCGTCGTCCTGGGCACTTTAATGGGGTGTGTCAGATAGTTTCTAAATTGTTTTACATGACAAAACCTGATACAGCTTATTTTGGTGAGAAGGACTTTCAGCAAGTGGCTGTTATCAGAGCAATGGTTAAGGATCTTGCTCTTCCGATTAAATTAGTTCCTTGCCCTATTGTGAGAGAAGACTCAGGGTTAGCGATGTCAAGTAGAAACACGCTTTTAACTGCTGAAGAAAAGCACATTGCCCTTAATATTTCAAGGTGCTTGTTTGAAAGTGTGGATTTTGCAAAGAAGCATAGCGTCTTGGATACTCGCAATAAGGTCGTTGACGAGTTGAATGCAATTTCAGGTCTTGATGTGGAGTATTTCCATATCGTAAATGGAATAACACTTCAAGAAGTTTCAACTTGGGACGAAGCTGATGAAATCGTTGGTTGCATTACGGTGTTTTGCGGAGCGCGTCCTGTGCGTTTGATTGATAACATTAGATACAAGTAATTAGATATTATGATTTTAAATATTTTGAAGTCAAAGATACATTGTGCTACAGTCACAGAAGCCAATCTCCATTATATGGGTAGTATTACGATTGATGAAGATTTAATGGATGCCGCAGGACTGATTGCAAATGAACAGGTTCATGTTGTCAACAATATGAATGGGGCTCGTATTGAAACTTATGTAATAAAGGGTCCTCGCAAGTCAGGATGTATTTGTCTGAATGGTGCTGCTGCAAGATTGTTTCAAGTGGGCGATGAGATTATCATAATGGCGTATGCAGGAATGACTCCTGAAGAGGCGGCAACATTCCAACCGAAAGTGATATTTCCCGTAGGGGATAAGAACGAGATTTAGTCGTTCTTTATTTGATTATAACTAACGAAATATTAGCATATTAGGTTGCTCCAAAATTATTAGGGACATAATTTAAAATATGTCCCTAATAATTTTTTTTATGTCCCTAATAATTTTCGCTAATATTGGTTTGTTTTTGAAGATTGGGGATTAGCGAGAGCATATTCCTATTATATTGATTTTAATTGCCTCATATTTTATAACAAATTAGATGCTTTTCTTGTATTGCACATATATAATTAATTCGTCATTCTTCTCTAAATAAAAAAAGAAGGCGCAAGCAAATCTTACGCCTTCTATTGTCTTTAATATATTGGTATTACCAATTCTTAATCAAGATAATTGTTGTAGTGATGAATGACAACAACGAGAGCCATGTAGAAATCTGGCGGATACTATTTGCATTGTTGACATAACCATTACTCTTAACCTCGTTGGGCTGAACATAAACAAGGTCATTCTGCTTCAAGTAGTAAACGGGTGATGATAAAATATCCTTAGAGCGGATGTCTACATAGTAATTCTTCACTTGACCGTCCTCATTACGCATTACAAGGATTTTACTTCTGTCCCCCTGAATAGTAAGGTCACCAGCCATCGTGATGGCTTCAAGAATTGTGATGTTATCCTTGTTGTTAATCAAGTATCTGTTGGGTGACTTAACTTCCCCGAGAATGTTAATGTAATGGTTGACAGGATTAACAGCAACAATAGCGTCATTCAAGAGACCTGCGCGCAACTTATTTTGTACTTCTTGAGTAACTTCCGCTCTGGTCTTACCTGCAACTACCATTTTACCAAGTCCAGCAACTTCTATAGTACCGTCAGGATTTACAGAGTAGTATGACATTTGGTTTGAATAATTCTGTCCTGTAATAGAACCAGCTTGCATTGATGCAATCGGAAGGTTGTAGCTGATAGCATCTTCTGGAGTTAAACTACTTGTTACAACAATCGTCAAACGGTCACCAGGTTGGAACTTGAGGCTCTCTACCAATTGTGCTTGAAATACCTCTGCATTTTGAATGTCCTGAAAGTAAACAACTTTTTCTTTTGTGTTACATGAAGTGAAAGTAACAATTGCTGTAGTCAGGAGCAAAAAGAATTTCTTCATATTTATTTTATTTGTATGTTTCTGATTTTTGAAATCGTAGTATCTACGACTATGCAAAGGTAGAAATAATATTTTATATATTGTTATTTTTCTGCACAAGAATGTTACTTCCTCTTATTATTTTAGAAATCTATGATTAGTTCTTAGCTCTAAAGTTATGTCCATATATGATCGTTTCCCTTCTATGTATTCAGAGTAGATTAATTCTGCGTCTTTGCCTTTAAGGATATGACACTTGCCGCAGAGTTCGCAATTGTGCATACACTCCCATTGAGAGCGTACGAATTGTACACGCTCTTCTCGTGTTGAAGTTGTTATGGAGGGAGGGGTATTCATTTGAGATTCAAGATTTCTTGTTGAAGCAGTTCTAAGAATTGCGCGGCATGTCCACCATCCATTTGGGTGTGGTGGAATTGGAAGGAGATGGGGAGCGTTGTCTTCCACCAGCCTTGTCGGTACTTGCCCCACATGACCATGGGGTTGCTGAATTTCTCGGTGTATTGATTGACTATCGTCTCAAGTTCTGTTTGAATCATGGCAGAAGTTCCCACTACCATATATTTGTCAAGGAAAGAACTTTGAGATGTAGTGGCCACTTGATGCGTAAGTTCGTCATATTTTTCTATAAAGACGAAGAAATCATCTACGCAGGGGATGTCGCAAGAACTGATTCCCCCCTTAGAATTGTTGACAATAACATTTATGGCCAAATGGTCAAAGTGGAAAAGTTTTCCATTTTCTGGTAGGAGGTAGAACTCTTTTATTTGACTTGCCACCTTTGCTATGCACCAACAGAGTAGGGCGTTGAACTTGTACTTCTTTCGCTTTGCAACCCTTCTGATATTGGTAACATTAAAGGTCTTTGTCAATGTAACCATAGGCATCGGTGAGGACATCCATAGTTCAAACGCCTCTGCCCGGGATGTATCTTTCGGATTAACTTCAATTTTCATAGGTATTGGTTAATGCATAAAAAAGTAGGGAGATTTTGTCTCCCTACTTCATATTAGTGAATGAATCCTTTGGATTACTTCTTGGGTGCTGCCTTTTTTGCAGGTGTCTTCTTTGCAGGCACTTCCTTCTTCGCTATTTCTTTCTTTGCGGGTGCTTCTTTCTTTTCAGGAGCGGCCTTCTTGGGGGCGCACTTCTTGGGAGCAGCCTTCTTTGCGGGAGCGGCGGGAGCTTCAGCCTTAGGCTCTTCGAGGGCTTCTGCGCCTCCGAGCTTTGCTACTACTTGCTTGAGCTTCTTGATTTCCTTTTCCTTCATGGCGAGTTCATCATCCTGGTTCTTGATGGTTGTGAGGAGCGAGTTGAGCTCTTCGTTGTCCATACCGCCATAGATGTTGTTCACGCGAGTTACGAAGTCTCCGATGATGTTCATGTAGTTAGTGAATGCATCGTAGGGTGAATCGTAGATACCGCGGTAAGCGCCGTAAGAATTGGGCTTCGTTGAGATGAAGCGGAAGTTGTTAGATGCCTGGAGGTAGTCCCAGTCTTGCTTGAGGCGACGGTCGTTGCAGATGCGTACGCGTTCAGCCACGCTATAGAGCTTGTTGAAGGCTTCGTTCTGCATAACGTTACCCAACCAGGGTGAGAGGTCGCGTTCTTCGTCTACCCATGATGTGGGATAGGGCACGTCGATTGCGCCTACAGACTTAATCTTAGAGCAGATTTCAGAGGGAGTTGCGAAGGTAATGCCGCGCTCCTTAAGCTGTGCGGGGAGTGCCTTCATAAACTCGAGGATGTTTGAAGAGAGGGGCTGGAAGATACCGAGCGCGCAGAGCTCCATGAAGAGGTTGATAACCTGGCTTTCTTCGGGGAGGTTTGCAATCCACTGAGCGTAGTTGTCAGCAAAGAGGGGATATTCGCTCCAGTTAGAGTCGTTGAAGCGGTAAGAGATATCTTCTGAGAGGCTATAGTCGCGGAGGAGGAGCTTGAGGTTCGGATTGCGGTTGCAACTGTAAACGAAGTGGGGGCTCTTCCATCCGAGCACCTGCTTAGCGCCTTCGGCAAGCATGCCCTTGAAGCCCATTTGAGCTACGAGTTCGCCGATTTCATCTGAATAGATGAGGGCTGAGTTGCGGAACACCTTGGGAGTCTGACCGAAGAGGGCCTTCACCTTCTTGCACACGCGGTCAACTTCTTCCTTGAAGCATTCAGGATCCTTGATTGATGAGAAGCCGTGAGAGTAGGGCTCAGCGAGGAATTCTACGCAACCCTTGTTGTTGAGTTCCTGAAGGAGTTCGATAACCTGAGGAGCGTATGTTTCGAGCATTTCGATGGCGCAACCTGAGAGTGAGAAAGCGCACTTGAAATAATCGCCATACATGTCTGCCATTTCAAGGAGAGCCTTGAGAGCAGGTTCGTATGAGCGCTCAGCTGTTTCAGTGATTGAACGCTCATTTTCATAGTCATCGTAATAGTAGTGGTCGGTACCGATATCAAAGAAACGGTAGCGCTTCAAGTGGATATTTTGGTGAATTTCAAAATATAAGCAAACTGTTTTCATAGTTGTGGATAGTTTTTTAGTATCTGTTAAAGCGTTCAATTGTTTCATCATAGCACTTGCGAATTCTATGACCCACCTTTTCCCAGGTGATTTCATCTACTTCCTTAATACCTTCAACCTTGAGGTATTCGTAGAGACCTTCGTTCGTGCAAATTGAGTACATGGCATCAGCCATTGCGTGAATGTCCCAATAGTCTGTCTTGATACACTTGTCGAGGATTTCTGCACATCCACTTTGCTTACTGATGATAGAAGGCACACCACATTGCATTGCTTCAAGCGGAGAAATACCGAAAGGCTCAGAAACAGAAGGCATTACATATACATCACTATCGCGGAATGTTTCATATACCTGCTTGCCCTTCATGAAGCCTGGGAAGTGGAACTTATCGGCAATACCGCGTTGCGCAGCGAGTTCAATCATTTCTTCAAGCATGTCGCCCGAACCAGCGAAGCAGAAACGGATGTTCTGGGTGCGCTGAAGCACGAGGGCTGCAGCTTCTACGAAGTATTCAGGACCCTTCTGCATCGTGATACGTCCGAGGAAGGTTACAACCTTTTCATTGTTATCCTTCTTCGTGCGACCCTTCTTAATGATTTCCTGAATTTCAGGTTCGAGGGGATAAACGGCATTGTGCATCGTTACGCACTTTGCGGGATCCTGATGGTAATGATTGATAACGGTTTGGCGCGTAAGCTCTGACACACACATGATGCAATCCGCATTGTCCATACCGTCCTTTTCAATGCTATAAACCGTGGGGTTAACGTTACCTCTTGAGCGGTCGAAGTCAGTAGCGTGAACGTGGATAACGAGGGGTTTGCCCGAAATGTTCTTCGCATGAATACCCGCGGGGTAAGTCAACCAGTCGTGAGCATGAATGATGTCATATTGTTGCTGGCGCGCGATGACACCTGCCACGATAGAATAGTTGTTGATTTCTTCGTGAAGATTGTCGGGGTATCTTCCAGAGAAGTTGATGCAACCGAGATCGTCCGTGTAACGATAGCTGAAGTCAGCATAGATATGGTCGCGCAAGTCAAAGTAAGTTTGCGGGTCACACTTGTGGCCGATGCGCTCCTTAACATATTCCCAACTAACGTCCTTCCAAACAACGGGAGTTTCATTCATACCAATGATGTTCATGAAACTCTTGTCTTCGTCGCCCCAAGGTTTGGGCAAACAGAAGGTAATTTCCATGTCAGGCTGAAGGGACAATCCCTTGGTCAAACCATAGCTGGCTGTACCGAGACCACCTAAAATGTGAGGGGGGAATTCCCAACCGAACATTAATACTTTCATGATTTCTTATGTTTTACCTCGGCAACCTGCAACTATAGAGTGGGAGCAAGTCGGCAGAGGTGTTGTTGATAATCTAAAATGGTTATATTATTGTCCTATCTGATTGACGATAGACGCTCATGGGGATTATTCGCGAGTGTACTTGTCAAGAATGTTGATAGATCTCAAAAGACCGCTCACATTCATTGCAAATGAGATAGCACCGCGTCCAGAGAATCTGGGGTTACCGTCAAAGAGTTCGGGAATTGTACCTACGCAATGGTAGAAGAGCTCTTCTTCGAAACCAATCAACTGGCGTTCGATGTAGTTCACACCGCTCATCTTATATACGCGTAAGTATGCTTCAAGGTAGAAGCCCGTAATCCAAGGCCATGCTGTACCATTGTGGTAAGCAAAGTCGCGCTGAGTCTGCTGACCAATGTAGAGGGGATTGTAACCACCGCTCTTTGGCGAGAGTGAACGTACGCCCTTAGGAGTTACCAATTCGCGAGTGCAGATGTCGAGCACACGCTTGCGTTCCTTAGTGTCAAGCGGAGAGAAGTCAAGCGCAATAGCGAAGATTTGGTTGGGGCGAACGCTCCAATCCTGCATCTGACCATCAACGTAGTCAAGGAGGTAGCCGTGTTCATTAAGGAATACATCCTTGAATGTCTTCTGAATCTTTTGAGCCAATTCTTCACACTCAGCAACGTAAATATCATTTTCAGGACCTGGAGTTTCGCTCAACATCTGCTGGTAGAACTTCACCGCGTTATACCAAAGTGCGTTGAACTCAACAATGTAACCCGAGCGAGGCGTGATAGGACGACCATTGTAAGTAGAGTTCATCCAAGTTACAGCCTTATCGCGACCGTTGCTATAGAGGAGGCCGTTGTCGTGGAGGAAGAGGTTAGAGTGGCCACCGTCCTTCACATACTTCACGAGCTCCTTGAGCAAGTTGCCATACTTTTCATAACACTTCTGGCGACCAACATACTTGCCGTATTGCTGGATACACCAGATAGCCCAAAGCGCCGTATCAGGTTGCTCCATTTCGTGGATGTCAACACTGATGGGTTCGTTATTGATAAGGTTGCGAAGAGCCTTTTCAGCAGTGCGCATGTAAGATTCAAATGCTTCAGTTTCGCCGATTGAGAGCGTCAAACCAGGGAGCGCAATGAAGAGGTCGCGAGCACGGCTCTTGAACCAGGGATAACCTGCGAGCATGTATTCTTCACCTTCCTTCTGTACGCGGAACTGATGAGCCGCATGAACGAGGCAATGGTAGAGACTATCGTGAGGAGCCGCCTTTGCCATTTCTTCCTCCATGAGAGGCTTCAAGAGCGCAGGTTCCTTTTCGCGGAGTGATGCCGTGAAGATAATGCTTTCACCCTTCTTGATGGGCATTTCCAAGTAACCAGGAACGAGGAGGTCTTCAGAAGAGTAGTAACCACGTTCGCGTTCTTTCGGATAATCAAGTCCCTTATACCAGTTAGGCTCGTGGTGGTATGTGCAAGGCGCATCCGTTTGCATGAATAATTCGGGATAACCTTCATACAAGCACATCTTCAAACCGTTTTCAATAGGTTGGTAAGCAGTGTTAGCCTTGCCATTCTCTTGTGTCCAATGACGCACGCTTCTGAATGCCAAGTAAGGCTTGAGACGGAGCGTAGTCGCTGAGTGTGCTTCGAGAAGCGTGTAGCGGATGTACAAGCGGAAGTGGTCAGAGCGGAAGCAAATTTCCTTCTTCAACAATACACCGCCAATTCGGTATGTCCAAGTAGGAACCTTGTCCCATTCGAAACTTACGATGTACTTGTGACCCTTCGGACTGTAATTCTCACCCTGATACTTGTGCAAACCAAGGTTGAACTCTGCACCGTGCTGAATCACCGTCTCGTCAAGAGAAGAGAGCAATACATGGTTCTCATCGTCAATGGCGGGCACGGGACCTACCAACAAACCGTGATACTTACGAATGTTACACCCTACCAATGTGGTAGAACAATACGCGCCTGACTGATTTGTAATCAAGAACTCCTTGTAGAGCGAGTCTTGAAGATTCGTCATCTGCGTTCTGTCAAATTTTAAGTACGGCATGAATATAGTTTTTATGGTTTTGATAATTGCTGTTTACAATTTGGAGTCAAAAATACTTATAAAATGTGTCTCCCCAAAGGTTTTTTTAGAAAAAAATACATTTACTTTACGAAATGATGCTCTAAAACGCATTTTTTGCCCTAAATATCCTAAAAATGGGCGGTTCTTGCATAAGATTAGCTTTATTTTGCAAAGTCAATAAAACATTTTAATAAGAAATCTTGCCCACCCCAAAAAAGCGCATTACATTTGCGGAGATTTTATGTTTTAGAGCATAAAAACTAATTTTCCCGTCAGGATTTATGACAATTTAAGGGTGAAAAATACGCTTTTTTCTGAGCAAAAATTCCCCATCTTTCAACACAAAAACGACTTTCAAAATGCACATTCGTCAACAAAATTCTATAAGCCCCGAGGTGGTTCATGCGCTTGCACCATTGCTGGATTTGCTCCCCACAGAAGAGCGCAGAATGCTTGAGCGCAGCGCGGAAATTGTGGAGTATAAACGCCACGAACCTATTTATAAGGAGGGCGAAAGTCCTAATCATCTCTTCGTGGTGCTTGAAGGCGCCGTGAAGGTCTATCGCGAGGGCGTCTGTGGGCGTTGTCAAATCATGCGCATGCTGGGTGCTGGCAGTTTCTTTGGTTATCGTGCCTCTTTAGCGCACGAACCTTATGTCACAGGGGCTGCGGCTTTTGGTCCAGCCACTATCTGTTGCGTGCCCATGAATCTTATTCATACCGTTGTGGCGAAGTGTCCAGCAGTGATGAAATTTTTTGTAGAGGAATTGGCTAAGGATTTGGGTATATCGGACAAGCGTATGGTGAGTCTTACTCAAAAGCATGTGAGAGGGCGTATTGCTGAATCTTTACTTACAATGCGTGAGGTTTTTGGACTTGATACTGAGGGATTTATTAACCTTGATTTAACGCGTCAAGAACTTGCCGATTACTCAAACATGACAACGAGTAATGCCATCCGCACCATCTCTGCTTTGGTGAGTGAAAAGGTGCTTTCGGTGAAGGATAAACGCATTAAATTGCTTGAAGATGAGATGCTGTTGAGAATTTCTTTAATCGGGTAGCTTTCTGTACGAAATTATTTGGGAGATATTTTAAATTAATCGGCACATAATTTAAAATATCTCCCAAATGTTTTTTGTTAAATCAGATAATATGTTCGATAAGTAAAATAATATCTTTGGCATGTAATTTGCATTCTTTCTTTACGAGTAATTAAATCACATTTATAGCACATTATTATGAAAAAAGGACAGATTGGAATAACTACGGAGAATATTTTTCCCGTCATTAAGAAGTTTTTGTATAGCGATCATGAGATTTTCCTTCGTGAAGTAGTGGCTAATGCCGTTGATGCTACGCAGAAGTTGAAGACGCTCAGTGCGCGTGGCGAGGTAAGCGGTGAATTGGGCGACTTGACCGTGCAGGTGAAGGTTGATGCCGAGGCAAAGACGCTTACTATCAGTGACCGCGGTATCGGTATGACGGCCGAAGAGATTGAAAAGTATATCAATCAGATTGCCTTCTCTGGTGCTACCGACTTCCTTGAACGCTACAAGGATGATGCAAATGCGATTATCGGTCACTTCGGTCTTGGTTTCTACTCTACATTCATGGTGAGTGAGCGCGTAGACATCGTTACACGCAGTTATCAGGAAGGTGCTCAGGCGGTGAAGTGGACTTGCGACGGTTCGCCCGAATTTGAAATCACGGAGGTGGAAAAGGCTGAGCGTGGCACGGACATCGTGCTCCACATTGCCGAAGATTGTAAGGAGTTTCTCGAAGAAGCAACCATCAGCAAGTTGCTCACAAAGTATTGCCGCTTCTTGGCTGTGCCCGTAGCTTTTGGTCACAAGAAGGAGTGGAAGGACGGCAAGCAGGTGGAAACTGACGAATTCAACGTCATCAACGACACCGCACCCTTGTGGACAAAGACACCCTCAACGCTTACGGATGAGGATTACAAGAAGTTCTATTCCGACCTTTACCCCATGGCGGACGAACCCCTCTTCTGGATTCACCTCAATGTGGATTATCCCTTCAACCTTACGGGTGTACTTTACTTTCCAAAAATCAAGCAAAATATTGACCTCCAGCGCAATAAGATTCAACTTTACTGCAATCAGGTGTTCGTGACTGACCAGGTTGAAAATGTTGTTCCCGAGTTCCTCACGCTGCTTCACGGGGTGATTGATTCTCCCGACATTCCCCTCAACGTGAGTCGTAGTTACTTGCAGAGCGATGCAAATGTGAAGAAGATTTCGGCATATATCACGAAGAAGGTGGCTGACCGTCTTGCGCAACTCTTTAAGAATAATCGCGAAGACTTTGAACAGAAGTGGGCAGACCTCAAACTCTTCATCCACTACGGTATGCTTTCACAACCCGACTTCTACGAAAAGGCACAGAAGTTTGCTCTCTTTGCAGATGTTGACGGCAAGCAGGCTACTTACGAAGAGTATAAGGAGCAAATTAAGGATAATCAGACGGATAAGGAGGGCAACCTCATTTACCTCTATGCCAGCGACAAGGAACAGCAGTTCTCACACATTGAAGCGGCAAAGGCAAAGGGTTATAGCGTGCTCCTCATGGACGGGCAACTCGACGCTCCGATGGTGTCAATGCTCGAACAGAAGTTTGAAAAGTCGCGCTTCGTGCGTGTGGATGGCGATGTTATCAGTCGCTTGATTCAGAAGGAAGATGCTGCTACTGAATCGCTCACCGAACTTCAAAGCAAGAAACTTGCGAGCACATTCGAAGCCGTGCTTCCCAAGATGGAAAAGACGGAACTCCGTGTGCAGACAGAAGCTATGGGGGCTGACGACGCTCCCATCGTGGTGACACAGAGCGAATACATGCGTCGCATGAAGGAGATGGCGCAGTTCCAGGGCGGCATGAGTTTCTATGGTGAAATGCCCGATATGTATAATGTGGTGCTCAACTCTGATCACGCACTTGTTAAGAAGGTGCTTACAGAGGTAGAAACCGCTACTGCTGATGCGCTCAAACCCATTGAGTGTGAACTTAAAGGACTTAACGCACGCCTTCAAGTGCTGGAACAGGAGCAGAAGGATAAGAAGTATGACGAGATTACTGAGGCAGAGCGTAAGGACCTCGAAGAGTGCCACTCAGCAATTGCTGCCGAAGAAGCAAAGCAGAAGGATGTGCTCGCTTCGTTTGCCACTCAGCATGCCGTTATTCCCCAACTCATTGACTTGGCATTGCTTCAAAGCGGTCTCTTGAAGGGTAGCGAACTCAACCGTTTCATCAAGCGCTCTATTGAGTTGATGAAGTAAAATAACATTGTTTATACAAATATCATTAAATAGAAAAGAGTCTGTACCAAAGCGGTGCAGACTCTTTCTTTTTGTTCCTATTGTATAGAATTCTATTGCTATTCGTTGTGTATTAGAAGCGTGCTGAGATTTGGAAATCTACAGTGTTATAGTGCTTATCAGCAGCACTGGGTGTGCGGTCGTCAGTGAAAGTGTAGTTGAGTTGCATCATGAGGTTCTTGCCGAGGTTGTAATTGGCAGATACGCACCAGTTTGTAGTAAGACTATCCCATGAGCGTGTGTTGTGGCGGTAGCAGTCCCACTTACCGTAAACCTTGAAGTCCTTTGCTACGGGTACACCTACTGTTGCATACCAACCTTCGCTGTGCTTGGGTGCCGCGGGGTTGTTAATTGCACCACCATAACTGTACATGTATTCTGCACGAACCGTCCACTTGTCTTCATACTTCACACCGAAGCCCATACGCTTGCGATCGATTTTGTCATTAGTGTTTGATTCATTCGTGTAGGTGCCGTTCCAAAGGAAACCGCCAACTTCGAGTTTCTTCAAAGGACGAAGCCAAAGACCAGCAATGTAATCTTTTTCCTTGTCTTTATCCTTGTGGTTGATGCCCTGACCATTGAATACTCCTAATTGGTAGTGGAAGAGATAGTGTCCCTTTTCGCCACCAACTTTGAAGAGGTCACCCTGGATTTGCGCACCGAGGTCACGACCACCACTGCTGTGCTCTCCACAACGATCGTTCATGAGGAACTTTGTGGTTGCTTGTGAATATGAACCGTGACCAATGGCGAGGGGCGACATGGGGTTTTCAAAACCAAAACTGCGCTTGAACTGACCTACCTTTACGCGGAAAGCGTCGTACTTTTGCCATTCTACGAAAGCGTCAAGGAGGCGTGCGCCTTTGTCAACACCAGGAGCACCACTTACTTCACCCTGGAAACGGTAGAAGAAGTCTTGGTACACATAACCAGAACCGTAAATACGGAGGTAGCGCATTTCAAAACCACCATTATCAGTCGCGTTGTCCTTGTCGTTAATGCTATACTTACCAGTGATAAATCCACCCACTGTAATTGGTGAAACTACATTCTTAACGGCTTCGGGTGCCTTTTTATTGGTAATGATAATCTTTTCTCCGGGATGGAGCATTTCCGCAAATGATGCGAAAGAGGTTGTAGCGCAGAGCGCAAGGATGAGATAGCGTTTCATTTTGTTATGAGTTTATTGAACTTAAGAGGTCTCCTACTATAAAAGTGCTGCCGCCAACGAAGATGACATCCTCAGGTGTGGCACTGTTGAGCGCACTTTGGTATGCAGTATTTACATCGGCAAAGGTACTACCTTTTAAGTTAAAAATCGTTGCGAT
>JAEIGA010006020.1_pt1 | contig 18452 bp, 21 predicted proteins | sample 9270691 | NCBI WGS metagenome assembly JAEIGA01 (sample SAMN17057246, study PRJNA624740) | gut metagenome | biome: biome; isolation source: fecal sample | host: Bos grunniens | place: China: Xizang | collected 2019
ACCTCCACCTCTTGCTAAAATTATAACATCAGCTAATTTTTCATCATTCATTCTTTTAATTGCTTTTACTATTTTTTCAGCTGCACCAGCTCCTTGAACTGGAACAGGTAAAAGTCTTATATATACATTTGGATTTCTTCTAGTAGATACATTTATAATATCTCTTATAACAGCACCTGTATTAGAAGTTAATACCCCTATTACTTTAGGCATCATTGGTATTTTCTTTTTATATCTTTCATCAAACAATCCTTCTAATGTCAGTTTTTCTTTTAATTGTTCATATGCTGCATATAAATCTCCAACACCGTCTTCTTGCATAGATTTAGCATAAATTTGATAAATACCATCTCTTTCAAAAACAGATACTGTTCCAAATAATATTATTTTCATTCCATCTTTAGGTTCAAATTTTAAATTGTCAGCATATGTTTTAAACATAACACATTTTATAAGAGACTTTTCATCTTTTAGCGTAAAATATAAATGCCCTGTGTAGTGATGCTTATAATTAGATATTTCACCCTTCACAAGGACATTATTTAAAAACTCATCTTGAGCGATTGAGTCTTTTACATATTTATTTAATTCTGTAACAGTTATTGGATTAATTTTCATTAGTTTCTCCATTTAAGTTTTTTTCTTTTACAACACTAGCTAAAATTCCATTAATAAATACTGGAGCAGAATCATCTGCATATTTCTTAGCAAGTTCAACAACTTCATTAATTGCTATTTTATATGGTAAATCTAAATATAACATTTCATATATAGCAATTTTAATTAAACTTAAATTTATTTTTGAAATTCTATTTAAACTCCAATTCTTTTTTAAGTTATGTGATATTAATTCATTAATTTCTTCTTCATGTGCTTTTATACCAATTTGAATTTCTTTAAGATAATCTTGAACTTCTTCCTCTACAACATTATTGTTTTCAAAAAATAGTTGTAAAACATCTTCTGGTACTTCTTTTTGAATTTCTATTCCATATATTAATTGGAATACTAATTCTCTCATTGCTGATCTTTGCATGATATCCTCCTAAAATTTATCAATAAAATTCTTTAATTTTTCTTTTACTATATCTTTATTTCTTTGTACGTAATTACCTAAAATCATTCCTAAAATAACAATTCCAATTACAATTAGAGCATCTAAAATTCCGGTAAACACTAATACTATTGCCACTAATGCACCTATAATTGCTCCTTTATATTTCATACAAAAGTTTTTAAATTCATCAAATCCGTTCATAAGAATTACACCTCTTCTTTTTTAACTTTCTTTTCTCTATTCTCATTTGCATCTGATTTCTTTGATTTTTTATTAGAAATATTTTTTATTCTTATATTTATATTTTTAGTATTTAAATCAGCAGTTCTTTTTAATACATCTTTAATACCTTTTTGAAGTTCAGATGAATATTCTTTAATTGCTAAATCTTTACTTACTACAACATTAACATCAACAATTAAATTTTTATCTGGATCTAAAAATGTTTTACTTGATATTGATTCTGTTCCATAAATTTCTTTTGCTTCACCTGCAATTAAGTTTTCCAAACTTTCTTTAGAAATTATTAATTTTCCAGTTTCGTTTTCTAAAACAATTCCATCTCTTCCTTCAGTTTCTAATTTCTTTCCAAAAGCGATTTCTCTTAATGAAAAAATCATTAAAACAATAGATATTATAAATAAAATTTTAGAGAAAAATTCTCCCTTCATAACATCTTTCATTAAGTCAGATCCTAAGTCTGGATCTAAAACTCCTCCTAATGTTAAAATAAAACTTACAGAAACAATTAATACAATTACTGAAAATGTTACTGATATAATTTTTTCAAATAAAGTCATAATTTTACTTCCTTTCTATCAATTATCTATATATTTTCTTCATTATTTTTTTCTGTTATTGCATGAACACCTTGAACATTTACATTAATTTCTCTAACTTTTAATCCTGTCATTGTTTCAACAGATTTTTTTACTTTAGTTTGAATTTCAAATGCAATTTCAGGAATTCTTGCTCCATATTCTACTATTATATTAACATCAATTCTAATATCTTTTTCATCAGCATCAATCTTAATACCTCTTGAATAATTTTTCTTTCCACTAATTGCTTCTGTTATTCCTGAAAGTGCTCCAGCCATTCCATAAACACCTTGAATCTCACTTACAGCAATTCCAGCATAAGTTGCAATAGCTTCATTTGATATTCTCAAGTTATTTTCTGTTTCATCATCTTCAATCTCAAATTTATCTTCTTCTATAGTTGCTAATTCTTCTTTAGTTTCTTCATTTTTTTCTAGAATTTCATTTTCTTTTTCTTCCATAAAAAACCTCCTTCGAATATACTTATTTTATCAATTTATAAATATATTTACAAGTATTTAATTGATTCTTATTAAATATTTATAGCTTTCTTCTAAATCTTATATATATTATTTATTTCATACCTTGGTGTCGCAACCTAAAAATTAAAAGAATTGTAGGTTGCTCCAATCGCATTTGCTTCGCTCATTCGGTCGCTTACGCGATATTTCAAAAATAATATATATAAGATTTAAGAAAGCTTAAAAGCTAATTTTTTAATTAAATACTTCGCCAACCTCAATCTTATTTCCTCTTAAAAAATCCCCTACTGACATTCTTTTAGAGTTTTCAGCTTGAAGAGTTAATACTTTTAAAATTCCATCTATTGTATAAACATATAAACCTTGTTTATCACTTGAATATATAACTTCTCCTGGTTTTAATTTTTCTGATACAAAAATATTTAAATTATTTAATTCTTCTTTAGATGCAACATCTACTTTCCAAATTTTAATTTTCTTATCATTTAATAAAGTATATGTTCCCATGCCTGGAGTTAGTCCTCTAACTAGATTTTTTATTTGAATTGCTGTTTTATTATTCCAATCAATTTTAGAAAGTTCTTTTTCAAGTTTTGGAGCTATTGTAAAATTCTCATCTTGTTTAGTCCTAATAACAATTCCTTTTTCTAAATTATCTAAAGTTTGAACTAATAATTTAGCTCCTATTTTAGATAGTCTGTCCCACAATTCACCTGCTGTTTCATCTGGTCCTATTTCAGTTTCTTCTCTTAGAATAACATCTCCATCATCCATTCCAACATCTAAATACATTGTACATACCCCAGTTTTTTCATCACCATTAATTATAGCCCATTGAATTGGAGCAGCGCCTCTATATTTAGGAAGAAGTGATGGATGAACATTTATACAACCATATTTAAATATCTCTAAAAATGATAATGGTAATATTTTTCCATAAACTACTACACAAGCAATATCTGCATTTAGTGCTTTTATTTCTTCAATAAATTCAGGATTTTTTCTAATTCTTTCAGGTTGGAAAATTTTATATCCTTTTTCAATTGCATATTCTTTTACTTCAGACATAGCCATTTGCATTCCTCTGCCTTTTGGTTTATCTGGTGCAGTTATAACTCCACATATTTCATGACCAGCTTTTTCAATCTCTTCAAGAGAATCTCTAGCAAAGTCTGGTGTACCAACAAAAAGAACTCTCATCTTATTTCTCCTATCATTTGAATTTTATCTTTTTCTTTTTTCTTTTCTTTCTTTTTTACCTTCGGGTGTTACTACTTCTAAAGTATTTGGTTCTACTTTATCAATAAATACTTCACCATTTAAATGATCTATTTCATGACAAAAAGCTTGTGCTAATAAGTCTGTTCCTACAATTCTTATTTCTTCTCCATCAAGATTTAAAGCTTTAACTTCAACCTCTTGAGGTCTTTTAACCATTCCAAATTTATTAGGAAAGCTTAAGCATCCTTCACTAACTTCTTGCTCACCTTTTACTCTTACTATTTCAGGATTAATTAAAACATATTGTGTTCCTGGTTCATATAAGTCAATTACTACAATTCTTTTTAAAATTCCTATTTGTGGTGCAGCTAATCCGACACCATCATATTTATGCATTGTTTCAATCATATCTGCAGCTAGCTCTTTAATTTTCTCATCAATAACTTCGATTTCTTTTGAACGTTTTCTTAAAATCTCATCATTTTCAAATCTTAAATTTCTAATTGCCATTTTTTACCCCCGTTTTTAATTCATATTATTTGGATTTATATCCACTATAATACTTGTACTTTTATTTTGTTTTATTGAATTTAATGATAAATTTATTGCATCTATCATACTATTATTTACTTTTCCTTTTATTATTAATCTCCATCTATATTTATTCTTTATTTTATCTATCGGTGCTGGTACAGGTTCATATACAAAACCATTTTCAGTTCCAATATATTGTTTTAATTTTTTATGTAATAAATTAGATATAGTTTTAATTTCATTTATATCTTTTCCGTACAAACCTGATTAATATTATATCGCAAAATGGTGGATATTTCAACATTTTTCTCAAATCTATTTCTGCATTATAGAACAAATCATAGTCTTGATTTTTAGAAAATTCAATAGCATAATTATCTGGATTATATGTTTGAATTAAAACTCTACCTTTATCTTTTTCTCTTCCAGCTCTACCTGACACTTGTACTAAAGTTTGAAATGTTCTCTCTACAGCTCTATAATCATCAATATTTAAGCTACTATCAGCAACTATAACTCCTACTAAAGTTACATTTGGAAAATGATGTCCTTTTACAACCATCTGTGTTCCGATTAAAATATCAATATTTTCATTTTTGAATTTATTTAAAATTTCTTCATGAGAATTCTTTTTAGTAACTGTATCAATATCCATTCTAATAACAGATTTGTCTGGAAATAAAAGTTTCACTTCATCTTCTAATTTTTGAGTTCCCGCTCCAAAATATTTTATTTTATTACTTGCACAACTTGGACAAGTTTTTATAAAAGGCATTTCATATCCACAATAATGACATCTTAATTTATTCTCAAATTTATGATATGTAAGTGAAATATTGCATCTACTACATTTAGCAGTATAACCACAATCTCTACACATAACAAAAGTAGAAAAACCTCTTCTATTTAAAAATAAAATTGTTTGCTTCTTATTTTTAAAGTTTTCTTCCATCTCTAACTTTAATTCTTCACTTAGCATATTTCTATTTCCACGAGCAAGTTCTTGTCTTAAATCAACCAACTTAACTTCTGGAAGTGTAGATTCATTCGCTCTATTTCTTAATGTATATCTATTTATTTGACCCATTTCAGAATTATAAAAAGTTACAATATCTGGCGTAGCACTTCCTAGCACTAATGGACAATTATTTTCTTTAGCTATATATTTAGCTAAATCTTTTGCATTATATCTCGGTGTCATATCTGATTTATATGACATATCATGTTCTTCATCAATTATTATTATTCCTAAATCTTTAACAGGTGCAAAAATCGCTGAACGTGCCCCTATAACGATTTTAGCTTTTCCTTCTAATATTTTTTGCCATTCATCATATCTTTCACCAACAGATAATTTACTATGTAAAACAGCAATACATTCACCAAATCTTGCTAAAAATCTATCTACCATTTGTGGTGTTAAAGAAATTTCGGGTACTAAAACTATAGCATTTTTTCTGCGTTCTAACACTCTATCTATTAATCTTAAATAAATTTCTGTTTTTCCAGAACCAGTAACACCATATATTAAATTACAAGAAAATTTATTTTCGTCTATATCTTTTACAATTCCATCAAAGCAAATTTGTTGTTCATCATTTAATTTTTTAGGTTCATCTCTTTTAATATCTTTATTTATAAACGGATTTCTTCTTATAACATTTGGTATTATCTCAATATATCCATTTTTTTCTAAAGTTTTTAAAACACTATGACTTACATCAGCTAAAGCTTCTAGTTCAACTGCATATATTCCATCATTTTCCATTAAAAACTTTAAAACTCTTATATGTTTATCAGTCTTTATCTTTCCTTCTTCTATTAAATCTTGTATTTCTTCATTATCTCTTGCTAAATATACAAAATTTCCAGTTTTATCTGTTACTCTATTGTTTAATTCTTTACTTCCTGTCCCAGGAGCTAACATAAGTTTAATACATTCAGAAATATTGCAAAAATATTTTCTAGACATAAGTTTAGCAAGCTTAATATTTTTTTCATTTATATAATCTTCATCTAATATTTTCCCTATTTCTTTATTAGCAAATTCAGAAGTTTCTTTTAAACCAATAATAAAACCATCTTCTAAAGTTTTCGATCTTCCAAATGGCACAAAAACTCTAGCCCCTATATGAGCTTTTTCTATTTGCTCATCCGGAACTATGTAATCAAATATTTTATTTAAAGCTTTCGCATTATTATTTAAAATTACTTCTGCAAACAAAACTTTATCTCCTTTTTACTTATGTACATATTTTATAATTAAATTATTTTTAGTAAATAAAAAGACAGAAAGCTTTTCTTCTGTCTTTTTTATATTAATTTATTTATTAAGCTCTCTTTGTTCTTTAGCATATTCTTGTTCTATAATAGTTTGAATTACAGCTAAAGCTTTTTCTAAATCATCATTTTTCATAACATAATCATAGATATTCATTTTAGATTCTTCATAATCAAATCTATTTAATCTAAGTGTAATTTGCTCATGTGATAATTTATCAATTCTATTTTCCAATCTTCTTTTTAATTCATCTTTTGGAACTCTTAAGAAAATTGTTACTACTTTAATATCTGTTAATATTTCCTTGAATTTTTCTGTACCATTAACATCAATATCTTTTATAACTATACCATTTTTAGCTTTTTCATTAATAATATGTTTTGAAGAACCATAATAATTTTCATGATGAATATCATATTCATATATATCACCATTATCTATTAATTTTTCAAATTCTTCTTTAGTAACAAAATTATATGAAACACCTGGTATATCATCTGCTCTTGGTGGTCTTGTTGTATATGATGGTACTGTACATACATTTGGCATTCTTTTTGTTATTTCTCTAATTATTGTGTCTTTTCCTGCGCCAGCTACTCCTGATAATATTACTAACATTATTTTTCATTTACCTTTCTTGCTGCTATTTCTTGTGCAGCTAATGTTATATTAGATACTTCTTCTATATTTACTAGTGGTGTAGCTCCTTCTAATAATTGTCTAGCTCTTCTTGATGTGATAGAAACTAACGCATATCTATCATTAACAATCTTTAGTAAATCTGTAACTGATGGGTTAACTAACATTTTTATTCCTCCTCGTCTTCTAAGCTTTCAGCTCTATTTGCAATTGTTTCTGGTTGAACTGCTGATAAAATAATATGACCAGAATCCATTATAATAACAGATCTTGTTCTTCTTCCATAAGTAGCATCAATTGCCATTTTAGAATCTTTTGCTTCTTGAATTATTCTTTTTATAGGTGCAGATTCAGGACTAATAATTGATATAATTCTATCTGCTGAAACTATATTTCCAAAACCAATATTTATAAGTTGCATAATTTTCATCTCCTTTATTCAATATTTTGTATTTGTTCTCTAATGTTTTCAATTTCAGTTTTAACTTCTATTACTAAATTTGTAATATCAATACTATTTGCTTTTGATGCAATTGTATTTGTTTCTCTATTCATTTCTTGAATAAGAAAATCAATTTTCTTTCCAATAGGCGAACTTGCTTTTAACAATTCATATAATTGAGCTATATGACTTTTAAGTCTGGTAAGTTCCTCTTCTATTGAACACTTGTCAGAAAATATTACTATTTCTTGAGCAAGTCTTGTCTCATCAACTACATCTGTTTTTAGTAATTCTTTTATCCTCGTTTCTAATTTTACTACATATTCCTCAACAAGTCCAGCAGAAAATGAAGAAATTTCATTAATTTTACTAGAAATCATATCATTTCTGTTCTTTATATCTTGAACTAATCTTTCACCTTCTTTTTCTCTCATTGCAATAAAATTATCTAAAGCTTCTTTTAATGCAATTACAAGCTCAGAATAAATTAATTCTTCATCTGTTTCTTCATCTTTTTTTAAAATATCTGGCATCTTTGAAATATCTATAACATTTAAATCAAAATTAATACCTGTTTCTCTTCCAAGCTCTTGTAAGTTTTGAATATATGTTTTTGCTAATTCTTTATTAAATTTTAAATTAACACCTTTATCACTAAAATTTTGAAATTCAATATATACATCAATTTTTCCTCTTGATATAACTTTATCAATTTCTTTTCTAATTCTATTTTCTAAACTATTTAATGTTTTAGGCATTCTAATACTTATATCACTATATTTGTGATTTACAGATTTTATCTCAATTAAGTATTCTCTTCCTTCACATTCATAAGTACCCCTACCAAAACCTGTCATACTTCTTATCATAAATATTCCTCCGATACTATTTATTATTTTCTTTTTTCTCTTTCATTTTCTTTAACTTGTTTAGATTTTCATTAAGACCTTCTGTTGTATATTCTTTTTTTGTAGTTTTCTCTTGTGCTTCTACTTTATCTTCTTGAACTTCCTTTTTAGCATTTTCTTCTGTATTATTTTGTTTTTTATTTTTCTTGTTTTTTTCAACTTTTTCTTCTTTTAATTTTTCATCTTTTTTTACTTCTTCTTTATCTTTGCTTTTAACTTTGGTATTCTTTTTATTGGTATTTTCTTTAATGTTATTATTTTTAATTTCTTCTTTTTTAGTTTTATTTTCTCTTAAGGTTTTTGTACTCTTTTCATCAATATACCCAGCTTTTTTATCATCTTTAACTATTTCTTTTACATCACTGATATTATATTTTAAATAATCATTTCTTAAATAAATTCCAGTAAAAATAGATTTAAATATATAATATATAGTAAATACTACTGATAAAATTACTAAAACATTTAACATATTTTTGAAAATATAGAAATATGGTACAAACATAATTGCTATGCTAAATATAAACATTTCAATTCCATATAAACTAATTAAAAAAGAATCTTTTTTATAAGCTGTTTCAAAAAATATAATTGTTACTATTGCAAATAACATTTGAAAAGCTTTTATATATTGTTCAAATGCTGAAACTGTAACTTTACTATATGTAACATTAATTATAAGTGTAGCTACTATAATAATAATCGATATTAACATATTTAAAAGTATATTTAATTTTATTAAACTTTTTACCTCTTCTGGTAATTTCATTCTTTCTTTTATTACATCATGTATGGTTTTTTCACTTTCCACTTATTTATCCTCCGTACATTCTAATTCATAATTTATAATAGCAGCCATAACTAAAGCAACTGTTTCAGTTCTCAAAATTCTTTTTCCTAAAGATACTATTTTAGCGCCTGAAGCTTTCATTTCTTCAACCTCTGTTTCTTCAATTCCACCTTCTGGACCAATAACTACTGCAATTTTAAGTTTCTTTTCAGTTATTCTCTTAAGTTCATCTTTTAATGAATTTTCTTCTTCATTTTCATATGCAACTAAAACTATATCATAATCAGAAAAAACATTACATATATCTTTTATCTTTTTAACATCATGAATTTTAGGAACTATGTCTCTTCCACTTTGTTTAGCAGCAACTTCTGAAATTTTTTGCCATCTTACTTGTTTTTTCACTTTATCTTTTTCATCTAATTTTACAATACTTCTTTTGAAAATAACTGGGCAAAAACTATGTACTCCAAGTTCTGTTCCTTTTTGAATAATAAGCTCCATTTTATCTGCTTTAGGAAGCCCTTGATAAATATCTATCTCAATATTACTTTCTGAAACAGCTTCAAGTTCTTCTAATATTTCACATTCTACACACTTTTTATCAAAATTAATAATCTTACATAAATAATTTTTACTTGTATCTATACTACAAATTTTAATTTCTTCATCTACTTTTAATCTTAAAACATTTTTTATATGATTAACATCTTCCTCTAAAATGCTTATAATTTTTCCATTTATTTGATTTTCATTTACAAAAAATTTACTCATATTTATCCTTTACTATACTTTTTTAATTATCTCTTAAATAACGCCATCATTATATACTATTTATAAAAAAAAAGCTAGTATTTTCCTAGCTTTTTTAAATTTAAACTATTGTTAAAATAATTCCAAAAATTATTAATATTGAGCATAATAATTTTTTTATAATATTTTTCTCTTTAAATAAAATTTTCCCTAAAATTATAAGTTCAATTGCTGAGAATTGTTTTATTATAGTCATTACTGTAACACTACTTTCAGGAATTTCATTTGCCATAAATAAAAACTTATCTCCAACTGCCAAAGAAATAGCTGCAACTAACACCCAATAATTCTTATTCAAACTTTTAAAATCAACCTTTTTATTTCTTAATAAAATTATCCACCAATATATCAAACTCAAAAATAGTAAAAACCAAAATTGCAATTGTGAACTTGTAATATTTACTAATACTTTCTTGTCTATTACTGCCGATATCGAATTTAATAAACATGAAAACAATAGTATCAATATTATTTTAAAAGAAACTTCTTTATTTTCTTTTTGATTTGATATTAAATTTACTAAAACTAATCCAGTTATAACAATTATAAGACCCGCTAAAATTGTAGCTGTTAATCTTTCCCCTAAAAAAATTACACTTAATATAACTGAAAATATTATTCTTGATAAATTTATTGCACTATATAAACTAATTGACATTCTACTAATTGCATATAATGCTAAAAGCCATGCTACAACTATTATTGATGATTTTAAAAATATAATCATTATATATTTTAATTCTATATCAAATACATTTTTACTTGTAAATAGTACTATAAAAAAAGCTATTGTGGTAAATGTAGCTAATACTTCTAGTATAGAATTTTTTTCACTTGCTTTCTTTTTTGAACATTGAAAAAAACCTGTAAATATAGCATATAAAAAAGTTAATACTGCCCAAGTCTTCATTTGTATCTCCAATCATTTGTATATTTTAATTAAACTTTTTCTTTTAATTTTTTATTTTCTTTTTCTAATAATTTTATAACTCTTGGTCTATTATATCTTTGAATAACTATAAATTGGCTATCAAAAATCATAGCTAAAATAGCAGTTAATATAAAAATCCAAGCTTTTCCCCATATAAATCCAAAAAACATTGTTGAAATTGAAACTAATTCATTTATCCAATGATCTACTTCAGATTTGGCCATTGTATTTGCTATTGACTCTAATGAATTCTCTTTTAAATCAAATTGTTCTGGATTATATGTTAAAGCCTTGCCCTTCCATTCTTTTACACGTAAAATTTTATATAATTTCTTTTCAAACTTTCTCTCTTTAAACCACCAATGTTTATAATTTATATGCTTCCTAAAAAGTTTAGAAACATTTCCTAAAATAATTCTACCCCAAAAATGGTACAATATTGTAAATGCTGTAATTCCAATCCATAATACTATAGTACTTTCTACTATATTACTATAATATAAATAAAAACAAATTATAGAAGATATAAGTGTTAACGCAATTATTGAGTACATAAATTTAGCTGGACCACTATTATTTAATAATTTCATATATTCCTCCATTTTTATAATACATCTAATTTATTTATCTTATGTTTATGTCATCACAATAGTTTATAACAATTTATTTTTTACAACTATTCACAAATTCTTTAAAAATATTATGTACATATTCCTCTTCTATCATTAATTCAGGATGCCATTTAAAACCTATTGCAAACTTTTTATCAGGAATTTCAAATGCTTCTACCAAACCATCATATGAATAAGCTGTAATTTTTGCATAAGGTTTAACCATTTCTTCTGGCGCTATCATAAAATGCAAACTATTTACTTGTAAATCTTTTTTACCTATCATTTTATATAATTTTGAGTCTTCTACAAGAGTTACTCCATGTCTATATTCTTTATCAAAATAATCATGACCTCCTGTAACATCTTCTATAACATCTCCACCAACTGCTCTTAATATATTATTAAAGCCGCCACAAATTCCTATTATTGGAATATCTTTTTCTATGGTTTTTTTTGCAATTTCAATTTCAAATTTTGAACTTAAAATTCCACCTTGTACAACAATACCATCACAAAATTCAACTTGTCTTTCTAAATCATTTAATTCTTCTTCAGTTAACATTTCTTTTTGACTAATTTCTTTGTAATTTTTCTCCATATCTGCAAAATCTAATATTGGTTGTGTTGGTAATAATTCTATAGCAATTCCACCATTTTTCACTATCAAATATCTTATTTCATCATAACAAGTTATTTGATGCCATAAATATTCTGGGTTAAATGGTAAAGTTTTTCCTATTATTCCTATTATTGGTTTCATATTTCTCCTCCATATAATTTAAATTTATCATTACTATTTTTTAAACAATTTACTCGTAAAAATAATACCATAAAAAAATATATCTCTCAATTAATTTTTAGAATATTTTACAATTTAAAATAATTACACAAAAAACTCGAACTTGATAAACAAATTCGAGTTTTTATTTTAACTATTTTTCATCTTTAGCTGTATTAATTTTACAAGCTTTAAAGAATTCTACTATAAATAATGGTAATACAATTAAACCACATAATTCTAAAACATTCTCTTTTGGTAATTCAGCCAAGTCAAATATTCCTCTTAAACCTGGTATTAATAAAATTCCAAACATTAAAGCTGCAGAAGCTGCAATTGCTAATAATAATTTTGAATTATTAAATACTTTTGTTTTAAATAAAGAATTTTTATTATCTCTAACATTAAATACATGTACAAGTTCTGATAATGCTAAAGTTGTAAACGCCATTGTTTGACCAACTTGAATTTTTGATTCATCTAATGACATATCTCCAATTGGAGTAGTTGTTGTAGCTAAACCTACCATAAATGCTGCTAAAGTTAAGAATCCTATCATCATACCTTGATATATAATTCTCCATGTCATACCTTTTGTAAATACACCTTTAGTATTTTTTATAGGTTTTCTCTTCATAACATCTTTATTAGCTGGGTCAAAAGCTAATGCTAAAGCTGGAAGAGAGTCTGTAACTAAATTTATCCATAAAATATGAATTGGTAATAATATTTCTAAGTGTCCAATATCTGTAATTCCAAACCATTTGGCAAATAGTGGAGTACATAATGTAGCTAAGAATAAAACTACTATTTCACCAACATTACTTGAAAGTAAGAATTGAATTGCTTTTAATATATTATCATAAATTCTTCTACCTTCTTCAACTGCAGAAACAATTGTAGCAAAATTATCATCTGTTAATATAACATCAGCTGCTTCTTTAGCAACGTCAGTTCCTACGATACCCATTGCACAACCAATATCTGCTGTTTTTAAAGCAGGGCTATCATTAACACCATCACCTGTCATAGCAACTATTTCACCATTTTTTTGCCAAGCTTTTACTATTCTAACTTTATGTTCTGGAGAAACCCTTGCATATACAGAATATTTTCTAACATTTTTTTCTAAGTCTTCATCAGACATTTTTTCAAGTTCTAAACCAGTTATTGCTTCTTCTTCATTTTCTAATATACCTAATTGTTTAGCAATAGCTGTAGCTGTAATTTTATGATCACCTGTAATCATAACAGTTTTAATTCCAGCTGTTTTACATTTTTCTACAGCAACTTTTGCTTCTTCTCTTGGTGGATCTATCATACCAACTAATCCAACAAATATTAAACCACTTTCTAAGTTTGCTACTTCTTCTTTAGATGGTTTATGATCCATTTCTTTATATGCACAAGCCAAAACTCTTAAGGCTTCTTTAGCCATATTCTCATTATGACTTCTAATTACTTTTGCATATTCATCTAAATCATTTTTTATTTCATTGTTTAATACATAAGCATTGCAACATCTTAATAATTCGTCAACTCCACCTTTTGTATAAACTATATATTTATCATCTACTTTATTCACAGTAGTCATAAGTTTTCTATCTGAATCAAAAGGAATTTCTTCAACTCTTGGTCTTTCTTCAAATACATTTGCTTCAAATTTTAATTTTAAAGCCATATCTACTAATGCAGTTTCTGTTGGATCACCTGTTAAGTTACCATCATCTGCAATTTTTGTATCATTACAAAGCATATTAGCATATACTAATTTTTTAGCTTCTTCACTTAATTCTATATTTTCATATTCAGATAAAGCTTTTGTTTCACTATTAACAAAAACTCTTTGAACTGTCATTTTATTTTGTGTTAATGTACCTGTTTTATCTGAACAAATAACAGTAGCACTACCTAAAGTTTCAACAGCAGGTAATTTTTTAACAATTGCATTTTTCTTAACCATTTTTTGCATACCAATAGCTAAAACAATTGTTGATACTGCAGTTAAACCTTCTGGAATAGCAGCAACTGCTAAACTTACAGCAGTCATAAACATATGTAAAGGTTCTTTTCCTTGAATTAAACCTATACCAAATATAATTACACAAATAATAATAGCAACTATACCTAAAGTTTTTCCTAAATTATTTAATTTTTGTTGTAATGGTGTAGCTTGTTCTTCAGTTGCATCAAGCATTCCTGCTATTTTACCAACCTCAGTTGTCATACCAGTCTCAACAACAATACCTTTTCCTCTACCATATGTTACTAAGCTAGAAGAAAATAACATATTTAATCTATCACCAACACCAATTTCAGTTCCTTCAATTACATCTGCATTTTTTTCTACAGGAACAGATTCTCCTGTAAGTGAAGCTTCTTGTGATTTTAAATTAGCAGCTTCAACAATTCTTAAATCAGCAGGAATATAATCACCTGTATCTAAAACTACTATATCACCAGGAACTAATTCTTTTGATGGTATTACTTTTACATTTCCATTTCTTATAACTTTTGAAGCATGATCAGTTAATTTTTGAAGTGCTTCTAAAGATTTTTCTGCTTTAGCTTCTTGGCTAACACCAATAATAGCATTAACAAGTACAACTAATAAAATAACTATTGTATCAGTTAATCCTTCTCCATTTGACATACCAACAATACCAGATACTACAGCAGCAATAATCAAAATTATAACTGAAAAATCTTTAAATTGTTCTAAAAATTTTTGAAGTAAAGTTTTTTTCTTTTTAGCTTTTAAAGCATTAAGTCCATATTTTTCTCTTCTTGAAAGAACTTCTTCTTCTGTTAAACCTTTTTTCACATTTGTGTTTAACTCTTTTTCAACTTCCTCAACATTTTTGTTAAACCAATTACTGTTTTCCAAATTTTTTCACTCCTTTTCTTTTACTTCTAAAAGCTTATAACATTTATTACTAAATAAAAAACATACAAAAAGACCTTTAAAAAGAGTGTTACTCTTTTCAAAAGTCTTGCTTACTATATTCTAGCTTACTAACCAGATAACTATTATCGCGACTGTTGATTAGTAATAAAAAGCTACTCCCTTTTAGTATATATTATTTAAATATTGATTTATTTATAACATTTTTTTATAATTTAGTCAATGATTTTATAATACTATTAAAATATTTTTATAAAACTTTTTATTAATTAGAATCTTTTTTACTTAGAAAATCAGGTGAATATTCTTCTCTTTTTCTTTTTTCAATTTCATTATCAGCAATAGCATAAATTTGTTTCATTATTTCTTTTTGTTTATCATTTAATAAATATTCCATATTTAAATATGATAGTATAGAAATTGTTCCATCAGATACCTCTTGTTCTTGTAATGTTTTAGAAATATCATAATTCCAAACATATTCACCATCTTTATTTTCATAAATAATAGCTCTTATATCTTCTGGTATTTTATTTAATTCTTCAGCTGATAAATAATTTAATATTTCATCAACTTCAACTAAACATTTACTTATATCCATAACTTACCTTCCTCTTTCGTTTTATACATAATGATCCCATCTGTCTCTTTCTAACATAGCATTTCTTTTTGCTGTCATTTTTCCAAATCTTATTTGATCTCTTTCAATTTTTTTATTATAGAAAAATTCATCTATTCGTTTTATTATATCTTTTAAAGTAGTTTTGGTTTTTATACTTTCTGGTATTTCTCTTATTTCAACAGCTTCAACAATATCTCTTGAACCAATTCTATCATTTTCATCAACGATTTTTCTCCATCTAAAATCACTAATTTCTATTCCAGCTCTTTGTAAAGCTTCTTTAGAAACAGGAACATAAACTAACTCTGTTAATCTATTTCCTATACTATATGTATTTTTACCACAATAAAAATTTAGCCATTCTACAATATTATCAAAATTAATATCTTCTATATCAAGCCATAAATTAACTTTTAATGCAACATTACCCTTTTGACCTGAAATAACAGAATCTCCTAATTGTCTAGATACAACTTCTAAATTTCTTCTAACTTCTTCAATTTGTATTTGTTGTTCTTCTGTACAAGCCAAAGGTGTAATAAATTTACATTTTCCTTCATAATAGTCAATACCTTTTTCATGCACAATTCTTGTATCTTCATTTATACACTCTGGAAAATCAAATAAAGTTGCTAATATCGCTTTTCTAACTGAAAACGGTTCAGAAAAAGCATGTACTCTTGTTGCTGTTGAATTCCTTAATGGTAAAGGCTCTATCCAAACAATTTCATCTAACCTAGGGTCATCACTTTCCATACAATAAGTAAAAATTTCTTGGGCTCTAGCTATTCTTTCTTCTCTCTTTTTATCATCCATAATAATTTCTCCTATGTAAATCTTCTATTTTATTTTATCCCTATTTAAAGATTGTTGTCAATATGTTAAATAAGAAGAATTTCTATTTATATAATTTCAAAAAGAGATATAGCTTTGCTATATCTCTAAATATATTTTACCAATTAATTAGAAGAAACTGTTACATTACCACTAGAGGATGTTTCAGCAATTGAATCTAACACAGTACATGTGCCACTAATAACAATAGGTTGTACAGTACCTGAAAAACAAGCTCCTATATAAGCTGTATGATCAATAGTGTCAGCATTAATAATTATATTTCCAGTAAGTGATTCACAATTAGCAAAAGCTGCATATAAAACCGATACACTACTTGGTATTGTTCCTACTGTAGTAAGTGATGGACAATCTCTAAATGCTCCATACATACTTACCATTGAATTTGGAATTTTAGGAGCTACTGTCAAATTAGAACATGTACTAAAAGCATGTTTCATATTTGTTACTCCATATGGTATAACAAAATCAGATAAATCTGTTAATCCATGACAGCACCAATATGTACCTAATATACAAGTCACTGTTGAAGGTATATTAGGTGGATATGTCATTTTAGAACAATTCAAAAAAGTTGTTCTTAAATCAGTTATATATTTTCCATTTATAGATGGTAAAATCGTACCATAAGTTGTTTTAGAAGTATCAAGTACATCAACTCCCCAACCATTTATAGTAGAACTTGTCCAAGTATTTTGCCAATTATAATAATTATATTTATATTCATAATCACCATAAACATAAACATCTCCATTACTTACAGTAGGAAAAGCATCTCCTGCTTCATAAATAGCTGAAGCTCCTGTATAATCTCCTGTTTTTGTAGTAGTAACACCAACATAATACACCCCTCCTGTAGGAATTGCATTTGTTATAATTTCTTCCTCAGGTTCAGTCACATCTGTCGAAGGTTCTTCTGGTTCTGTTACATCTGGTAAAGGATCTTCTTCTGGTTCTGTTACTTCTGTATCAGGTGCTAATACTTCATCATCAGGTGGATATATTCCATATCCATATAAATCATCTAATTTATCTTGTTCTAATTCTTGAGAAGTTTCAGCCAACTCTTTAGTTGAATAAGTTTTTGATATTAAATCTTTATCATTTTGATCAAAAAGTGTTGTAATTGAAACTCCTGCTAATATTAAAAGAACTATAACGGTTACAACTAATGCTATTAATGTAACACCTTTTTGTTTTCTAAAATTCATATCTTTATCCTCCTTTGGACCAAATAATCTCCTTATATTAATTATAGCTATAAGAAAATATAAAGTCAAAAGGGTGAATTTGAAGCACATCCATCAAACCTCATATATATCAACACTTTCAAAGATTATTATCAATTGTATTACATTTTTATTTAACGACCATATAGTTTATGAATAAATTTTCTTATTTAACTTATAATCAACAACCATACAGTTTGTAACTAGTTGTTTTAAAACTTGCTTCGCAATTCTTAAAACAACAGTTACTGCACTTCCTCAAACTCGCTTTCTCTGCCACTGGCAGCGCTCGTTTTCGTCACAGTTAACACCCTCGCTGCGCCCGGCTGTTAACCCATATATATCTTTGTTTAATTCAATAATAGTAATAAAAAATAGATAATGGATTTATCCATTATCTATTTTTTGGCTCCTCTTGTTGGACTCGCAAGCCGCGTCGGGAAAATGATTCTCAGAATCATTTTCTTTTCCTCCTTTTCGAGTCCTACAATTATTAAATGCAAAAGAAAAAGAAGTTCATTTTATGAACT
>JAEIGA010006021.1_pt1 | contig 18451 bp, 17 predicted proteins | sample 9270691 | NCBI WGS metagenome assembly JAEIGA01 (sample SAMN17057246, study PRJNA624740) | gut metagenome | biome: biome; isolation source: fecal sample | host: Bos grunniens | place: China: Xizang | collected 2019
ATAAAAAAAGATATTTCTGAAACAGAGGCGAGTGAAAGAATTGTTAGGCAAGAACTTCGCGAGAAGGAACAAACGCAAACAAGTGTTATTCCGACGGCAAATGGAATTAATGCACTTCTTTCAACCTACGGATTTACAGGTTTTTCGTTACGAGTTGCTGATGACCAAAGGAGTTATCAGTTTGTCCGAAGTGACGGACGTCCAGCTTTTAAATCATTGAGCGAAGGTGAACGTAATTTTGTAACTTTTCTTTACTTTATGCATTCTCTTAAAGGGAATGTCGATGAGAGTGGACATAGTAATAAGAAAGTTGTTGTTGTTGATGATCCTGTCTCAAGTCTAGATAATGACGTGCTGTTTATTGTAAGTACCCTTCTGCGAGATCTGTTTGCAGACATATATTCAGGGGAAGGGATGATAAAACAGCTTTTTATCTTGTCACACAATCTTTATTTCTTTAAAGAAGTGTCGTTTAACAAAGGATTAGTAAAAAATAAAACTGCTTATGGAATGATTGTAAAGACTAATAACGTGACGAAGATTACAGAGTTTGAGGAAAATCCAATTAGTTCAACTTATGAAATGCTTTGGGGTGAAATTAAAAGGGCAAAAAACACCCCCAATGAAGTAAACTCAATAACATTGGCAAATGTGATGCGGCGAATAATTGAGTATTATTTCAAGTTTCTTGGAGGCAAAGATTTAAATTCATTTCACCGAGAGTTTCCAGAAGGCGAGAGGCAGGTGTTCAAATCGCTTATTACATGGATTCATGCGGGGTCTCATTCAGCATTTGATGATTATTCTGCTGTACCGAGTATCTATACCTCAGAAATATATCTGAAAGTATTTAAGGACTTATTTTTTAAAGCTGGACATGAATCTCACTATAACATGATGATGGGCACAGAAAATGATTGACGTTGATGTGCTAGACGCAAAGGGAAGGTATAACTATTTTTCTTTAGTATGATTTGAACCCTCACGCTCTGTAGTTGTGCAGCGCAAATCCGTCATACTCGGGAAAGAGGCTACGAAGCTGAATCTTTCTAGTGCTGAGTTGAGCGGATTTGTAAGATTAGCGTCCTTGCGTTAAAAACCACATGCAGTCCTGCGCGAAGCGCTTAACTGGGGAATATGCGCTCGAGCACGAAGTGCTGAGAAACTGGGAACTTCAAGGGAGCGAAGCGACCGAACTCTGAACTGTGGCGTAGCCACCCATCGTCCTGCGGCGCATCCGCCCCCTAGTCGCAGATGCGTAACTCCTTATGAAAGTGCTCTAATGCGATCAATGACAACCGCTAAATAAGCCTGTTGGGCAGCTTCGCTCAAGAATGAACGCTTCACCAATCGTTTAATCGCCTCGAATGCATTGACAGTAGCGTTGAGTTCTTTCGTAATACGCGTTGGAGGAATGTTTAAGCGTTGACCAAATACTTCAAAGTCTACGCGTCGATAAAACCCATTGGCTAAATAAGACTCCGTATAAAATCCCTCTTTAAACAAGTCCAATGCCATTGCAGACTCATCAGGGAAGTGTAACTTCGTATTTAATAAATCATAGGCAGGAGTTAACACAAAATCTTCCGCTTCTGTACGCATCAATGAAAAATTCTTCATGTGCGCATCGCCATTACCTATGAGATAATTGAAGAGAATCAGGCGGAAAAACTTAACCATTTCCACGCGATGCGCGGCACACGATTGTTGAATTAACGCGCCGAGTTCTTCATAACTACCATCGTATTTGTAGTGATAACCATGCGTCTCTTCTGTTCGGCCACTAACCTGACAGAAATCCTCCTGCAGACATTTGAGGTCGTTCCGATAATCAAAGCGACGCGTTAAATAAGCCAATTCACCATCATTCAAGACGATACAAGCATTCGCTGCCGTTGGAATATCAAAAATTTGCGAAGCAATCTGCATGGTGAGATGTTCATTTGCAGGAATATCTTCATGAAATTGGCATTGCACAGAAGGAATTGGCTTGAGAATATAACGACTTTCGATTTCTTCTGGAATGAGATGACCGCGGACTAATTTGAGCCCAACTTTATCCTGAACCCCAGAAATTGAAAGCGTCTGTCTTCCCGAACCTGAAGCGTCCCTTAATCGCAAATCGGCACGTGTAAACGTTAACTGATACGACATTTTTCGTCCATCCGCCAACACACGAAGCGCACTTCGCGAAAACCCCTCTTCGGGCAACTCAATTAATGTCGAACGACATCTCGCCATCAATCACCCCTTTCTTCTACATGGATGGCACCAATCACACCATACTTTGAAGTCTTTGCTAAGCGTGTCAGATAATCCCGTTCGTCAATTTTCATTAAACGACATTGGGTTGCTTTTTGAACACCCTCCGTCAAGAGACCGAAAAAGAATGGGAAGAAGACGTTTGAATGAAATGTTTTATTTTGCTTAGGCAATGTGATTGCAATCGCTGGCATCGTTTTATTTCGCAAATAGGCTCGTGTATAACGGAAAAAATATCCCGTTCGCCCCTGTGCCAAAATACCAACAGGTTCGTTCCTGAAATAAACTGCAGTTGCTCTAATCATCGCTATCCCCCGTTTGACTCAAAACATCTTTAACCTCAAGTTGCATTTTCATTCCCAACACTTCCACAACCGTCAATAATAACTGTAACGTCGGATTTCCTCTTCCTGATTCCAAGTTGATAATTGAATGCAAGGATACACCTGCCAAATCGGCTAATTCCTTTTGGGAAACCGAAAGCATCTTTCTTCGCTTAACAATTGTGTTACTAATCGCCTGAATATTCATTTCGATGAAATTATAGCAGATAAAAAATGATAATGGTAGTAAAAAACCAATAATATTTCATTTTAATGAAGGTATTTCTTGTATTTAACTATAGGGCGCACTCCAAGACAAAGTTACTTCTTAAATTTCGCAAAAGGCGTGAGTCGTTTTCAAAAGGTGTAGGGGAATCATTGAGTAGATGCAATAGGCTCGTTGTTACACTTTTAATTAACAGGGGAGTTTCACAATTTAGTCACCAATTGTGCATCTTTTGTATTTAACTATTTTGAACGTCGTGTGTTCGAAATGATTTTGGATGTGTTAAAATGACGATGTTGTTCAATAAGGAATGGATAGCCGTTAACTGATGAAAGGGATGTGTATGAACTTGAACTCATGGAAAATTCAAGCGGGCGATATTGTCTTATTTTCTTATGAAAAAGACGATTTTATATCGAGTATGATCGCATTTTTGACGGATTCAAGCGTTAGTCACGCGGCGATGGGATACGATGTGGCGCGGCATCTTATTGTTGAGGAAACGCCTCCACAGCTTTCTGTTAATCATGCGGATGAACGTTTTAAGGGGCGTACAATTACGGTGCGCCGGCTAAAGGATGAAACATTGAGTGTTGAGCCATTGATTGATGCGGCGAATGCTCATTTACAGAATGCAGAGCCGTACAGTGATTGCGGACTTTATCTGCTTGGTGTGGTTTTGATTGCGAAGAAGTTTATTCCAAAAGTTGGACAGGACGAAACCCTGACACGTCTGTTGGAACTTTGTTGCGTTGTGATTACGACGATGCTGGATAAGTGTAAAAATCCCGATAAAGTGCCGATGACGTGTTCGCATTTTGTGTCTCAATGTTACACGGACGCTGCGAGGGCGACAAAAAATAACAAATATGAGTTAAATGCACACAATAACGCATTAAAGAAGAATGGTTCTCCAGAAACGTTATTGGAGTTGGCATTATCAGAATCTGTGAATATACTTGAAAACGTGTCAGAAGAAGTCGATTCGCCTGAAATGACGTTGGAACAACTGATTTGTGAGGCGAATCAACTGGCGAAAAGATATTTGGAAGCAGAGCCGGCATCTAATATGTTGACTGCGTGGAAGCCTTCGGCAAAACTGCTAAAAACTGTGCGACAATTCGCCAGAAAATTGATTCGTCTGTTCACAAATGAAAAAATTGATGTGCCAGGTACTTTGATAGATTTCTTTGCGAATCATAAAGATATGCTGGTGAGTCCGGCAGATTTGTTACAGTGTCAGGCACTGGAAACGGTTGCAATAATCCCAGAGGAATAGGTGATGGCAGTGTATGCGGAATACATACTTGTATTCTGTGTGTTGCCAGTCGCTCAGCTCCTATGCCACTCCTGCGGAGATGGCCCATAGATTTACAGCCCTCGCTACGGATTGTGTCCTACTGCGGGCGTTCGCTATTCTGTGTTTTCTAATTCGCGCTGCAGGCACCGCGCGAGAAAGCTTTATTTTGACGATTGGTAATTGACCTTAAAAGGTAAGTTATTGTAGAATATCTACGATAACATTCCTTGGAGGGCATAAAGTTGATATTCGCATCACGATCTGAAATGCTCATTGCGTTGGGCGAAAACTTACGCGAGGCGCGGTTGGCGATGAACATTTCGCAACAGACGGCTGCCGAACGGAGTGGTATCTCACTGAAAGTGGTTCGCAATCTTGAACGAGGGGAGAATGCCTCAACCCTTTCCCTTATGTCGCTTTGTCGTACCTTGGGCAAAATGGATTGGATTATGACGCTTGCGCCGCCCGAGATTCATCCTGCATTATTTGAACAACGTGACCCGCTTCATAGACGGCAACGTGCCGGTGGAAGCCGAAAGGGGGGCACGCATGCGTAAATTAACCCATTATGACGCGCCGCTTTGATCGCACCGCTGCACAACGTCATCACGTGCAAACACTCTCAGCAATTGCGCATTTCCCGACTTCGGTACCCCTCAACTTCAGAACCTATGAGCAACTCTTTCAAACCGCCGAAGCCCTCCAATTAGGTTACGCAACCAAAGAGCAGCTTTTTCGGCGAGTTGTGTTTAATGTTGCAATCGGCGAATGTGACGACCACACCAAAAACATTTCCTTTATGCTCAAACAAGGTGAGGATTGGGCCCTTGCTCCAGCCTATGACTTGACAGGTTCTGGCTATCCATCAAGCGACCCATGGAATGCCCATGCAGGTCGCCATCAACTCTCAGTAAATAGTAAATTTGAGATGATTGAAAAAGCTGATTTGCTGGTGCTTGCAGAACGCTTTGCCATTGGTACAGGCAAACGCCTCATCGAAGAGGTCTTTGCCTCTGTCAATTCCTAACTAGACGCGCCTGCGGCGCAGGACGTGGAGACAGAGCCACAGTTTCCCAGTGCTACGCACTCGGGCGCATATTGGCTAGTCTGGTCACTTCGCTCCCTTGCAGTTCGCGGTTGAATGTTAACTGTTATCGGTTAGTTACAGACGCACGCTGACGGAGCACGGATATGTGCCCGTGTGACGCAGCGAGTAAGACTATGCGACTCGTGAAAACCCTCCTGGCAGTGCATCATGCCTCGTAGTCCTGCGCGAAGCGCTTAACTCTGAACTCCGAACCCCAGTGTGCGCAGCGAACGAAACTTTCCAATATGCGCCCGAGTGCGCAGCACTTTCAATCGCGCCATTGGCGCTACGTCAGGCATTAGCCTTAAAAAGTGCAAGTAATCCCAAACACCTTAAAATGTTTTTGACGACTTCTTGGGCACATTTGGGCCAATAGATGAACATTTTACACGCAAGCGGCGACTGCGTCGCGTTGATTATCTGCCACACACCACGACGCCATCCATTTTCTGGGTACAACGAAAATTGAAGCGTTTGAATTTGACACCACAAAGGAATTAATGTTTTGAGATCCTTTGCAGGCAATCGATAAAACATTTTTTGGAACGTAAACCAAACAAAATTGCGTTTCCATCTCAAAAAAGGAACCATCTCGTCAGCTTGCCATTGATCGGTATGATCTATTAATGATTGGAGGATTCGTTTCTCCGTTTCTAATAAATCATGCACTTTTTGTAAAGACGGCGTTCCTCTTGTGGCCGAATCTACTCGCGTTCGGTAAAAGTATAATGGCGCATCAGTTACAATCTTTTGTCTGTTTTCCCAAAAGGCAAGTACTTGAAAAAGAGCATCTTCGCCGATTACATAGGGTTCAAACCGAAGGGTACATCTTCTTTGCACAGTTGACCATGCACCTTGACGATGGGTTGCGAGAGCGTTAGCGGTTGCTTTATCTGAAGGTGTTAATGTTTTTACATCAGGCAGGGGCAACCACGGTACAGCCTTTAAGTCATCTCCCATACACGCATGGAAGGCGATTGAATCAAGGGCGGCGTATTCTTTTATCGTTTCAGACAACCACATTAAGGCATCCACACGAATTGCATCATCCCCATCAACACACCAAAACCACACTCCCCTCATTTGATCTAATGCCAAATTACGTGCGGCAGATACGCCACGATTCTCTTGATGAAACACGCGAAACCGTGCATCCTTCTTGGCATATTCATCAAGAATCGCCCCCGACTCATCCGTGGAACCATCATCTACACAAAGACATTCCCAGTCGGTAAAACTCTGCGCTAAGATTGAATCGAGACACTCGCGAAGATACGGCGCCACATTGTAAACCGGAATGATGATGGAAAAGAAGGGAGTGGCCTTCTTTTCAGTGGCGCGTGGTGCGTGGCAAGTGGCGAGTGTTTCTTTAGGTATTACCATCAAAAGCATTATAGCATATTAGCGCCTGCGGCGCGGTTGATGCCTAGCGGCATGGTTAACGGAGCGGGGCTCCGTGGTTGGCGAGCAGTGCTCGCGGTTGGCACCTGCGGCGCAGCACTGCCTGTGTATTTTTTACCGCTATCTACGCTATACGCACGACCGCACCACGGCGCGATGGCCTTCGGCCCCGTGGATGCTTGCTCGTGCTTCTGCGAAGCGTGATTTTAATGCTCTCGCAAAAATCTTTGTGTTAACAGGAGTATTTTAGTAGTATTTCGTTAACAAGGAGGTTATGATGCATCCAAAGTATTAACAAGCTGATTTATTAACAAAAGAGATTTATGATTCAGCCGAAGAGGTCTTGCGCGTTATTGGCCCTGGCTTATTAGAGTCGGTTTATGAGCAGTGCCTTTGTCGTGAACTTGAGTTGCGTGGTCATTCGGTTGCGAAAGAAAAACGAGTCACGATTGACTATAAGGGTTATGTGTTTGAGCACCTTCTCCGAACGGATTTGATAGTTGATGATTGCGTGGTTATTGAATTGAAATCTGTTGAGGGGAATATTCGACCTGAATTTAGGTTGCAGGTATTGTCCTATTTAAAATTGATGGATATCCCTCTAGGACTCATCATTAACTTTGGCGCCACATCGGCCTCACGTTACAAGCGTGTCATTTTGAGAGGGGCTGATGATGGTATGCCCTCCGCGTACAACGAATGAAGCTGATTGGAGTTGGTAAAAGCACGATCAAGCATCCACGGGGCCGCAGGCCATCGCGCCGTGGTGCGGTCGTGCGCCTCGCGTAGTTCGCGGTAAACCACACTGGCAGTCCTTTTTTCAAGTATTTCGTGGTTCTAAAGTCCTGGCAGTTCTGCATAAAGCCGAGTCAAAACAGTCGATGTTATTGATATGTTTGACTGAAACTAAAATTCAGTTTGACTGAAATCTAAACTCAGTTTCAGTGAAACTTAAATCGTGTTTCAGTGAAACTTAAATTCAGTTTGACTGAAAGTATGATACAATAAGGGCGCTTTTTAGAATGAAGCGGTGTTGTTTTAAAGGTTGAAAAGGTTAGGACTGTAAGCATGTTAAACGAAACAAAAAACTCCAACAAGATTCGTTATCGTTTGGTGGAGACACCCATTCAGAAAGAAGGTAAGGTCTGCTATGCTGCACGGGCTGTGGTGCAACCCATGAGTCTGGCTCAGATTGCGCAACAAATGGTGCGCGAAGGTTCGAAATATGCAGAACATGAAATCGTGGGTATTGCCGAACAGATGATGGATGTGATTATTCATCAACTGAGAAGCGGCAAATCGGTCAATTTCGGTTCGGTAATGCGTTTTCGCCCATCCATTAAAGGACGCTTTGAATCGAAAGAAGATGCCTTTGATTTGAAAGCACACCAACTGCGCGTGGCGGTTTCTGCAGGAAGTCGGTTGCGCGATGCCTTAGAGGGGGTGGCGGTGGAATGCGTGGATGAAGTGAAAATGCCAGAGATTCGTGCAGTTACAGTGGACACGCTTGGGAAGATGCGTTGGGTGGAAGTCATAGGCAAGTATCTCTACCAGAAAAACCTTGGCGACGGAGCGAGTTGGTGGGTACGCGTTGCCAATAAGCAACACCCCGTTGCGGAGGTTGTGCAAAAGCCCACAGGCCGCACCGTCACCTTCCTCCTGCCTCAGACGACAATTCCAGCTGGTGCCGAAGCCACCATTGTCCTTAAAGTCGGAAAGAACGAATTCTGCAGCGACCCGATTACGCTGTAAAGGTGTAGAGCGCTTTGATGGTTATTGAACGTTCGTGGTTAGCGGCTGACCAATTACGAATTATGAATGACGAATTACGAATGATGAATGGTTAGCAGTTGGCTGTTGACTGTTAGAGTTCGGTCGCTACGCTCTCTTGCGTTTTGAGTTAGCGCTTCGCAAAAGCACGAGCAAGCATCCACGGGGCCGCAGACCATCGCGCCGTGGTGCGGTCGTGCGCCTCGCGTAGATAGCGGAAAACAAGAAGGTTAACTGTCAAATGTTAGCAGTTCGCAGGAGGCGTATTCATTATGTTATAATGTGTACATTGACTAGTGATTAACGTTAAAGAATGGGGCGTTGAGCATTAGTGAGTTTGGTGAGTTTAACGCTTGGATGAACAGTGACCGCGAATCGACGAATCTTTCTAAATATTGTTGCTACGTATGGGCGTTCGCTTTTTGCGCTCCTTTGTGGACTCTTTACCGCCCGTTGGACCCTTCAATCCCTCGGCGAAGTTGATTACGGTTTAATGGGTGTCGTCGGCGGCTTGACTGCGTTTATTGCCTTTTTTAATGGACTCCTTGCAGGTGCAATTGGTCGTTTCTATGCCGTCTCGGTGGGTAAAGCCCAAGCGGCGGGGAAGGCTCTTGAAGGACTTGGAGAGTGCCGTCAATGGTTTAGCATCGCAGTGTTTATCCATACGGTGATTCCACTGATTTTAATGGTGATTGGCTATCCCATTGGCGTGTGGGCGGTTCGCAATTGGCTGACGATTCCACCCGATCGCATTGAAGCGTGCGTGTGGGTCTTTCGGTGTGTTTGCCTCTCCTGCTTTATTGGGATGGTGAATGTTCCCTTTACGGCGATGTACACGGCGAAACAATACATTGCCGAACTCACGACTTATTCTTTTATTAGCACCACCTTAAACGTTGGGTTCCTCTACTACATGGTAACCCATCCAGGCGTGTGGTTGACGAAGTTAGCCGTGTGGACGATGTGCCTCTCGGTGGTGCCACAACTCATCATCTGCCTCCGTGCGCTTAAAGTCTTCCCCGAGTGTCGGTTTCGGCTCGCCTTGGTTTGGGCGCCCCAAAAGTTTAAGCAATTGCTTTATTATGCTGGATGGCAGTGTTTTGGATGTTTGGGGGCGATGCTGCGTGGTCAAGGCCTTGCCATCTTAGTCAATAAGTACTTTGGCCCGAAGGTTAATTCTGCGATGGCGATTGGCAATAATGTTGCTACGCAGGCTGGAACGCTTTCAGCAAGCATGATTGGAGCTTTCCAACCCGCCATTGCGAATGCGTATGGCGCAGGCGATATGAATCGTATGCGTGCTTTAGCCTACCGTGCGTGCAAGATTGGCACCCTTTTACTTCTGCTCTTTATGGTTCCCCTTGCCGTGGAATTGCCTGAAGTATTGCGAATTTGGCTAAAGCAACCACCGCAATACACGGCAGGATTGTGTTGGTGTGTACTCGCGATGGTCGTGATTGATAAGACGGCAGTGGGACATATGCTTGCGGTGAATGCTTGTGGCAAAATCGCGCTTTACCAAGCGGTCTTAGGGGGCGCGTTGCTTTTAACCTTGCCTTTGGCCTGGCTTTGGGTCGCATTGGGTTGGGGAGTCTATGCAGTCGGTTGGGCAATGATTGCCACGATGATGCTTTGCGCATGGGGACGTGTATGGTTCGCGCGCTCATTGGTGGGTATGTCGGCACGTTACTGGCTCTTTCGTATCTTTATCCCCCTTGGCGTTGTGGGAGCAATCAGTGGATCCATCGGACTTCTACCCCGTCTTTGGATGACCGCCTCTATTTGGCGCGTTGGCGTGACGGGAATCTTGATTGAAGCAACCCTCTTGCCGTTGGCCTGGTTCCTCCTATTGGATGCAGAGGAACGTAATTTTGTGAAAGCAAAGGTTACTCAATTGATGCAAAAATTGAAGGGACGCGCATCGTGATTACTTTAGCCTCGGTAGTACAATGCAGCGGTTGTAACGCTTGCAAGGCGGCTTGCCCGAAACAAGCTATTACGATGGTGGCTGACCACGAAGGCTTTTTGCGTCCACAGATTGATGCCGAAAAATGCGTTCAGTGCCATGCGTGCGAACGCGCTTGTCCTGTGTTGCATCCCACTGAACCCAATGCCTCGCCCACTTGTTACGCAGCCCGAACGAAAGACGAAACCCTTCGCATTGTTTCCTCCTCGGGTGGCATCTTTACCGAGCTTGCACGCCCCATTCTTGCAAAGGGTGGCGTGGTCTTTGGTTGCGTCTGGGAAAAGCCCGCCCTCGTAGCGATTCATGCAAAGGCTGAAACTGAGGACGAACTCGCCGCGATGCGTGGTTCCAAATATGTCCAGAGCGACCTACGTGACACCTATCGTGAGGTAAAGGCCGAACTTCAAAAAGGCAGAGCCGTTTTATTTAGCGGTACGCCTTGTCAAATTGCTGGCTTGAACAAATACTTAGGCAAATCTTACGACAATCTATTAACGGTAGAGATTATCTGTCATGGTGTCCCCTCTCCTCTCGTCTTTGAAAAGTATAAGCAAGAGCTGGGGCTACCAATCACGGTTAACTTTAAAGATAAAGCAGAGTCTTGGCATAATCCTACCTTTTCGTGGACATCCTCTAATGGGGAGACCTCACGCGAAAAACTCTATGCGAACGCTTATGCCTTAGCCTTTTTACGAGATCTTTGTTTGCGTCCGAGTTGTTATGACTGCCAAGCCAAAGGCGGTCGGAGTGGTGCAGATATTACCATCGCAGACTTCTGGGGCATAGAAAAGGTTTGCCCGGAATTAGATGACGATCGAGGCACCTCTGCAGTATTACTTCACACGCCTAAAGGTCATCAAATGTGGGAAGCCTTGCAAGGAGTTGAATACAAGTCTGTGGTATTTGACGATGTCCTAATGGGTAATCCATCCTATATTCGTTCGGTGGTTCAATCGAAAAATCGCGATTACTTCATGTGTCGCTTCTGTAAGTCTCGGAAGTTAGATGCACTTGTTCGCCGTTGTCAAAATGGCCCCTGGGTGATTTGGATGGCACGCCGTTGCCTTGGCAAAGCGAAACGCATCGTAAAGAAGGTCTTAGGGCTATGAAAATCGGCATTTTAACCTTTCATTCGCAGCTCAATTATGGCGGTGTGCTGCAAGCTTATGCGATGCAAATGGCACTTCAGGAGATGGGGCATGACGCGGTTGTCATCGACCATTGGTTAGACGCACGAAATGCGCACTTGCTCGGTCCATTTTTGAACAATTGGAAGGGCTGGATAGGGACGTTGATTCGAGGTGCTGCTGGGACTGGAGAGTATGGCCGTGTGCTTCGCCATTGGCATACGATTCGGTTTATGCGTCAAAAACTAAACCTGACCCCTTATCATTTTTATGAATGGAAAGATGCTCCGAAAGAACTCGGCGTGGATATAATCCTTGTCGGTAGTGACCAAGTGTGGAATGGACATTGGGGGAGACCGAGGCCTTACCTGCTTGAGGGTGCGCCAAGTATGCCAGCGGTTGCTTATGCGGCAAGTTTTGGGATGCGGGCATTGCCAGAGGAGTTGATTCCTGCTTATCGTGATGGATTCCAACGCTTTAAAGCGATTGGCGTTCGAGAAGCCGAAGGGATTGGATTAGTTGAATCCCAAGGTGCCACCGCCACCCATGTGGTTGACCCCACACTTCTCTTAGAACCAAGCATTTGGAAGACCAAGGTAAAGTGTTCAACAAAGCAAAAACGCATGTTGGTGTGTTATCTGCTTGCAGAAGACGTGGAAGCCCTTTATCCGCAACTTTATGCTTTTTCCAAAGCGCAACATTGTAAGGTGAAGGTGCTGGTGAATCTCTATACTTTGCCATTCCCCAAGACATTATCCCAGATCATACAACGCGTAAAGCACATGGCACGAAACATCTTCTCGCCTGTGAAATTAGAACTTGCCGCTGGCCCTCAAGAGTTCCTAAATGCCTTTGCAAATGCGACATGGGTCTTATCAGATTCTTTCCATGCGGTAATGTTCTCCTCTATCTTTGGAAAGAATGTTCGCATTCTTCGCCCTAAAAATGAGTTTCGTCAAAAGATGTTCGCGCGCATTGAAGAATTTGCTCAACAAGCCGTTGCAGAGGGTGTACTCATCGCAGAGGATGTGCCGAGCGCATTGGCATCCTTAGTGGAAGAACAACCGCTTCAATTTAATACCGACTTCATCGCTCGCCGCCGCGCAGAATCCAAGGCGTGGTTGGAGGGGGCGCTGAGCAGCTGCGCTACGGTTGAAAGTTGAAGGTTAGCGGCAGTGCCGCAGTTGATAGTCGCTAGTGGCTGTTGAAGGTTGACTGTTTGCTGTTGAAGGTTGGCGGTTGAAGGTGTGTGGCAGGGCCACAGTTCTGGGTTCCGTTCGCTTCGCTCACTTGAGTTCTGGGTTCGGAGTGGGCGCCTGCGGCGCAGCACTGCCAGTGTATTTTTTACCGCTATCTACGCTATACGCACGACCGCACCACGGCGCGATGGCCTGCGGCCCCGTGGATGCTGGCTCGTGCTTCAAGGAAATATGTAAATGAAAAGTTGGAGGAGGAATGGAGCGTTACTCCGCAGTGATGCTCTTGGTATGATGCAACCGCACACCATGCTAGCCGTCAATACTAGATTCCCCCAGCAACACCGCTCCAATAATAACGCTACCGCACATTATGACGTGTGTATAAACGTCGCTTTTTGTCATTTTCATAATTCGCTCCTTTACTGAATTTATCAACATTGAAGTCATCATTTTAATGACGGCGGAAGGTATGATTGCGAGTGCATCATTTTCCAAGCTAGTTTTAACGCCAAACATTCTAACATGTTTTTGCCGTGTGAGTGCAGTGTGTTCAATTCTTTTTACGCATACGGTGAGGGGATTTGCCGGTTGATTTTATTACTGTGGCCTCTTTGAATCGGATGATGCGCCGTTGTCAAGACCAAGAACTGTGCCAACTCTTTACGCGACACTCGCCCGCGAAATCTTTTCCTGAATTGTTGTCTACCCTTTTACGTGAACATTATTCAGAAGAATTCATTTAGAAATCGCGTGAAACGAGCGTGTACGATTTTCTTAACTTGCGGTATCTCCCTCGCTGCAATAGATGACATCGCGCGTTGTGGGTAGGGTAACGAGTCCTTATCCCCTTAATATGTTATAATATCAATACCTTATTGACGTAAAATAGGAGGTTAAGATGAGTGAGTCTATTCCAATGGAAAATGTCGCTAAAAAGTTTGAGAAACATGAGTATGGGGTGATTTATTTAGACATCCTTGGCCAAAAAGAATTAATGCGTAGGTTAGAGTCTAAAGATGCTAAACCTGAAGACGAAGAAAAGATGCAGAAGGTTCTGGAGCATGTTAAACGAATATCAGAAGAATTGTTGATGGTAAAAAAAGGTTTTTCCAAAGAGAATGCAAAAATGATTCACTCCATGCATTTTGCGAGAGATAAGGATATACGACAAAATGATGTTCAAGAAGCACTAAAAGAAATGATGTTCGGAATACAACAATTCTCGGATACAACAATGATTTATGTTCGTTTAGATGGGAAGAATTCTATTGTCGCACATCAACTTTTTTTCATTTTACTTGGAGTGCTTGAAAGTTCACTATTTCAAGCGCTTCAAGATGGTATTTTTATTCGAGGGGGTGTTGCAAAAGGGAAGGGTTGGGAGATTGAGGAAAATAATCTGTATGGACCTGTAATTGAAGAGGTGTACACGCTAGAGGAGAAGGTGGCACAGTGGTCTCGAGTGGTTATTTCAAATGATGTCGTCGCTCTATTTAGAGACGTCTTGTCTAAATGTAAACAAGAGACTCTATTGAGTTTGCCTTTCCTTCAATTGGCAAAAACATCCTTTGTTAAGGGATTGGACGGGGTTTGCCAATTGTCATTATTCCCTGAATGCGTTTTAGAAGACATCGCGTCTGATAATAGTGATAGAGGACATATCCTAAAAACAGTGGAGCACTTCTTTCACGCGGTTAAAGTTATTAACGACGACCTCAAGTTTCATCGTGAAAAGCTTGCGGCGAATTCTAATGAAATTGTAGAGAGATCAAAATTAATTCTTCGGGCAAAGGTGCTTAAACAAGAAGTCCTGAATGGAATAATAAAGTTTGTGGATATTTGTAGAGATGTTGGCTCTTTGACGGAGGAGGAATGTAAAGCGATTGCGTGTCAAGTTCAAAATGAAGCACATGATGATATGGGTTTCAATACACCTTTAACGTCGATTTTTGAGGATTAATAATAAAACAAGGGATTATCCATGCAGAAAGAATGTGACATACAGTTAAATGAAAAAAATGATTTAATCTGGCATTTTACTGCTAGAGACGCATTGCATCCTATCTTGCGAGATGGGATATTGGGGACACATCAAGCGTTTATGAATGATTTATCGGATTGTCTGTTAAGTCGTCGAGTGGCAATAGCGATGTCAAAAATATTTGACGTAGCTATTGATGCCCCAAAAGAAGAAATTCCCGTAGAATATAAGGAAATGATACTTGGACTTCGTACGGGAACATATCACTCCATGTTTTTGACGTGTTTTTCAAAAACGGTTGAGAATCCGCTCCTGTGGCGTTGTTATACTTCACAAGGAGGATTTGCGATTGGTGTTTCAGAAAGTGAACTTAGAAGATGTTTTGATATCTCAAGAGAACAACTGACGGCGTTTCGTTTTAAGCACTGCTCGTATGATGATTGGTCTCTAGCCATACATAAAGTTGAGGTATTAGAAGTCGATTTCGAAAAGCGATGCGAACGGTTAAAGGATGCATCATGTAGCTCAACAGAAAAGGCTGCTTTGGTAATGGATTCTATAGCTGAAGTATTACAGATGGAAAAGGAACTTGCATTCTACAAGGACCCGTTTTTTAAAGGCGAACATGAAGTTCGAGTTTTATATACATTTAACGATCCAGTGCCCTTGCTGAACTTAATTGTAATAGATGGAAAACCAAGAATTAAAATTCCGCTTTTACGGCCGTTTTCATCTCTTGTTAAACAAATTAAGGTGTCTCCATTTGGAGATAAAATGTCAAATTTTAATCTTGCACAGTTGCTTGCGGCATCAGTTGGATTACCATTGTCAAAAGTGGAGATGTTTGAGGCTCCAATTAGATAATTCTTCATTGCCTGTAAGGTAGAGATGGAGCTCTATTAAAAGGATATTTTGGTATAATTGAACTATTGTTCGAGGAAAGGAAATTATAATGGCTGCACCCAAAGTTTTTGTAAGTTCTACTTATTATGATTTAAAACCAGTTAGAGCGAATATTCGAAACTTTATTGAAAGCTTGGGATATGAGCCAATAATGCATGAGAGGGCGGAAGTAGCTTACACGCAAGATAAAACGCTCGAAGAAAGTTGTTACAATGCTGTAGAAGGTGCAGATATTGTTGTTTGCATTATTGGTGATCGTTTTGGAACGCAATCTACAGAAAGTCATCTTTCTATCACGATGAAAGAGGTTGAGACTGCGATAAAACGTAAGAAAAAAGTTTATATCTTTATTGCGAGTGAAATATACGCAGAGAATCGTACCTATGAGGTGAATAAAGATACGGGTGTGTTCAAGTCTGCGTTTGTGAACAACCTTAAAATTCATGAATTTATTTCGCATTTGTCTTCCAATGTACGAAATCATCCGATTGTTCCGTTTGATTCCATTGATGATATTATTTCTAATCTTAAGACTCAATTTGCAGGACTGTTTCAAAGCCTTCTTTTGCAAGATGCTAGTATGACAGAAGCAAAAACTGCATACGATTTACAGTATTCAGTTGATTACATGAAGAAAATCTTAGAGGACTTTGAACAACAAAAAGAAGAGTTTTTTAACAGATTTAGGTGCACGCATTTAATTACATACTTGACTTTAACGCGTTTGAAACAACATTTAGGGTTAGAGAATGCTACAATTTCTGCAAGTGATTTTAACTCTGTTAAAGAGATTTTAATTCTTGCAGGTTATAGTGTTATATTGGAAAATAACGAAACGAGAATATATTCTTTTGGGAAATGTGTAGAAGTTAAAGGAAAGAAAATTAGAAAGGAGATAACCCTTCTAGCAGGATTATTTGATGATGATTTAACATTACGTCCATTACGAAAGATGGAAGATGTTGATGCGAATCTTAAATTTAATGAAGTCGAGGAAGATATTGACGAGGAATTACCATTTTAAGAGATATTGCTCGTATCCGTGTCTAGGTGAAGTAGCGTTTAAGCCACTGCGTCTTGTGAGAGATATACTTGATAAGGGCGAGTAGTTATCGTGGGGCGCCGTCAGGCGCCTTTAGGATTCTTCAACTTCAACAGGAGGTTCTCTACGCATTTTAACGAGCTTTACCCGTCTCCTGCTTAATGATTGTCGTCATCTGCCGTAAACGCTCTTCAGCCTCACGCTTTGTTAAACGATAAAAGTCTGCATCATTGATCAAATCCCCTCGATCAACGGCTGATTCTCCTCCATATGGATTCGGGTTCACATCAAACATTGGCGCTAATCTCCAGCCCTTTGGCGTCAATAAGAATCCGTGATTACGAAGGTGGTCATCCGTATTATGAATCAATTGAGAGAAGGCGATTCGTCCCCAAAGCTCATGTAAGTCAACCGTAGGCTCTGCACTTTGTTGCGACAAGAACTCTGCGATTTCAAGATAACTATGCCCAGTTTCACCATCTTTCGCCCCTAACATTGTCATCGCGGACGCATAGTGAATGCGGTACGCTCCCACACGATCAAAACGTTTTGAAAAGAAAGTTGACCCTACCTTTGAAAGTTTTCTGCATTCTGTAGCAGGCACAGAAAGTCCAACCTTTCGCGCCAGCACACTCGCCTCGTATTCACGCAATCCCACATCCCACTCATCTTTAATCGACGGGAATTTAGCAATCCAAATGGAGCCATCTGGCGCCGTTATATTTGCTTTTGGACGAGCACCCCCTAAAGAAGAGCCTGGCAAAAACAAATCGTGCACCCATTGTTCGTCCATAGCATTCTCTTCATTTGCATCAATATGTAATGCAGCCTCTTCCAACCTTCTCAACGTTGTCCACGGTGGTGCGGCATCCCCTAGATTTTCTGCCACAAAGGGGCCATTGCTATCCAATTTCAAGCGTAATGCACCCTGTCGCGTTAAATCGCAGACCTCGAGCAAAAAATCACTTTCCATCAATGCACGTTTTTCGCGACGTCGGATTAATTTCCGTCCCCAACGATCAGGCGCCACATCAGCCAAAAAGCCAAACATTTCCCCATGTGTAGAAAACTGCGGCCCGCGTACATTGACAATCGCTGGATCAATCAACGGCGCCGTTGCCGTTAAATAGTCCTTATCATACTGAAACATCCAAGTTTCCCGGCCACGAACACGGTCTACACCCAATGTGCCCAAAAGGACGTCATTTAAATAAAGGTAAATCGTTTGACTCATAACTGTGCATCCTGCAAATCACGACCTAAAATATCATTTGAAGCGACCGCTGCGACTTCATCTTGAAATCCCAAACACGCAATCACCGCCATATAGTTACACATTGACACCTGCGGCTCCCCACGTTCAATCGAGCGCAACGTAATCACAGACAAATTGGCACGCTCAGCCATCATCGTGGCTGTAATCTTCCGACGCCGACGCGCTAAACGCAAATTTTCACCTAAAATTTTCAGCGCCTTTGCCGCCTTTGGATAAAGTATATTCTGACGTTTCATTATCACTTCTCCATAAAAAGTGATACTATAATATCACATTTTTATCATCTATGCAAAGTTTACCTCCTGTGTTATCCACGATGACAGCTCAACCTTGATGGCCTGCGAAGTTTCCAGAAGTCGTTGGTGAAATGCAAGACAAATTGCGCAGGCGGGTGGGGAAAACATTGAAAATTTTCATGCGGCTCCTTCTTGTTTGATTTGTGATGAACGTGGGTAATGAGCAAGTTTATACTGGAGAATCGCGATGTCTTTGGCTATTAGTCGAGAAAAGTCGGTGGTCTTTGGATAGAAGCGACGGATAAGACGATTAGAGTTCTCAACATATCCCTTTTCCCAAGCTGCATATGCA
>JAEIGA010006022.1_pt1 | contig 18450 bp, 16 predicted proteins | sample 9270691 | NCBI WGS metagenome assembly JAEIGA01 (sample SAMN17057246, study PRJNA624740) | gut metagenome | biome: biome; isolation source: fecal sample | host: Bos grunniens | place: China: Xizang | collected 2019
CCCCATAACTATCAAACAAGACAATAATTTTTTTAACATATAAATCCCTTTCCATATAAATACTTATGCCAATTTTATATACAATAAAACAAAAATGCAAGCCACACAAATGTCACTACACCTGCCCCCACAACCGCCATCACAAATGTAAATATATTTGTATTGACAATTGTATTTACAATGGTATAGTTCCTTGTAAGTACGGCAGTATTGTATGAAGTATAGGAGTCTGCATATGCCAAATGTTATGCAACAATTATTTGTAATGAACATGGAATCATTACTGCGTGAATATGCCGCATACAAGGCTTTTAACAAGTCCGATTGCGTTATCAACATGCGTATTCCACGTCCAATTTTGGACAAGATAAAAGAACTGGCCGACACGCAACATGTCCCGTACCAGTCCCTAATATCATCCGTCTTGTTCTCACTTGCCAACATCGAAGATAAAAAATAACCACCCTATACAAGGCCACACCATGTCATTACCATCAAAACAAATCGTCTTAAATACACTTAATCAGACAAGACACAAAACAACACCTGACACACAGTTATCCCTATTCCAAGAAACACCACAAATAATCACACCGTCCGACGCCGAATATTGGCATTATTCCGACCTGCACCATCTGTATGGCAATCAATATTTTCCAATCGCCCCGGACATGACCGTTCATGCATGGCGACACCTGGTTATGCCTGCCGAAAGAATAAAACCCAAAGGACGCATGCCCAAACTAACCGGCCCAACCCCACAATTCTTTTATGAACATGTCTTGGACACAACCGCACCATATTCAATAAATCAATCTGCACACAAAAAAATTCCAGGCGACTTATGCATGTCACGATACGCATGCTGGTGCATGGCACGCAACAACCCCGATTTAATTTTTGCAAAAACATACTTTATGGCACCCGCAATCGATCCCAACATGTCATTTGGGGACATGAAAAAGACAACATATAAATTTGCCCGTATTGATTTGCGCAACCAACTGTCACACTATGAAAAAATATTGGCCGGCATATTAAAACAACATGGCGGCGACTTTTCAAACTTTAACCACAGCATGACCATGGCATTTTTCTATGGATATTCCGCCAACGATATCAAGGCCGCATACCACATCCCAGAAAAGACAAACGATCCATTGGCAAACTATATGGGATCCGCATCACTATGCGCACGCATAACCGCATTAAAGAACGCAATTCGCAGATTTGATTCCGCACGCCATCAAAACCGCGAAACATTGTATCAAATTTTACACGACGAATTACTAAAACAAAGAATCTATGTCTTGAAAAATTTTGGATACGCCCCCGAACAAGACATATTCCAAAACCCAATATCAACGGTGCAATCCGAATTAAATCGCGCAGAACGGGATTTTATATATAAATATTCACGAACAAAACTACGTTAAAAAATAAAAAACAAAATAAAAAAATGGGACATTTCGTCCCATTCTTTTAATTTGCAAAAAAGTTCGTTGCACACTGCAATTTCCCACCAACGCCCGTCATATTCATAAACACCGTCAACAAGGTACCAATACTGAACAAAATAATCGTACCCGCCAAAATAGAAACCAACTTTTTTTGTGCCTCTTCCGTTTTAAACTCATCACCTTTGGTAATCAACTTCCATCCCCATCCTGCCAACATAATACCAGCACCAACAAACGCCAAAATCTGGAACGTTTTGAACACACCATTCAATTTTGTTGCCAATTCACATATTGTCCCACTAACATTAGTACCAAGAACATTTACCGCACCAGCCCCCCCAGCAGTCGTCGCCGTTGTCGCCGTCGTCGCCGCCATTGCAGACAACGATGTCATGATACCAATAATCGCAAAATTCAACTTGTTTATCAGTTTTCTCATTAAAAAACCTCTTTCACTTTCTTGTACTATATCACAAAAAAAAACTATATACAATTAAAAAAATCCACCAAACGGTGGATTTTATTTTACAAACACATATTTTTTGGCACTACACGATTTTTTTGCACACCCACAAGATTTTGCCGCCGGTGTCAAAACCTGGCGATGGGAACTTGGAACACTCCCCTTGCTGTCAGCAACATACAAATCACGACACATTGTGTTTTTATATACAATCTTTTTATCAACATCCAATGAACGAATATCATTTGAATAATGGCGACCACGTTCTGCGGCATAATAAATACAATCATCACCATCCTGGGTATATCTTACACCACCTTTGTAATAATCATAATATGATGAACACCCAGACAACACAACCAAACCAAAAAATGCGAACAAGACTTTCTTCATAACAAACCCTTTTTATTTTTCCTTGGCATCTCTATCCGCACCCCCGATTCGATAAGTATTGTTCCACATTTACCGCCACAGTCAAGAAAATGCATCATTTTTATCAAAAATATGATATAATTTTTACCAAAGGATTTTTTATATGAAATACACAAAACTGGGATTGATAAACACAAATAAATTATTTGCCGATGCAATCGCACATCAATATGCGGTTCCGGCCTTTAACATATATAACATGGAAACATTGATGGCGGTTATCAATGCTGCCCGAACAACACACAGCCCAGTAATATTGGCAGTTTCTGAATCCGCACTAAGATATATGGGTGGCGACATGCTAATCGGCATGATACGCGGTGCAGACATTAAACCAGACGAAAAAATCGCCTTGCACCTGGACCACGGGGCCAATCTTGATGTATGCAAACACGCAATCAAACTTGGGTTCTCGTCCGTCATGATTGATGCCAGCAAATTACCCTTTGATGAAAATATCAACATTACAAAATCTGTGGTCAAATATGCCCACAAACATAATGTTTCTGTCGAAGCAGAACTGGGGACACTGGCCGGATTTGAAGACGAAAACACATCCAGCACCATATCAACATATACAAACCCATCTGATGTCGAAAAATTTGTAAACGCCACAGGTATTGATTCTTTGGCCGTCGCCATCGGAACCAGTCACGGCGCCCACAAACGCAACAATGATGATGCAAAGTTACGATTTGACATATTGTCCGATATCGCAACACGCATGCCCAAATTGCCATTGGTATTACACGGCGCATCAAACATCCCAAAAAAACTTATAACCACAATCAATAAATTTGGTGGAAAAATTTCTGATGCACATGGAATCGACAAAAAACAACTGCGCCGTGCCACAAAAATGAATATCTGTAAAATAAACATAGACAGCGATTTACGCCTTGGCTTTTTCAGCGCTGTACGCAAATCATTGGCAACACATCCAAATAACTTTAATCCACGCCAATTTTTATCAGATGCCCGTGAAACAATGACACAAATATGCATCGACGAAATAAAAAATATAATGGGATCTGAAAATAAAATCTAACCAACCCAACCCCTTGCGATTGTAAAAATAAATTAGAATGATTTAGATAAAAACAAATCGGGAATCGTAGCGTACATGATACTACACAAGATTCCCGATTTGCTTTTAGATGAATTATTATAATTTATTTTTTACATGCGCATTGGCATCAAAACATACAACGCATCTGTATCCTTGTCTGTTGAATTAATTTTTGTCGGCGCCAAAGGATCCTGCATTTCCATCTGGAACTTTTCACCTTCGACCTGACCCGCAACATCCAACAAGAACTTTACATTAAAGACAACGGTGAAAGAACTGTCGCCATTGTATTCAATGTCCAATTCCTGGGTCGCTGTACCGGCATCTGGACTGGACGCATTGATAACCAACTTATTCATACTGAATGTCAATTGAACAGACTTAGTCTTGTCAACGCTGGCCACAGAAACCAAGTCAACCGCATTGATAAACTGCTTTCTATCCAAAATCGCAATTTTATCGTTGCCCTTTGGAATAACAACACGATAATTTGGGTACTGGGCATCAACTAACTTGCTGGTCAATGTTGCTGCACCAACCGTGAAACGTGCCTTGGTATCAGACAATTCAACCGTCACATCATCAACATTGGCATCTTCCAACAATTTTGACAATTCGCCAATTACACGACGCGGCAAAATCACAGACGGCATTTCCGCACTGCCTGCGGGGGCCGCCATGGCACACAAGGCCATACGCTGCGCATCTGTGGCGACCGCTGTCAACTTCTTTACATCGCCTTCGTCAGAAATATGGAAATAAATACCCCCCAAATGATAACGCACATCATCTGTTGGAATTGCAAACTTTGTCTGATTAATCAAGTGCGCCAAATCACCTGTTGTCATTTGGAATTTTGTTGTCAAATTGCTGCCCGCCATTGCTGGGAAATTTTCCGCCGGCAAGGTTGGCAAACGGAACACCGCACGACCACTTGATACAATCAGTTGGTCTCCAGATTGTTTGAAAGAAATTTCTGCATCATCTGGCAACTTACGAACAATATCGTACAACATCTGCACAGGAACAGTTGTCTTTCCCCCCAAAGTGATATCGGCAGCCACATGTTCCACCAATTCCAAATCAACATTCGTTGCAGACAGAACCAAATCGTCAGCAACTTCTATCTTAACATTCATCAATATCGGCAGTGTTGCGCGCTTTTCCACGATGGACTGCATATGCCCCAATGCGCGTATCAAAACCTGACGAAACACTGAAAATTCCATTTTATATGCTCCTGTTTCCTTCTTAGATATGTATGTTCCTACACTCTGTTAATATCACTTTACCAAAAAAGACCGATTCGGTGCAAGACCAAAAGCACCCCCACAAGGGTGTCAAAGAGAAAAGATGACTTAGATTTTATTTGATTAGTACTTTTTCTAACTTTGCACGCAATTTCTTCATATCATCATATTTTGTAATCTTGCCCTTTTCCGCAATAGAAATATCGCCACTTTCTTCGGACACAACCAAGACAACTGCCCGAGAAACCTCGCTTAACCCCAAGGCTGCCCGATGACGTGTACCATATTTCCAATTCAAGTTATTTTGTGACAACGGCAAAATGGCCCCTGCATATGCAATACGATTATGCTCGACTATAACCGCCCCATCATGCAAAGGCGTTTTATTAAAAAATATAGTTAACAATAATTCCGCACTTATCTTGGCATGAATCGCCACACCCTTTTTATCAATTGCGCTATCATCCAACATACTTGGGAACACAATCAAGGCACCCGTATGCTTAGATGACATATATTCAACCGCCGATACAATTGCATCCAACGATTTTGTATCACGTGATTTCACGCCACCTTTTTGAAACATGCGACGCCATTCATCAATATTTCCCATCAGTGCCATAAATTTGCGTAATTCTGGTTGAAAAACCACAATCAAACTAATTGACAAGAACAAGGCAACCCAATGCAAGAATGTCGCAATTAAATTCAAACCAACCCACGACAACACAAAACTAAAAGTCCACAACAAGGCCAACCCAAATAATCCACGAACCAACTTTTCTGATTGCGTGTTGCGAATAAAGCCGCGATAAAACAACCACATCATAATCGCTATAAAAATCAATTGAATAAAATCAATCCAATTAAACATTTTTTATTCCTACTTTAAAACACTATTTACCAAATCAGCCATCGATTGCGACATCCATTCTGGATCATCACGATAAAGCGGCGCCCCACGTTCCATAGCCGTTTCACAAGGATGCGTATCTGCCAACCAATTTTCCAACAGATTCCCAGCCAACAACCCAACACCGGCGCCTGCCACCAAACCAATACCACCCGTAAATGGCGCCAACAACACCCCCAAACCTGTGGCAGACGCAACCTTGCCTGCCATCGCAGCACCACTAATCTTAATATCAGGTTCGGCCAAACTACCCGATAATTCAACAGAATTAACCACATTGCCAGTCAAAGATAATTTCAACCCTCGCACAGGCAAAGTCGTCAATGACAACTTCATTTCCTCATCACCCAGATTCAAACTGCCCGCCAGGCGAATATTTATCGCATTTGTTTCAATTGCAAATCCATTTTGCGTTTCAAAAACACCATCACGCAACATCGCATTTAATGTCACACAATACACTTTTATCTGGTCATGCTTTTTTTCCGAACGGAACAAGTCCTGGATACTATGTCGCAAAGATGTTAAAAAATCTGTTCCATACATATATGCAACTAACGCAGAATGCGCATAACCCGACGCCACAGAATAAACATATACAGGCCCCGTAATTGTTTGCATTATTTCTGATAAATTCGTACCGTTGACCAGCGTATATAATTCAATATTAACCGGCAAATCAGACAAGAAATCTGGCTGACCAACCTGGTTCAAAATTTCGCCCACATATACCCGTTCACCAAGCAACGCCACCTGGCCCCACAAACGCCCATCTGTATCAATATCTGCATTGATACCAATGTCAACATTACCACCCGCAATGCCTAGTTCCGCATCGATTCGCGCATGATTATCTTTTAACCGACCAACCAATTTCAATTCAGACAAATCCAAATCGCGATACACAACAAAATGCTTTAAATTAACATCTAAATTGATTGTTTTGTCACGCAACCAATTACCAAACAAAGGCACATCCTTGAAAACATTCAAATCACGATTAGGACGCACATATTTCCGATTATACGAATGCGGAAACATCGCCACCAAATCTGCATACTTTGATGCAATATTCAAATTTATCACATCTGATTTTTTGCCCCAATCCCAATCACCAGACACGGTAAAATCAATACCATTTGTTGCAATCGAAGACTTTCGAACAACTAATTTCTGTCTATCAAAACCACCCGCCACATTCAAACTTAACGCCGGCACCTTGGACAAGTCAACCCCAATAACCTTACCCAATGATTTCAATTGTGGAACATCACCTTTGACAATAAAATCAATCGGCATTTTACTGGTCCCTTCCAGCGCAACATTTGCAATCAAGGCATCTCCACCCATTGATACCGCAACCTGAACAGGATAAACCTTGCGTTCTGCATTATATTGGCTTAGTGCGACAATAAAAGGAAATACATCCTTGTCTACCTTAATCCAGCCAGAATATTCACGTCTATCTTTTCTGGGGAACATGCGAATATTAAAACCACTAAATTTATAATCATTACCAAACAAATTCGCCCGCAGGTTATTTACTTCAACCCCACCCAATCCTGCATCCTTGAACGGATATTTTTCAGCCGCCTTATCTGCATCACTTTCAGACCTGGATAACATTGGCAAAGAATATTGTCCATCTGCATTTTTTTCGATATTCAACCTTGCATCATAAATCTTGACATTTTGAATTGTGGGCCTATTTCTGAACAAAGATATCAAATTCAAACGCACATCAATTTTTTCTGCACTAAACGCATTTTTATTCTTTGCCCACTTTTCACTTGCAATACGCACTTTGTTCAATTCCACATACGGTTGCAAGGACAATTTCCATGACACACCACCATCAATTTCCACCGGCATATTTGTCGCATCACGCAACACCGCCAGAACATTTCCACGCAACGATTCCAAATCAATCCGACTAAGTGTCACAACCAATGCCACCACCATACCGACACATATCAGCACCAGCATTCTGATAATTTGGAAAAAGATATTTTTTCTAACCTTCATTATGGCATCTTAAATTCCAAGAACCGCATCACCGGAACCATAAAATCAGGCACCGTTGCACGCAAAGTCATCAAACATCCAGTTGTTGGATGTTGAAATGTTAGTTTATATGCAAATAAAAACAAGTTATTTGTTTCCAACATCGAACTTAACGCACCATCCAATTTTTTGGCGCCACCATATAACACATCGCCTACAATTGGTGCGCTTAAAGAAAACGCACTATGCAATCTTAATTGATGTGTCCGTCCTGTTTTTGGTGAAAATTGCACCCATGACACACAGCCGGCGGCACCACCCAACACCTTGTATTCTGTGATTGCACGTTGTGGTCGTGGGCCTGCACCATTATTCAAACGCTTTGGCGTATCAAACACCTGACCCTTGACCATATAATTATCAATTACCCCAGATTGCGGACTTACATCACCATTAAGCAATGCCAAATATTCCTTGTGCGCCGTCTTATTTTGAAAAGCATCCGCCAAGAACTGAGCCGCCCGTTGATTTTTCGCCACTACCAACAGACCACTTGTTTCTTTATCCAAACGATGAACCAGCGAAACCTTATCATACGGGAATAATGCCGCCGCCATTTTATCCACAGACTTTCTGATACCTGTTCCACCTTGGACCGCCAAACCTGCAGGTTTATTAAACACAACAATATCTTCATCATTGTGAATGATACATTGACGCAATTTTTCCAAATCCGCCAAAGAAAAATGTTCACCACTTTCTGTTTTTTTGCGTACTTCAGCATACCCTGCAACAGTCGGCGGAATACGTACCGCATCACCCTCTCGCAAGATTTCTTGCCCTCTCACACGTTTTGAATTAACACGGATTTGTCCGCCACGACACAACTTATAAAATTCACGTTGTGGCATTGACGGGTATTGACGCAAGAACCACCGCAATAAACGTGTCCCATCTTCTACCTTGGAAATATAAATAAAATCTGCCATACACAACCCCACTTGGCATCATGCGAACACAAAATTATTCGCCATATGTTATCTGAACAGCATTCTTACCATTTGCATTCGTACACGCACCTGTGGCACCACCATTTTTTCCACCAGACATCTGATATCCAACAGAATCAGACCACGCCTTGGCCACCAGCGATTCGCATTCTGATTTTCCCAAACCATCAATCGTCACAATAAATTGACGTGGATTAGACGGATCAACAGACAATTCGTATGTTCCACCATACGGGTTATTTTTCGACATACCAATTGCTGCAAAAATCGTCGAACCATTCATATTCGAAAAATCGTCATATTCCGCATGAATATTGCGCACCATGGTCACCATTTGAACAACTTCATCATTTACCGCGGTCAATTTTTGTGTACGCATCCCAGACGAAATCATACCAACTGCACCGACCGTAATTACACCCATAATTGCCAGCACACCTAACATTTCAATCATTGAACGACCTGATTCTTGATTCATGAAAAACCTCTTGTTTGCTATTTCATATATATTATTCTATCATAAAGATTATGAATATTCAATTTTCTGATTTAATTGCAAACGCCCCTAATGCCCCAGGCATCTATAAGATGTTCGATACGGATGGCAACCTGCTTTACATAGGCAAGGCAAAGAACATATCAAATCGCCTGCGTCAATATTTGGACATCAGCAAACTAGAATTACATAAACAAGTGATGCGCACATTGGTCACCCGTGTTGAATGGGAAACCGTCGCAACCGAATCGGATGCATTGATACGGGAACAAGAACTGATAAAATCAGAAAAACCAAAATATAACATCATGTTGACCGACGGGAAAATGTATCCAATGCTTGCATTAACATCTGGGGACTTTCCAAGACTGTTCAAATTCCGTGGCAAAATATCCCAACGCCGTGATGTATATGGCCCCTATCCATCTGTATCCGCATTAAACGAAACCATTAAAACGATTCAGCGTGTATGCCAAATTCGCACCTGCACAGACACACAAATGCGCAACAGAACCCGCCCATGCTTATTACATCAAATCGGACGATGCAGCGCACCATGCTGCAACCCAGACACAAAAAAATACGCAGATTCCGTGCGTATAGCACGAAAAATTTTGACTGGCAACAGCGAACCAATAATCAAGGATTTAACAGAGCAAATGAAACAATATTCCGCCAACATGGATTATGAATCTGCGGCAATTATGCGCGACAAAATCGCTGCACTAACCCACACATCAAATCGTGGTATACAGCACAAATCCCCGTACAGCACGATTTTAGATTGGGATAAAAATGTTTCAGAATTGGAAAAATGGCTAAACATAAAAATCAATCGTGCATGCGTTTTTGATAATTCACATCTGTTTGGAAAACAACCTGTTGGTGCCATGATAACATTTGGACACAACGGATTCAACAAATCTGGATATCGACATTTCAAACTGCAAGACAAATCACGTGCTGGCAACGATATCGCCATGATGTCAGAATTTGTAAAACGTGCCGTCCAACATGACCCAAAGCCTGATTTAATCATTGTGGACGGTGGAATGGCACAATGGAACATCGCAAATCGTGCGGGTGGCGGCATTCCTGTTATGGGCGTCACTAAGGGCGAAGTTCGTGATGGCGACGAACATTTTATCCTACCAGACGGCACCATATCACACGATCTGCCAAAAGACAGTCCATTATTTTTAATGTTGCGTGCCGTCCGTGACGAAGCGCACCGCTTTGTAATTACATATCATCGCAACATCCGTGCAAAACAAATGACCGCATCTGTATTGGATGAAATTGATGGGATTGGCCCAACCCGCAAACGTGCATTATTAACACACTTTGGCTCTGTTCGTGCCATAGTTGATGCAGACATAAACGCACTTAAACATGTTCCAAGATTAGGAAAAAGTGCCGCTGAAAAAATATATGCCCATTTTCATTCATAAGTGATATAATAGAGCTATTCATATATTTGTAACGAAAGGAGAAACATATGAAATTTTTTGTAAACTTTTTATCTGCATTTCGCATTGCTGCGGCATTTGCGGTTATACCAACCCTGATGTTCCAGATGTATTGGGCAACATTTATCCTGTACACATTGGGTGCAATGTCTGATTGGTTTGATGGTTATCTGGCACGAAAATACAATGTATGCACAAAAATCGGCGGCGTAATGGATCATATTGGCGACAAATTATTGGTCACCAACACTTTAATCTTGTTGGCCATTATGTTGCAGACATGGATTGTTGTTGTACCTGTAATTATCATGATTGCCCGTGAATTATACATTTCTGGGTTGCGTGAATTCTTGGGTACACAAAAGATTGAAATGCCTGTACCCAAAGCACGCTTTTCCATGGGCAAGATCAAAACAACACTACAGATGATTTCAATTGCTGCATTCTTGTTAATCTTTGCTATCAGTACATTAATTACACCAACCACAGAAAGTCGTTTGTTAATGTTCTTGGTATATGTATTACCTCCGATTGGCATATATGGATTGTGGCTATCATTAGTTGCATCTATTTGGTCTGCAACACAATACACAAAAACATTCTTGGGCCACATGAAAAAAATAAAATAAAAAGTGCTATACGCATAAAAACCGGCATATTTGCCGGTTTTTATTTTTATCAGAACCAACCCTTTTTATCAGATTTGGAACTTTCAAATTCCTTCAAAATCTTCTTTTGTTTATCTGATAACTTGGTTGGAATCTTTATTGCGATTTCTATATACAAATCCCCAAATGTACCACTGCGTCTGACAGATGGCATCCCATGTCCACGCACACGCAACTTTTCACCGACTTGAGTACCAGCAGGAACCTTAACCTCTAACTTTTTATCATCAATGGTTTCAATCTCTATCTCGCCCCCCAGCGCAAGCGTAGCGAACGGCACATCCATACGCATAATCAAATCATTTCCAACCCGTTCAAACCGTTTGTCTGGACGAATCCGAACATCTAAATAAAAGTCACCTGCTGGCCCACCATTGGCCCCAGCTTCACCTTGTCCAGCAAGACGCAGTCTGGCCCCATCTTCGATACCGGCTGGAATCTTCACATCTAATGTACGTTGTTTATGCACAGTTCCCCGCCCATCACACTCATTACATTTTTTTGAAATCTTGCGCCCCAACCCATTACATTCTGGGCATGGACTTTCTGTCACAAAGAACCCCTGGCGTGTTTGCACAAAACCACTGCCCCCACATCGACTACACACAGGTGCTGGCTTGCCATCATCAGTACCATGTCCATGACATTTTTCACATGTCACATTGCTGGAAAATTTAACGGTATGCGTTTTACCAAAGTACGCATCTTTCAAATCAATAACGACTTCGTCCAGTAAATCCCGTCCCCCCCGTTGTGGTGCGCCACGTTGCGGTCCTTCACCGAAGCCGCCAAAACCAAACCCACGCATCGCCTCACGCAGGATATCTTCCATACCGGCACCACCACCCATATTAAAGTGAAAGGCCCCATCACCAAATGGATTACCACCGAACCCAGCACCAGAAGCATTACCACCTGCGAACGCCGCATCACCAAATCGATCGTACGCTGCACGTTTTTGTGGGTCTTTCAAGATATCAAACGCATTATTAACTTCTTTGAATTTTTCTTCGGCATCCTTGTTATCAGGATTTCTATCTGGATGGTATTTCATCACCAATTTATGATACGCTTTTTTAATATCTGCATCTGACGCATCACGTGCCACACCAAGAACTTCATATGGGTTTTTATTCATTTTATTTCATCCATCTATTTTAATTGATATGAAATATATAAGCCACCACAGAAAAAAATTCAAGCCCCGAATATCAATTTAGGCTGAAATTCTTTAGGCTTGCGTAAAATTGAAAAATGTTCTAATAATTATTCATCATGACAGAAAAAAATACACACACATACGATGCATCAGACATCCAAGTTCTAGAAGGCTTGGAACCTGTGCGCCTGCGCCCTGGTATGTATATCGGTGGCACAGATGAAAAGGCATGGCATCATCTGCCGATTGAAATCATGGACAATTCCATTGACGAAGCGGTGGCTGGTTTTGCAAAAAAAATTACTGTGAATTTAATTGATTCCAAGACAATTGAAATTGCCGATGACGGTCGTGGAATTCCTGTGGATGAACATCCAAAGTATCCTGGCAAATCCGCATTAGAGGTGATTTTAACAACCCTTCATTCTGGGGGCAAGTTTAATAATAATGTATATAAAACCAGTGGCGGCTTGCACGGTGTAGGTTCTGCGGTTGTGAACGCATTATCATCTGAAATGATTGTTGACATTGCCCGTGACGGTTATAATTGGCACCAAACATTTTCCCGCGGGTTAACTACATCACCAATGCAACGTGGCGATGCAACCCGTGCCCACGGCACAAAAATCAGATTTACAATTGACGACGAAATCTTTGGTGCAAACGCCACATTCAAACCGGTCAAGATTTATCGCATGGCCCGTGCCAAGGCATTCTTGTCCAAGGGTGTAAAGATTGAATGGACCTGCAATCCTGAATTACTGACCGAAGACATGAACATACCGGCATCCAAGACATTCTTGTATCCAAATGGCGTTGCGGATTTCTTGGCCGAAAAGACAGATTCCAAACCACGCATTTTACCACGTATATTCAGTGGCTCGGTTGATTTCCCAGATGACAGTGGTCGTGTTGAATGGGCATTAACATTTTTAACAGACGAAAATGGTGCTGCATCTGACGATGGTTTCTTTTCATCATACTGCAATACGATTGCAACAATTGATGGCGGCACACATGAAACAGGATTTAAATCTGCAATCACCAAGGGTCTGAAAGCATACGGCGAAAAAGTAAACAACAAGGCCGCCGCATCAATTATTGGCGAAGATGTATTCGATTCCGTGGCGGCAATTGTATCTGTATTTTACAAGACCCCACAATTTTTGGGTCAGACCAAGGAAAAATTATCTAATCCAGAGGTTGCCCGATACACAGAAAACGCCCTGCGTGATCCATGGGAAATGTTCCTGGCATCGGATCCAAAAACCGCAAATGCGCTGTTGGATTTTGTAATTAATTTGGCAAATGCCCGCATCAAGACAAAACAGGTCAAAGATGTCGCACGCAAAACACCGACAAAACGCATTCGCATGCCTGCCAAATTGGCTGATTGCACAAAACATGGTATTGCCGGCACAGAATTATTTATCGTCGAAGGGGAATCTGCGGGCGGTACTGCGAAACAGGCACGTGACCGTGCAACCCAGGCAATTATGCCCCTGCGTGGCAAGGTATTAAATGTTATATCTAATTCCGACGAACGTTTTGGTGCAAACAAAGAATTAAATGAATTGATTGATATTATTGGCGCTGGGACGGCCCGTGATTGGAACGAAGACAAACTGCGTTATGAAAAAATAATTATCATGACCGATGCTGACGTCGACGGCAGTCATATTGCATCATTGTTAATGGCATTCTTCTATCAGTGCATGCCTCAGTTGATTTATGGCGGTCATTTGTACTTATCATGTCCACCATTGTATAAATTAACATGCGGCACCGAATCGATTTATGTTGATTCTGATGAAGAGCTTGAAAACCTCAAGGCAACGAAATACAAGAACAAGAAAGTTGAAATATCACGATTCAAGGGTCTTGGTGAAATGATGCCGAACCAGTTAAAAGAAACAACAATGTCGGCCAAAACCCGTCGGTTAATTCGTGTTGACCTGCCGCCACGCACCGAAGAAGGTGCCGAAGACACAGAAAAGACACGTACAATTGTTTCCGAATTGATGGGCAAGAAACCGGAATTCCGTTTCAAGTTCATAACCGAACATGCCCAGTTTGTAAAAGACTTATTTGTATAGAAAAAAATGGGGAAAACCCCATTTTTTTATACACACTTGCTTGACAATCTTTTGTTTTGTCTTATATTGTTAAAGAGACAGACAAAAGGATTTATTATGAATTGGTTTTTCCGCAAAAAAACAAATGATGTTGCAACACCTGCACCTGTGGCAGCGATACCTGAAAATCATATCAGCAAGAAATTAAAAAATACATATGAAATCAAATTTTCATCGCTGATGAATTATTCATTATTTTCCGGGTGCCCATCAACACCATTGGCCATTATCAAACAAAACGGCAAAAAAATGAATGAAGAATCGGGTTGGCTGGGATGTACCCCGTTTCCAAATCCTTATGCATGCGAAATGGCGGCACACTATCCGCACATCCGTGAAATATTTGGTGAAAAAGTATCGACAACAATCATTGAATATCTGGACAAAGAAACGGGACAGCCTGTGGCACAAATTTACCCACACCTGTTGCATGTATTTGATGGATTCGAAGACAACTTTATGGAACGACTAAATCACGCATCCCGTCGTGACCTGGAATACCAGGTTGCCCTGCGCAAAAAATTGGCTGCGATATACAACAACCGACAAAAATAAAATCCCGCCATTTGGCGGGATTTTTTTATTTAATACCAACTTGGAAGATATCACCCCAATCTGCGACCACCTGGCCACCGACTGTACATTTCAAATCTTCAAAGCCATCTTCGACCTGTTTCTTTTTAACCAGGTGGCTGGTCACCAATGCACCTGTGGTACCCAACACAACACCGGCTGTAAGGTCTGATGCAAGACGGACCGCATTAAACTTACCTTCTGCATTTTTCCAGACACTGGTCTTAAACTTGCCAGATATTTTATTCAGGCTTTCACGTGATGATTTAATCAACCCTTCATCTGCCTTCGGTTTTGGCGCTGGGTCCTTTACAACACCACGTACTTCACCCTGATCCCCTTGTGGCAATGCCGAACAATTATCCGGATTTATTTCAGAAATAACCTGCCATTTCTGATCAAAGACGGCTTTATCAACAACTTCCCCTTTACAGATTTCAAGTAATTCGTTGATATTTTCAACAATTAATTTATTTACTTTGTCGCCTTCTGCATTTGGAGAGCACTTTTCCAGCCATACATTCAAAGTATCGCGTTGTTTTTCAGTGCAAACTTCTTCACCACCAACTGATACACACTGACCTTTGTTTTCATCTACGATTTCAAATTTATGATTTTCAAACTGACAAATACATTCATCCTTTTGTTCATCATATTTGGCAACCTCCATTGGCAACGAGCAGCACGCTTTACCATTTTTGGTTGTGCGCTTATCGACGCATGTTTGCTGTGCCGGGGATTCTTCATCCGCAAGAACACATTCGCGCTTTTCTTTATCATACGATGTATTAGATGGACATTCCACCATAAAGCACGCATCTTGTGAAAATACCATCAGAGCAGTCTCCCCATACGCAATATCATGTTGGTACTTTGCCTTTACGGTAACAAACGAGAATTTCGTATCCAATGGAAGACTGTCAGAACACAAAGGCAAGTTTGTTTCCTGTTCCCATTTATCATCAGTACCATTCTGGTCGGCTGCGCATCTATGAATTATATTCCCGCCCATAACAACTGTTCCATTAGAACATTCATTACCATTTGTTAACTGTGGTGTATCACATTCCAAACACCCGCCTGGGACTTGCAAATATTCATTCGCAACCTTGAAAGGTGTTGCAACCTTGTTAGTTAGCAAATGACCAGCAGCCACAGCCCCCAACGGATAAGCATACGCCATACCTACTGGACACACCAAAGCTTTTGACTGTACCGTTAAATAATTATTTAGTATCAATCCAGGTGTTGCAGTTGTAACCAATCGGGCAGACGACAAAGAAGCACCACAATCTTTAAGCAAACATTTTGCAGTCGCTTCTCTTGCTCTAAGATCACCAAACCGTTGGTTATTATCCTGGTTAACCGGTTCACCGTTGACTTCTACGGCAACCCAATGATCCTGTTCGTCAACTGAATTGTGGGCCCCACGACATTCGTACTTTGTCTCTACTTGCACTATTTCACCCTGGAATACATGCCCCGGCCCCAAGGTCACAGGTTCCTTTGTATTGCAATGTTTATCATCACATTCATAAACTTTGCCAGTGATCAATTTAATATCACCAATCACATTCCTCTTGTCTGCAACAGAAGCCCATCCCGTAATTGAAGAATACAAAAATTCATCATCACGCGGTATCTGGTTACCATCCAAATTAATTGCATTCGCACCACAACCCGCAGAACTAAACTCACGCGTTTCCTCTACCGGCTTCCACATATTCCCCGCCGTACATTTGTAAGCCTGTTCCTTGTCTACCAAAGCCCCCTTAAAATAATGACCAGCCGGCATCGATATTTCTTGATTCGATTTGCACCACTGCGAGTCAGAATAATCACATTCATAAGCCAACCCCTGAACTGTATAGGTATTATTATTAGTATAGTTTTCTACAGATGCCCATGATGCTTTATCCTGATACAAGAATTCATCATGCCAAGGCTTTTGACTTCCTCTCAGCGTTATAGAATTAATACCACACCCATACTGAATTACCGATGACACTTCTTGTTCTGGGGCTTGCTCAGGTTTTGACGCTTCACCTCTCACATTCAAACACTTATTTATGCCCAAATAATCTGCAACATCATTTTGTCCGCCCTTTCTGCGATGTTCTGAATCAATCTTAAGTATATATTCTAATTTTGGATCATTTAATTTCTTCTGATCTTCTTTCACACCATCACACCAATTAGTAGCCGTAGGCTTCCACTCTCCCTTTATACATTTGTATGCCTGACCGTACAACGTTTGCAAAATTCGACTCTCACTACTTTTAATCAGTCTACCACTCGCCAAAGAGTTACCGTTGCCATCTTTCTCTGGACAGGTATTATCATCTACGCAGCAGCCATACCATTTCGACCCACCTTTACCATCCGTTAATTGCAAAAGCTGACCTTTTTCACCTTCAGTAGTTTCATTCTTTTTAGCTTCCCCATTGGGCATAAAACCATACAAACAACCACCTTTAAGAGCCTTTTCTACACCCCCTGCTTTACTTGTACACCAGTCGTCTTTTTTACTACCATCACTACCATAAACACAATATTCCGCACCTTGAACATTCAATTCTTTTATTTTTGTATTTTTACACCATACTGTATTATTTTTGCCCCAGGTGTCTTTATCACCAGCTCCGTCCACACAGGTATACGAATGCCCATCCAACAACGTCTGTATCGTATCACCCCCATCCAAGGCAAGCACATTTCCCTTACCATACATTCGCTCAGCAGTTGCCTTAGTCTCATCCTGAACTTCGCATAAATAATGCTTACCTCCAGCTAAAACCAAATCATAATTACCACCTTCGTCGGCCGCATTAACCACCCCAGCCTGCAAGCAGATGACAGATGCCAAACACAATCTTGAAATTTTCTTCATAGTCTTTCCCCCATATTATAATTATCAGTATTTTAACATATTTATATCGGCCATGCCAAGCCAAAAAACATCCACACGATTGTTTTTTTACAATTTTTATCCCCCCCCCGAAAATAAAATTAAATAGAATGATTTAGATAAAAGTAAAAGCGATAGCGCAGTGTACAGAAGTTACATAAGCCATCGCACCACCCCACCCCCTAGAACTGGAAATAAAATTAAATAGAATGATTTAGATAAAAGTAAAAGCGATGGCGCACTGTACAGATGTTACATAAGCCATCACACCACCCTGCCCTAGAACTGGAAATAAAATTAAATAGAATGATTTAGATAAAAGTAAAAGCGATGGCGCAGTGTACAGAAGTTACATAAGCCATCACACCACCCTGCCCTAGAACTGGAAATAAAATTAAATAGAATGATTTAGATAAAAGTAAAAGCGATGGCGCAGTGTAC
>JAEIGA010006023.1_pt1 | contig 18448 bp, 20 predicted proteins | sample 9270691 | NCBI WGS metagenome assembly JAEIGA01 (sample SAMN17057246, study PRJNA624740) | gut metagenome | biome: biome; isolation source: fecal sample | host: Bos grunniens | place: China: Xizang | collected 2019
AGGTGTGGAAACTACTCGATTTCGTGTCGCCTTCGCCGGCTCCTTGCACAGGTGCCGACATCTCTGATCCTTGGTATCACGGCAATTTTGACAAGACTTATAAAGAGATTGAGCAGGGCTGTAGAGGTTTGCTGAAATATCTGGGATATTGATATGGGTGCAACTGCTGATGACAAGGTGATAATGGGTATCGACCCTGGAACAAACATTATGGGATATGCCTTCATTGGCGTGAACGGAAACCGTGCGCGCCTCATAACTATGGGCGTGATTGATATGCGCAAATGCAAGGATATGTATATGAAGCTTGGCGAAATCTTTGAAAGAGTGCAGGGCTTGATTGCATCGTTCTTGCCCGATGAACTTGCCATTGAGGCTCCCTTTTTTGGAAAGAATGTGCAGAGTATGCTCAAACTGGGTAGGGCGCAGGGGGTGGCTATTGCCGCTGCCATAAGCCGCCAGGTCCCCATTCACGAGTATGCCCCGCTTAAAATAAAGATGGCCATAACCGGCAATGGCTCGGCATCGAAAGAGCAGGTGGCCGATATGTTGCGCCGTATGCTGAAAATTTCGGGTGAAGATATGCCGCAGTTTATGGATGCCACAGATGCCCTTGGTGCGGCTTTCTGCCATTTTTTGCAAAACGGTAAGCCGGTTAGTGAGAAAAAATACTCCTCGTGGGCCGATTTCGTAAACAAGAACCCCGACAAGGTGAAGTGATTACCTGTCGGGGTTCTTGTTTATCTGTCGCTGCTCGCTTTGTCTATACGCCGCGCCGTTACTTGAACTGCGCTACCATCTGTAGCGCAGTTATTTTTTGCATTGACAAAGTTCGCTTTTCTGTCGCTGCTCACTTTGTCTATACGCCGTTACTTGAACTGCGCTACCATCTGTAGCGCAGTTACGGCGCATTCATCGCCTTTGTTGCCAAGGCGGCCGCCGCTGCGTTCCTGTGCCTGTTGCAGGTTGTTGGTGGTTATGAGTCCGAATATGACAGGTGTGTCATATTCGACATTCAGCTTTGAAAGTCCGGCTGTCACGCCTTCGCATATGTAGTCGAAGTGCGGGGTGTCGCCTCTGATGACGCATCCAATGGCTATCACTGCATCGTATTTGCCGCTCTTTACCATTTGCGATGCTCCAAAAATGAGTTCGAAACTGCCTGGAACGCTTGCAAGTTCAATGTCGTTCTCCTCAACGCCATTCGCAAGCAAGGTGTTTACGGCGCCATCGCGCAATGCGTATGTTATCTCGTCGTTCCATTCGGCATATACAATGCCAATCTTGCGGCCTTTTCCGTTTGCTACCTTGGCCGGGTCGTAGGATGAGAGATTCTTCAGTTCTGTTGCCATACTCTTTGTCTATTAAAAAAGGCTGTCCCGTTTTATTGCGACAGCCTTTTGGTTGGTATTCTTTTGTTGAATTACTTCGCAGCGTTGATTTTTACAATCGCCTCGCTTGCTACAGGTGAGGTGGGATACTCGTTCTTTATTCTGTTGTAAAGATTCATAGCCTCTGCCTTGTTGCCCTGCGCCTCGTACATAGCTGCGGCATCTCTCAAGCAAGCCGGTGTTACAGCTACGTTGTTTGCCATCTCGGCAGCCTCAAGTACAAGTTCGATAGCCTTGTTGATGTCGCCGGTCTGTGAGTAGCAGTTGCCGAGTGTCTGCTTTGCTTTTGCTGCAATGATGTTGTCGTTGCCGTTGTACTCGCTGAGGTACTTGATGGCATCCTCATACTGCTTCATCTGTGCATATACGATACCTGCATAAAGGCAAGCCTTGTTGGCTGCGCTTGAGCCTTCGTATTTCTCGATGATTTCGAGAAGGCCGATATTGAAATCGTCTCCGTTCAAAGCAGCCTCGAAGTTACCCTCGAATACTTTGTACTCGATGTTTGCGATAGCCTGGTTTGCCTCGCTGCTTTCGTTGCTCTTTGGTGAGAATACGCCAAATGCATTGAGGGCTGCAACTGCAATGATAGCCAAAATAACTCCAATGAATGCATTCTTGTACTTGAGTACAAATTTCTCTGCCTTGCTCAGCGCCTCATCTGGCGCAATAGGTGTGTCGTTTTTCTTGCTCATAGTTATGTTTTTTATTTATTTTTTTGTCAAATGTGTTTTTAGCCACTCTATGGCATAGTATCATTGTGCAAAAATAAACAAAATATTATTAGCTTAAAAATTATAATGGTTTTTTTTGCTTCCAAATGGATTTATCTTATGTGTTTGTTATTATTTTTGCCTTAACGAGGTGAAAATAGGCTGTACCAGTTGCAAAACGCCAAGGTAAGTTTTATTTTTGCAGTAGATTATAATCCCCACAATGATACTTGACGGAATATCGTTACTCAATTATAGGAACCTGCAGGAGGTGAATATCAAATTCTCTCCCGGGATAAACTGTTTCATCGGCAGCAATGGAATGGGCAAGACCAACTTGCTCGATGCGGTCTATTATCTCTCTTTCTGCAAGAGTGCTGTCAATGCTTCCGACTCGTCGAACATAATGCACGACGCTCCTTTCTTTATGTTACAGGGTGAATATTGCAGTGGCAGTGGTATTGAAAGCCAGGTTTCCTGTGGCCTGAAGCGTGGCGAGAAGAAACAGTTTCGCAAGGATGGGAAACTGTATGAGCGCCTTTCGGACCACATTGGAACCGTTCCGTTGGTGATGGTGTCGCCGGCCGACAGCGAACTTATTGCCGGGGGCAGCGAGGAGCGTCGCCGTTTTATGGATGTTGTCATCTCCCAGTACGACAAGGAGTATCTCCAATCGCTCATACGTTACAATCGTGCCTTGCAGCAGCGCAATGCGTTGTTGAGGGGCGAGCGTGAGCCCGATGCTGATATGATGTCGCTCATTGAGGAGATGATGGTCCAGGAGGCTCTGTCTATAAACAAGTGCCGCAGGGATTTCATCGATGAGCTTGTCCCCATTTTTACGCGCTTCCACAATGCAATCACAGGTGGTAGCGAGCCGGTGTCGTTGAACTACCGTTCTCATCTGAACGATGGTAATCTGACCGATATGTTGCGTGCCTCAAGGAGCGACGACCGTCGTCTTGGACACACATCGAAGGGTGTGCACCGTGATGAACTTGCAATGTTGCTTGGAGGCTATCCGCTGAGGCGCGAGGGGTCGCAGGGGCAGAACAAAACTTTCCTTGTATCGTTGAAGCTTGCACAGTATGACTTCCTGCGTACAAAGGGCGGCGAAATGCCGTTGCTGCTGCTTGATGATATCTTTGACAAGCTCGACAGCTACCGGGTGGAGCATATCATTTCACTTGTTTCGGGCGATGGCTTCGGGCAGATATTCATTACGGATGTCAATCGTGAACATATAGATAATATTCTTGAACACGTGACCGGGGAGTACAGGCTTTTTGGTGTCGAGAATGGAAATGTCGCTTTGTTAAAGGAGAGGAACGGATGAAAAGGGGAGAGACAAAATCCATTGCGGAACTGGTGCGCGTGATGTGCCGTGAGGAGGGGCTTGAGACACCGCTCAACGAGTATCGTCTGATAAATGCCTGGCCAAAAGTGCTTGGGCAGTCGGTATGTGCATATACCAAGGACTTGAAAATATACAATCAGGTGCTTTATGTGACAGTGACATCGTCTGTGCTCCGTCAGGAACTGCTGATGAACAGGCGCTCGCTTGTGGCAAGGCTCAACGAGTTTGTAAAGGCACAGGTGATTACCGATATTGTCTTCAGGTAGTTCCTGAACATAATGGTGGAGGATTTGTTTTTATATAGGAATAATAGAGTAAATTTGCAGCGACGATAATAAATTAAAGAACAACAATATGCAAAATTCGAATGTTAAGACAAGACTCATTGTGTTGAGTTTTTTACAGTTTGCGGTCTGGGGTGCTTACTTGACTTCTATGGGCCGTTATCTTGGTAGTGCCGGAATGGGTAGCGAAATCGGCTGGTTCTATTCGGTACAGGGTATCGTTTCAATCTTTATGCCAGCTCTGATTGGTATCATTGCCGACCGTTGGGTGCCGGCACAGCGTATGCTCTCTTTCTGCCACGCTGTGGCTGCTGTGTTTATGGGTATCACCGGCTATGTGGGAATGACCAAAGGTGCCGATGTTGCCTTTGGCGACCTTTTCTGGACATATACAATCAGTGTGGCATTCTATATGCCTACATTGGCACTCTCGAACTCTGTGTCGTACACAGTGCTCAACCAGGCCGGTCTTGATACGGTAAAGGCATTCCCGCCAATACGTGTATTCGGTACTGTCGGTTTCATTATCTCTATGTGGATTGTTGACTTGGCAGGTTATCAGAACGACTATTCGCAGTTCCTGGCTTCGGCCGTGTGGGGTGCGCTGCTTGCCATCTACTCATTGACCCTGCCTCATTGCCCGGTGAACAAGAGTGCTGGAAAGAAATCGTTGGCATCGGCATTGGGACTTGATGCTTTCAAGTTGTTCAACCAAAAAAGAATGGCTATGTTCTTTATCTTCTCGATGTTGCTTGGCGCTGCATTGCAGGTTTCCAACGGCTATGCCAATATGTTCATTGGTGGCTTTGGCGCAATGGAGGAGTATGCCGGCACGTTTGCCGTTGAACATACTAATATGCTTATCTCGTTGTCGCAGATTTCCGAGACTCTGTGCATCCTGCTCATTCCTTTCTTCCTGAAGCGTTTCGGCATCAAGATTGTGATGCTCATTGCAATGTTGGGATGGGTGCTCCGTTTCGGTTTCTTTGCTGTCGGTGACCCGGGTATGCCGGGTGTGATACTGTTTGTGCTCTCAATGGTTGTATATGGAGTGGCATTCGACTTCTTCAATATATCGGGTTCGCTGTTTGTTGACAATGAGGTGTCCGAGAGTATGCGTTCAAGTGCACAGGGATTGTTTATGTTGATGACAAACGGCCTTGGAGCGTCCATCGGAGTTATTGCGGCACAGGGTGTTGTAAATGCCTGCACAGAAAACCAGACCTATTTCGCAGGTTGGCCAACAGCGTGGTATATATTTGCTGGCTATGCTTTGGTAATTGCCGTGCTCTTTGCTTTGGTGTTCAAGGAGAAAAAGACCAATAAAGCGTGATGGTTATGGTGGAGCTTGTTGTCACCGACATAATGTCAAAGGCATCGGACCACCGTGCTCACGTGCTCTTGCTCACTGAGAAGGATGGACTGCGCAAGATTATTGTTGCCTTGGGCTTTCTCGAAGCGCAGGCGATAGCATTCTCCCTGCGCGGTTTGAAGGCTGACCGTCCACTCACGCACGACCTTTTTGGCAATGTGGCGTCGGAGTTCGGTATTGAACTGCAATATGTCCTAATAGACAGGATAATCGACGGGGCTTTCTGCTCGCGGTTGTGTTACAGGCAGGGCGATGTGGAGCATAGTGTGGATTCTCGCACAAGTGATGCTGTTGCCATTGCCCTGCGTGCAGGTGCGCCCATATTCATTGAGGACGATTTGCTGTCGCGTATGTGTATCCGTGATGAACAGAATGGTGCTTTTTCCATCCCAATCACAGCAGCCGACGAGGCTACTCTCCGCGTGGCAATTGAAAACGCAGTCAAGGTCGAGAACTATGAACTGGCGCACAAACTGAAAGAGGAGATAGAATCACGCCACACGGTACAACGCGGTGCGTGTGGCGATAATATGGAAAACGGCAAGTAGTATATGGCACTTTTTTATGTACCTGATATTGCAAGGACGTGGGAGCTCTCGGACGAGGAGGCTGCCCACGCTCTGCGTGTACTGCGCCTTACGGTTGGCAGTGAAATTGAGGTGACTGATGGAATGGGTAATCTTTACAGGACGGCTATTGCTTCAATAGCCGGCAAGCATTGCTATGTTGAGCCTTGTGCGCCGTTGGAGAGGCCAAAGAACTGGCACGGCAATGTGCATATAGCCATTGCTCCAACAAAGAATATGGACCGCATTGAATGGTTTGCCGAGAAGGCCACCGAGATTGGACTCGATGCCATCACATTCCTGAACTGTCGTTTCTCGGAGCGCAAGGTCATCAAGCCCGAGCGTGTGGAGCGCATTGTCGTGTCGGCAATGAAGCAGTCACTGAAATATTCCAAGCCGACAGTTGGGGATATGACCGATTTCAAAAAGTTCATTGCTGCCGAGCGTCCGGGTGCAAAATACATTGCACATTGTTATGACAGTGAGCGCGTGTTGTTGAAGGATGTTCTTGTTGCAGGCGAGGATGCCACAGTGCTCATTGGCCCCGAGGGCGATTTCAGCCCCGAGGAGGTTGAACTTGCCGTGAAGGCCGGCTACAAGCCTGTAAGCCTTGGCAGTTCGCGCTTGCGTACAGAAACTGCTGCTCTTGTGGCGTGTCACACCTTTATCTTAAAGAATGAGATATGACACACCGTTATTTCATATTCTTTTCGTATGACGGTGCTGCATACCACGGATGGCAGGTGCAACCCAATGCCATAACCGTTCAACAGGTACTCGAGGAGGCTTTGGCAACAATTCTTCGCGTTCCTGTTCCCGTTGTCGGTGCAGGGCGCACAGATACCGGTGTGAATGCCGAGTGTATGGTGGCACATACCAATCTCCCCGCGGGGGTGGATACCGCGCAGCTTGTATATAAGCTGAACCGTATTCTGCCACCCGACATTGCTGTGAGTGGCATCAGGCGTGTCCGCGACGATGCGCACGCACGTTTCGATGCCGTGTCGCGCCGTTATCGCTATCGCGTTGTCACTGCAAAATCTCCCTTTGCCCGCCGTTATGCGCTCAGGGTTATGCCGGGGATTGATTTCGAGGCAATGAACCGTGCGGCAGAACTGCTGTATGAATACACTGATTTCACCAGCTTCAGTAAATTGCACACCGATGTCAAGACCAACAACTGCAAGGTAACGTATGCCGCTTGGCGCAACGTTGGTGCCGACGAATGGGTTTTTGAGATTGAGGCCGACCGTTTCCTGCGCAATATGGTGCGTGCAATCGTCGGCACTTTGTTGCTCGTCGGGCGCGGAAAGATGACAATTGACGGTTTTCGTGATGTCATCGAGAACAAGGCACGCGGTGAGGCCGGCGACTCGGCTATGGGCGAGGCGCTTTTTCTTGTCGATGTGAAGTATCCTAATGACATTTATCTGTGATGTGGGCACTGCTTGCTTTTATGTCGGCAGCATTGCTTGGCTGCTATGACTTCTTCAAAAAGGTATCGTTGAGGGAGAACTCCGTGCTTGCGGTGCTTTTCCTTAACACTCTTTTCTCGTCGTTGCTGTTCGCTCCGTTCATATTACTTTCCCATAGCGGGGTGATAACTGCCGGGCAGTTGTATGTGCCGCCAATGGGGCTTGAAACACATCTGCTCCTGCTTATAAAAGCTGTAATCGTGCTCTCGTCGTGGCTATGTGGGTATATAGGTATCAAGCATCTGCCAATAACAATTGTCTCTCCAATACAGTCCACGCGTCCTGTGCTGGTGTTGTTGGGTGCACTGTTCTTTTTTGGCGAGACCTTGAATGTATACCAATGGATTGGTGTTGTAATAGCCATAATATCGGTGTTTCTGCTCAGCCGCAGCGGCAAACGCGAAGGCATTGACTTTGTGAATAACCGATGGGTGGCGTTTGTGGCTTTGGCGGCACTGTTCGGTGCTGTCAGCGCACTGTACGACAAGTATCTTATGCGCTCAATAGAGCCCATTGTCGTGCAGTCCTGGTTCAATGTCTACCAGTGCTTGCTTATGGGTGTCATCATTTCTGTGATGAATGTCGTGAACCCTGCACAGCGTGGGCGCAAGTTCATATGGAGATGGTCCATTCCAATGATTTCCATTTTTCTTGGTATGGCCGATTTTTGTTATTTTACGTCTCTGGCCCAGGATGGGGCGCTCATTGCCGTTGTGTCAATGATAAGGCGCGGCAGTGTTGTGGTCTCCTTTGCTTTTGGTGCGTTGTTGTTGCACGAAAAGAATCTCAGGAGCAAGGCTTTTGATGTGGTGTTGATACTGGTTGGATTGTTTTTCCTTTATTTGGGTTCAAGATGAGAAAGTTGATGTTTTTTGTAGTGTTGCTGTTTGGCTGTTTGGTGTCAAGGGTGTCGGCTCAGGATATGCGTACTGTTTTTCTGAATGCCCCCGATGTGGTTTTTCCTATGCTTTCAAGTAACGACCGTGCCGACCTGGTTGATTTTATTGAAGCGGGTATGACGGCGAAGGTGAGAAACAGGCTCGATGGTGTGAGTGTGCTTGCTGAATTGACCGATGACTACCTGTCACTTGCAACAACTGCATCGTCAAATATGCAGTTGAAACTGCTGCCCTTCAATGGCGACACTGTCATCTGTATGGTAAAGACAGTGAAGGCCGAAGCAGCCGACAGCCGTATCTGTTTCTATGACAAACAGTGGAATAGGCTCGATGGCAGCGGAATGTTCACTATGCCTGAAATAAGTGATTTCTTTGTTTCACCCGATGATGAGTATATGGATATGTGCGACATATATCTTGTTTCGCTCACACTGTCGGCAGCAGACAACACGCTTGTTGCGGAATATACGATGCCTGCTTATATGAGCGTGGACGATGCCGGAAAAATTGAGCCTCTGTTGCGTAAGCTCGTGTACAGGTGGAATGGTGGACGTTTCGTCATTGATTGATGCGCACCGTGTCTATTGATATTTCTTCAATCTCTCCCTTGTTGTGCTTGTTGAATAGTGAGCGGCTGTCGTTGATGAACAGTCGGCGTTTCTGTTCGGCGTAGTCCCAGCCTGTAATTCTTGTCGTTGCGGCCGGGTATATAGTGAAATCGCGCTTGCCTTCGCTTATTCTCGGTGCAATCCAGGTGAGCAGATAACGTACATTCCAGGGGTTGGTGTAGTTCAAAATCTTGCGTAGTGTCATTGCTATCATCATTCCGCCATCGGTGCGGCGCAGTGACATATTTGAGACCAGGTTGCCGGTGGAGTAGGCTACAACATTTTTGTCGGGGGTGTTGTTGTTTTCGCGTATCTCAATGGGTTGTACAACGTGGGGGTGGTTGCCGATGATGTGGTTCACTCCCTGCTCTATGAGCCAGTCGCTGAGCTCTTTTATCTGTTGCGGTGGCAGGCTCACATATTCGTCGCCCCAGTGCATACAGGCGATTATGGCGTCGGGATTATGCTCCTTTGCGGCTTGGATGTCTGTGGCAATCTGTTCCTTGTCTATGAGGTTTACTACCATTGGCGAGGGGATGGCTCTGCCGTTTGTCCCGTAGGTGTAGTTGAGCAGCGCAATGCGTACTCCTTTCTTTTCAATGATGAGGGGGTATCTCCCGTTGCGTTCCTGCTTGTTGCGGTAAACTCCACAATGTGTTATCTTCAGGGAATCAAGTAGGTCGAGCGTGTATAGGACTCCGCGTTTGCCTTTGTCCAAGCAGTGGTTGTTGGCGAACAGCAGGACATTGAAGCCGGCATCCTTGACGGCATAGAGAAAGCTGTCGGGAGCACAGAATGAGGGGTAACCGCTGTAACCGCTGGCTCCGATGGTGGTCTCGAGGTTGGCGATGGATATGTCGTGGCTCTTTACGAACTCCTTGATGTGGCGGAAACTGTAGGAGAAACTGTATGTGCCGTTCTCTTGTCTTGCCATATTGAGCTGCGTCTCGTGCTGCATAATGTCGCCGGCAAAGAGAAGGTCCAACTGATGGATGGGGGTAGAGTGTATTTGCGCAACCGACAACAAAGGCAGTGCGCAAAAAAGTATTATACTTGCAAAGGTCTTGAGTGCTTGCCTCATTTGTAGATGGCGCGTTTGCCCGCAAGCAAGGTGTTTCTCATAAGTGACACGATGGTCATTGGTCCCACACCGCCGGGGACGGGGGTGATATATGAGCATTTGGGAGCGACATTGTCGAAGTCTACATCGCCGCAAAGACGGAATCCGCTCTTGCGTGTCTTGTCGGGTACGCGTGTTGTGCCCACATCTATTACGACGGCGCCTTCCTTAACCATTTCGGCTTTTACAAAATGGGGCTGTCCCAGGGCTGCAATTATGATGTCGGCCTGTCGGCACTCCTCGATAATGTTCTTGGTGTGGCTGTGGCAGATGGTTACGGTGGCGTCGCCCGGGATGCTCTTTTGCATCATAAGGTTGGCCATTGGCTTGCCAACGATGTTGCTGCGCCCAAGTACCACGCACTTTTTCCCTTTTGTGTCAATGTTGTAGCGGCGAAGCAGTTCCATTATGCCGTTCGGTGTTGCAGAGAGGAAACAGGGAAGTCCAATTGACAGGCGGCCGGCATTTACAGGGTGAAAACCGTCGACATCCTTGCGGTAGTCTATTGCTTCGGTAATCTTCTGCTCGTCGATATGCTTTGGCAATGGCAACTGAACAATGAAGCCGTCGATGTCGGCATCGTTGTTCAGCTCCTCTACCTTGGCAAGCAACTCCTCCTCGGTGATGTCGGCCTCGTAGCGGATGAGGGTAGAGGTGAAACCGCACTCCTCACAGGCTTTTACCTTGCTGGCAACGTAGGTCTCACTGCCACCGTCGTGTCCAACGAGTATCGCTGCAAGATGCGGGCGTTTGCCGCCATTTGCCAATATTTCATTGACCTCGGTCGCTATCTCCTTCTTTATTTGTGCTGCTACAGCCTTTCCGTCGATAAGTTGCATATGAGTTGTTTTTTATGGTTCTTAGAATTTTACTTTGGACATCATATTGCCCATTTTGCCGCCTGCAAAGGTCTTCATTGTCTTGCGTATCTGCTCGAACTGCTTCATAAGGCGGTTTACATCCTGCATTGTGCTGCCGCTACCGCGTGCAATGCGCTCCTTGCGTGATGTGTTTATGATGTCTGGGTTTGCGCGCTCCTTGGGTGTCATTGACTGAATGATGGCCTCGACTCCCTTGAATGCGTTGTCGTCAATGTCAAGGTCTTTCACAGCTTTGCCCACACCGGGAATCATTGCCATCAGGTCCTTGATGTTACCCATCTTCTTTATTTGTTGTATCTGAGTGAGGAAGTCGTTGAAATCGAACTGGTTGCGTGCAAGCTTGCGTTGCAGTTTCTTTGCTTCCTCCTCGTCGAACTGCTCCTGTGCACGTTCAACAAGCGAAACAACGTCTCCCATTCCAAGGATACGGTCGGCCATACGGTTGGGGTGGAACTGGTCGATTGCCTCCATCTTCTCGCCTGTACCGATGAACTTGATGGGCTTTGTCACTACTGTACGTATTGACAATGCCGCACCACCACGTGTGTCACCATCGAGCTTGGTGAGGATTACACCGGTGAAGTCGAGACGGTCGTTGAACTCTTTGGCTGTATTTACGGCATCCTGACCGGTCATTGAGTCTACGACGAACAGTGTCTCGGTGGGGTTTACTGCTTCCTTGATGGCAGCAATCTCATTCATCATCGCTTCGTCGACAGCCAGACGGCCGGCGGTATCTATGATGACGAGGTTGTAGCTCTTGGCCTTTGCTTCCTTGATGGCATTGAGTGCTATCTGTACAGGGTCCTTGCTCTCGGGCTCACTATATACAGGAACGCCAATAGCTTCGCCAAGAACCTTTAGCTGGTCTATGGCGGCAGGACGGTAAACATCACAGGCTACAAGCAGCGGGTTGCGGTTCTTCTTTTTCTTGAGATAGTTCGCAAGCTTGGACGAGAATGTGGTTTTACCGCTACCCTGGAGACCCGACATAAGTATTACGGCGGGGTGTCCCTCGTAGTTGATTTCGGCAGTCTCGCCACCCATAAGGGCTGTCAACTCGTCGTGTACAATCTTTACCATCAACTGGCTTGGGTGCAGTGATGTGAGCACGTTCTGGCCAATGGCCTTGTTCTTAACGGTGTCGGTGAATGTCTTTGCTACCTTGTAGTTGACATCGGCGTCGAGCAGTGCCTTGCGTACATCCTTTAGTGTCTCGGCTACGTTGACCTCGGTAATTCTTCCCTCTCCTTTGAGTATTTTCAATGAGCGTTCAAGGCGCTCGCTTAGGTTTTCAAACATTTCTATATGGTTTTTGTTGTTAATTTCTCTTTAAACTTATTATTCCGCCTGTGGTTGTGTCGAACACAACTTCAATTGTACTCTTTTTGCTGAAAAGTGTTTTTGACAGGGTTTCGGTTATGCCGAACTGTGCAATGGCGATTTCTGTCTCAACAAATGTCTGTTCTCTTGAGTAGATATGCAGGCTTGCACGGCCTGGTATGTTGTATCTGATGCCGTCCTGTTCTTTCTCTTTTTTCTTTTCGGCCTTGGCGGTCTCCTCCATCTTCACAGCCTGCTCTATCTTGGCCGCTTCCTCATTTTTTGCAACCTGCACGGTATTTACAATTTCCTCGGCTTTCGCTGTCGTTGCAGCATCGGCTGTCTTGACGGTTCTTGCAGTTTCTTGGGGCATCACTGTCTCCTCAACAACGGGGAACTTTACGGTCTTCAGGTCTTCGATGTCGTAGTAGACGGCGTCTCCTGCAAGATTCTCCTTGTCCAAAATACCCAGTTTGTGCGAAAAGCGGAACAGGATTGCTCTTGTGGTGTCGCAGATCTCATCGGGAGCAATGGAGAAACTGTATGAATGGAAAGCAGTGTCTATGCGGCCAATGAACATCTCGGTGAGCGCTTTTTCGTGTCTGTCAAGCTCCTCGAGCAACAGGGAAATTGCAGCGCCGTCGCTTGGCATATTTTCGGCCTGTCCGCGTGTTATTGCAAAACGGCTTTCGCGTATCGCATATATCTCCTTGGCTGTCAGCTCGGCCATCTTTGCTGTCGATGTGGCGGTGAGCATCTCCTCGGTCATATATCGGGATGCATCTGTTGCGTTGTCTCTCTTTTGCCACACTTTTTCTTTGCCGTCGTTTGTCTCTCCGGCCGAAACAGTGTTTATGGTGCTTATTATTCCTTTGCTGTTGAGGCTTATGCAGCTTGCCTTGCTTTTGTCGAGCCTGACAATGAACGACTTCTCCTTGCAGGGGACTCCTTCGCTGTAGGTTTCAAAGCCTGTTATTTCCCAATGGTTGCCGGGCTCGCTTATGGCATTCTTTGTGTGGAGGAACCTCTCGGCGTAGCTATGGAACTCGCCGGGTGTGCGGGTTACGCATATTGCTTCTACCTTGATGTCTATTTTTGTGTCAGGCAGAAAGTATGTTATCCCTTCGCTTGTTCCGGGGAAAAAGGAACTTACGGTGTTTTGTGCCATACTTGGTGTTGCTATGGCCAATATGATTGCGGTTATGAGCTTTTTCATCATTCAAACGGATAGGTTCTGGTATGCGTATAAAATCTCTAATTTGCCGCGAAGATAGTAATTTGTTTTTAATTTTGACTCTAAATGGAGGCTGAACTTATTTATAAGGTCTTTATTTGTCGCTGCCATCAATAAAATGCAGTAAAGTTTGTGGTTTTTCCGCAACTTTGTTCTATTTTTGTATGGTACTAACATAAAAGTATAATTTTAGTATGTCAACAATAAAGATACACGACAAAGAGTTTGTGAAAACGATTTCTCGCGACGAGATTGCTACCCGTGTGAGGCTTGTGGCCGAAAGGATAAATAAGGACTATGCCGGCAAACGCCCTCTGTTCCTTGGTGTCTTGAACGGCTGTTTTATGTTTGTATCGGATTTGATGAAAAATCTTGATTTGGAGTGCGAGGTCTCGTTTGTGAAATTCTCCTCTTATCAGGGTTCGGAGACAACAGGTGTTGTCAATCAGGTGATGGGTCTTTCCGAGTCTATCGAGGGGCGTGATGTGATTATTGTGGAGGATATTGTGGACACCGGTCTTACAATGCACAAGATGCTTGAGACGCTGTCCCATAGCAAACCGGCTTCTCTTGCAATTGCCTCTCTGTTCCTTAAACCGGCGCGTTTGCGCGTCCCTGTCGAGGTGAAATATTCGGCCTTTGAGATTCCCGACCGTTTCATTGTGGGTTATGGCCTTGACTATGACGGTCTTGGACGAAACCTCCCCGATGTGTATGATGTTAAAGTATAAAAGAATATAGTACAATGCTTAATATAGTTATTTTTGGTGCACCCGGCAGTGGCAAGGGTACACAGAGTGAAAGGATTGTTGCAAAGTATGGTCTGAACCATATTTCGACCGGTGAGGTCCTGCGTGGCGAGATTGCGGCCGGGACTGAACTTGGCGAAACTGCAAAAAGGATTATAGACAAGGGACATCTTATCCCCGATGAACTGATGATAAGCATCCTTGCTTCCAAGCTCGATTCGCTTGCAGGTGGCAACGGCGTGATTTTTGACGGTTTTCCACGTACAATTGCGCAGGCCGATGCTTTGAAGGCGATGCTCAACGAACGCGGTCAGGATGTAACAGCGATGATTGAATTGGATGTGCCCGAGGATGAACTTATGAAACGCCTTTTGCTCCGTGGACAGCTCTCGGGCAGGGCCGATGACAACGAGGAGACTATCAAGAAGCGTCTTGTTGTCTACAATGAGCAGACATCTCCTTTGAAGGAGTGGTACAAGAACGATGGCAAGCATTGCTACATCAACGGCTTGGGTGAACTGGACCGCATATTTGCTGATATTGTTGCGGCCATTGACTCCAAGATTTGAATGGATTATGGGACATTGTGTACATCCCTGAAATAAGTTGCCACAATGCGTGGCAACTTTTACTGTATATTTGTTTAACAGCCCGTGAGGGTCTTGAAACGTATTGTTATGGCAGAATCAAATTTTATAGATTATGTGAAGATTGTGTGCCGTTCGGGCCGTGGTGGCCGTGGAATGGCTCATTTGCATCGTGCGAAATATATACCCAACGGTGGCCCTGATGGTGGCGATGGCGGTAAGGGAGGTGATATAATATTGCGTGGAAACCGTAACTATTGGACATTGCTGCACCTGAAGTATCAGCGCCATATTTTTGCCGGGAATGGTCAGAACGGTGGTATAAACAAGAGTACCGGAGCTGACGGCGAAAGCAAGATTGTCGATGTGCCTTGCGGCACGGTGGCATACAATGCCGAGACCGGAGAATTCCTTTGTGATGTTATGGAGGACGGTCAGCTTGTTACTCTGCTCAAGGGTGGTCGTGGAGGTCTTGGTAATGTCCATTTTGCGACTCCAACGCGTCAGGCACCGCGATTTGCACAACCCGGAGAGCCTATGCAGGAGATGACCGTCACTCTTGAGCTCAAGCTGCTTGCCGATGTAGGTCTTGTAGGTTTCCCCAATGCGGGCAAGTCTACATTGCTGTCTTCTGTATCTGCGGCAAAGCCCAAGATTGCCAACTATCCATTCACCACGCTTGAACCTAACCTGGGAATTGTTTCCTACCGCGACAACAAGTCGTTTGTAATGGCCGATATTCCGGGTATCATTGAGGGTGCAAGTCAGGGACGCGGTTTGGGCTTGCGCTTCTTGCGCCATATTGAACGCAACTCACTGCTCCTGTTTATGGTGCCTGCCGATGCCGACGATATTAAAAAGGAGTATGAGGTGCTGCTCAATGAACTTGCGACTTTCAACCCCGAGATGCTCGACAAGCAGCGCGTGCTTGCTGTTACAAAGTGTGACCTCATTGACGAGGAACTCAAGGAGATGCTCTCGGAGGGGCTTCCCCAGGATGTGCCTTGTGTGTTCATTTCGGCACCTACTGGCGAGGGAATTCAGGAGCTGAAAGATGTGCTATGGGCTGCGCTCAACAGTGAGGAGAACAGGTTGGCTGCGGTGAAGCGCGAGGAACTTGTGCACCGTAACTATGACCGCAAGATGCTTGCGGCCGACTTCGCCGATTGGGAGGACGACTTTGGCGATGATGTGGAGATGGATGAGGATGATGACTTCAACTACGAGGAGTTTGATTTTGACGAGGAGTGATGATTGTAGAACACAAACATAAATAAAAAAGATTATGGCAACACGTAAACACTCTTGGAGTTATGAGAATGTCGGTGGCTCTACGCGTGTGAAGATTACCACGGGTGCGGACATTGTTCATCTTCCGGAACTGGACCTCAAGAAATGGACTGTTCTTTCTTGTCCTGCCGAAGGCTTGGATATTGACGATAAAAGTTTGAAATACATAGATGTCGACAATGACGGACGCATTCGTGTGAATGACATTATTGCAACATCGCAGTGGTTGGCTTCGGTGCTGAATGATGCTGATGTGCTGGTGAAGGGTGCCGACTGCATTGATATCAATTTGTTCAATCAGGCGAGCACCGATGGAAAGAGGCTCTATAATTCGGCTGGGCAGATACTGCAGAATTTGGGCAAGGATGGAAAAGTGATTTCTTTGACCGATACCGAGGATACAACAGCTATATTTGCCAAGACACGCTTCAACGGTGATGGTGTGATAACGGTTCAGGCACCAGAAATGGATGTGGACAAGGCTGTCGTTGCAGCAATTCTCAACACTCTTGGCGGTGTTGTTGACCGCAGTGGTGAGAATGGTGTGAATGCAGAACTTGTGGAGAAATTCTATACCTCTTTGGCCGATTATGTAGAGTGGTGCGGGGCTGCTGTTGATGCTCCCTACGGAGCCGATACAGACAGAGCTATTGAAGCATACAATGCTCTCGATGCAAAGGTGAAGGATTATTTCGTGCGTACCAAGTTGGCAACATATGCACCCGAAAGTGCTGCGAAACTCGATGTGCAGATGGGACTTATTGAGCTTATCAGTGCCGATAACCTCACAGCCAAGACCTATGAAATCGCCGCCTATCCGTTGGCACGCATCAGCGGTAATCCCGGCTTGGATTTGACGACCGCTGTCAATCCGGCGTGGAAATCGCAATTCGATACACTTCTTTCAATCGTGAAACCCGAGTCGAACGTCATTACCGAGGAGTCTTGGGCAGCAATAGGCTCTACTTTTGCTGCATATAATGCGTGGAAGGCTGCAAAGAAAGGTGGCGAGGTAGAGCAGTTGGGTGTCGATGTGATAAAGCAGATGCTTGCAGATGACAGGAAACAGGCGTTGCTCGACCTCGTAGCAAAGGACCTTGAGTTCAAGGATACTGCCGACGGCATTGATATGGTTGACAAGTTCCTGCATATTTGTCGCGATTTCTACCGTTTGATTTGCAATTATGTTACATTCCAGGATTTCTATTGCAGGGACAAGAAGGTTAAGGCTATTTTCCAGAGCGGACGTTTGCTTATCGACCAGCGCGAGTGCCGTATGTGTATGACCGTAACCGATATGGCAAAGCACAATGCTACGGCTGCTGCAAGTGGTATGTTCCTGGTGTATTGCGACTGTACAACCAAATCGAGTGCAGCAAAGATAAACATTGTAGCCGCTATAACCACAGGTGATATCGGTGATCTGTTTGTCGGTAAGAATGCTATATATTTCGATAACGAAGGTGTTATGTGGGATGCTGTCATTACCAAGATTGTTGATAATCCAATCAGCATCGGGCAGGCTTTTTGGTCTCCTTACCGCCGTATGGCTACTGCTGTCGAGAATCTCATAAACAAGAGTGCGGCCGAGAAGGATGCTGCAATTATGGACGATGCCAATGACAAAATCAATGCAATGCCGGCGGCAAAACCTGCCGAGGACGATGCAAAAGAGTCGGCACCGCCCTTCGACATTGCCAAGTTTGCCGGTATATTTGCTGCCATAGGTATGGCTGTCGGTATGCTCGCTACAGCTTTGTCAAGCTTCTTTAAGGAGTTTGTCGAGCTTGACTGGTGGCAGATGATTGCAGTGTTCGCTGGTGTTATGCTTCTTATATCGGGTCCTTCAATGGTTATGGCCTGGATGAAGCTTCGCCGTCGTAACATTGCGCCACTGCTCAATGCCAATGGCTGGGCAGTGAATGCTTCGTCCAAGATTAGCATACCGTTTGGTGAGACATTGACCGACGTTGCCAAGTTCCCGAAGATGAAATTGAAGGATCCGTATGCCAAAAAAGGTCTCCCTGTGTGGTTGCGATGGCTTTTGTCTTTGTTGACCATTGCAGTTGTGGTTGCGGGATTGTGGCTTGGTAATGTGCTTGCGTGCTTTGGCGCCCCTTCTCCTTTGTCTTGTTTTGACAAGGAGGATGTCCCCGCGGTTGAGGCAACCGTTGATGCGACCGAGGTGCCGGAGGGGGAAACTGTAGCTGAGTAATACCTTATTTATATTATATTACAGGAGCGACAGCACATCTGCTGTCGCTCCTGTAATGCTTATAGTGTGTATTTCTGCGTGTTTTTGGGAATAATGTAGTTTCGATGTGAATATTTAATATTTTTTAACAATAAAAATAGCCGTTTTAGCGTTGTTTTGAGGCCGTTTTTCCTACAAAAGCGGTTTTTTGCGCCGGGGCTCTTGCTAAAAAGAGGCCAAATGCTTTTTTATTAGAAAAATAATTTTTACCTTTGCAGTCCAAAATGGGCTGCCGTGTTTTGATGCGTCCAATTGAACAGAAATATATAAAAACAATATATAATAATTAAAAATTTAACAAAATGCCTACAATTCAGCAATTAGTAAGAAAAGGCAGAGAGGTTA
>JAEIGA010006024.1_pt1 | contig 18448 bp, 20 predicted proteins | sample 9270691 | NCBI WGS metagenome assembly JAEIGA01 (sample SAMN17057246, study PRJNA624740) | gut metagenome | biome: biome; isolation source: fecal sample | host: Bos grunniens | place: China: Xizang | collected 2019
GACCGCACTTGGCAGTTTAACGGTCTAAAACCACAAGAGTATAAGTAGTCATCTTTAAATATTTTGATTATCTTTGCGGAAATTTTTTCGATAATGAAACTCAAGAGTATACTTCTTCTATTTATTTCGCTCTGCGTAGCAGCAACATTTTCGAGCTGTCGCAGAGAGGCTCAAATTAGATATGTCATCGACGTGGAGGATGCTGCGTGTACAAACCTCCAGCAGACTTTGGTGGTCGACTTCTGGGTGCATCAGGATGCTATCAATGCGGGTACGCAATTCTACGCCTCGTCTGATGCTTCGTGGGCTACGGTGAGCGAGATAACCGTTAAGGGCAATGGCGCAAATAAGTTCCTCTCGTTCGATGTGAATGTAGAGGAGAACACTGACCAGACACGCGTTGCAACGATTAGCATCTCTGCTACGAACTGCATTACCAAGGAGGTGAAAATCTGCCAATATAGCGCACCTTCGAACACCACCACTGCCAACCACACGCTGATGTACTACTTCTTTGGCACGAGCCTTAACCGATTCTTTAAGACCAATCTTGAGGATGCTACTGCTGCTATCGAGGCGGGAGCTCTCGGCAATAACAATCGCGTTGTCTTCTTCCGTCAGGAGAGCGAGTATAGCGGCTACATTGGCGAGTTGCGCTATGAGTCAGAGGGTAAGAAGTGTATCGAGCAGCGCCTCAAGAGCGTAACCCTCCCTGCGGGCGTCATCAAGCCAGAGCGCATCGGCGAGATGATTGCCGAGATGGCGGGTATCGCCCCTGCAGAGCGCTACGGCATCATCTTCGCGGGCCACGGTCAGGGCTGGGTAACTCGAGAGTTGCTGATGTATGGCGGCACGATGATGCAGATGGGTGTGGGTGCAAACCCTTGGATTCCAGCACCTGGCGCAGAGCTAACACGTGCCTTTGGTGAGGGTAATGTACAGGTGAATATCGACGAGCTTGCCGAGGGTATCGAGAAGTCGCAGGTGGCACTCGACTACATCCTCTTCGATGCTTGTTTTATGTCGAACATCGAGAGCATATATGAGCTTCGCAACGCCGCAAACTACATTATTGCATCGCCTTGCGAGATTATGAGCCGCGGATTCCCCTACCACCGTACGCTCGCCTACCTCTTTGCCGAGGATGGTAAAAAGAGCGACTATAAGGGTGCTGCCGAGAGCTACTACAAGTTCTACCGCGATGAGTATGTGGGTAATGCGCGTAGTGGATGTGTGGCGGTGTACGACTGCTCCGAGATTGAGACACTTGCCGAGGCTACACGTGCTGTGATGGCTACCGCGAAGTTGGGTTATAAGGAGGTTGACACCTCTATTATTCAGACCTACGAAGGCCTTGAGACCCACCAGTTCTACGACTTTGGCGAGTGGGTAAATGCCGTAGCAACCGATAGCGAGGCTATTGCAAAGTTCAACACACAGATGGATAACACCGTTATTGCGAAGCACTCACTTCCATCGTTCTACTCTGCGTATGGTAAGCACGGCACCTATAACATCGATTTGAATGTCTACTCGGGTGTTACAACCTCGGCTCCAAGCAAGGCATTCCCAGCGGCGTGGAGAGATACAAATTGGAATAAAGAGGTCATTGGGTTGGAAAATTAAGATATATACTATATCTTTGCACCCCTAAACAGAAAATAATTAAAAGTACGATATACTATGTTTGAAAATCTAACCGAGAAACTCGAACGCTCGTTTAAAATCCTAAAGGGCGAGGGACGTATTACGGAGATTAACGTTGCCGAGACTCTTAAGGAGATTCGTCGCGCACTTATTGATGCCGATGTTAGTTATAAGGTTGCTAAAACATTCACCGACGAGGTAAAGCGTAAGGCCCTCGGTCAGGATGTGCTTACGGCCGTAAAGCCTGGTCAGATGATGACCAAGATTGTTCGCGATGAGTTGGCACTGCTTATGGGTGGTACCGCTACGGAGGTTAACCTCGAGGGTAACCCAGCCGTGATTCTTATCGCAGGTCTTCAGGGTTCGGGTAAGACAACCTTCTCGGGTAAGTTCGCATCGTTCCTCAAGACAAAGAAGAGCCGTCAGGTGTTGCTCGTAGCGTGTGACGTTTACCGTCCTGCTGCTATCGACCAGCTCAAGATTTTGGGCCAGACCGTAGGCGTGGAGGTGTATACCGAGCCAGGTAACAACAACCCTGTTGAGATTGCGAAGAACGCTATCGCATACGCACGCCAGAAGTCATACAACACCGTAATCGTCGATACTGCAGGTCGTTTGGCTGTTGACGAGGCGATGATGGTGGAGATTACAAATATCAAGGCTGCTATCAACCCTTCGGAGACTCTCTTCGTTGTAGACTCGATGACGGGACAGGATGCTGTGAATACCGCAAAGGAGTTCAACGAGCGTCTTGATTTCGATGGTGTAGTTCTCACGAAGCTCGATGGTGACACACGTGGTGGTGCCGCTATCTCTATCCGCTCGGTAGTTGATAAGCCTTTGAAGTTTATCTCTGCGGGTGAGAAGATGGATGCTCTTCAGGTATTCCACCCAGAGCGTATGGCAGACCGTATCCTCGGTATGGGTGATGTTGTATCGCTCGTGGAGCGCGCACAGGAGCAGTTCGACGAGGAGCAGGCTCGCAAACTTAAGAAGAAGCTCATCAAGGATCAGTTCAACTTCAATGACTTCCGCGAGCAGATTGCCCAGATTAAGAAGATGGGTAACCTCAAGGACCTCGCATCTATGATTCCTGGTATGGGCAAGGCTCTAAAGGATGTAGATATTCCAGATGACGCCTTCAAGCATACCGAGGCTATCATCGACTCTATGACTCCAGAGGAGCGTGAAAGACCCGAGATTATCAACGCACGTCGCAGAGAGCGCATCGCACGTGGTTCGGGTACTACACTTGCCGATGTAAACCGCCTATTGAAGCAGTTTGAGCAGACTCGCAAGATGATGAAGACCGTAGCTGGCGGAGGCCTTCAGAAGCAGATGATGCAGATGAGACGCGGTGGTCACCGTCGCCGTTAATGATAACGCTTCAACCAACAATATGCGCACATTACCCCTTGGGGTGGTGTGCGTTTTTCGTTTACTGGGGGCTTTCCTTATTATATATATAAGGAGTATGACACGCTCCGTGAGGGGACTACCCACGAAAATCTATCATCAAATTAAAAATTTATTTTACGGAAATTATTCGTTTGCTTGACTTTTTTTATATACTTTTGTAAGCGATAAGATATTCGATATAGTATTAGGAGTCCTAATCGGGGGACTCGGGATGAAACGACTATTAACACTAACATCTAACACACTTATGCACTGTATGACAGACCTTGAACTTCGTGACGCACTCATACGCGGTGATGAGGAGGTAACCAGAGAGTTTTTCTACTCTACCTGCCGACCTCTACTCATCAGCGTGATACGACGTGTGTTCGATTACGAAGTAGACTACGACGAATGCATCAACGAACTATACATCCACCTTATGGAGGATGAGGCTCGTCGTATCAAGCAATTCGCAGGTCGCAGCTCAATCTACCAATGGGTGAAGATTGTTGCGACACGCTTCTATCGCTCTATTCGTCGCCGAGTGATAGAAAACTCTTCGACAACCCCTCTTTTTGATAAAACCCTTTTGTATAGCGGAGTATCTAACGAAAGCCGTAACGATGCACGTATGGACATTGAGTCGCTTCTCGAGAGTATGTCTAACTCACGTTATGCGATGGTTTTACGACGTTTAATCGTAGAGGATACTGATCCTCAGGATGTTGCCAAGGAGATGAACATTAGAATAGAGAATTTGTATAACATAAAGAAACGCGCCATATTAGCTCTTACCGAGATGGCGCTTAAGACAAAGTAGTATAACACCAGGGTGAATTCGGTTCACCTATTATTACATAGCCTTATGAGAGACGATATTATAGTTAACGGTGTAACGGAGGAGATGGTAGCAGCATTTCTCGATGGTAATGCAACGCTCGAAGAGACTCAGATGATTCTTCGTGAGCTACCCCACTCTGACGAACTCCAGGAGATTATAAGCATTGCCACAGGCGTAGACCGCGATTTAGCACTCGGATTCAATGCCGAAGAGGTACTTCTGAAGAGCGCCTACGCTGCCTCAAGCCAGCGAGGAAATCTTTGTTGCTGGGAGTGTGAGAAACATATCCTCAACAAACACAACATCGCCTACGATGAGGAACGACTACTACAACTTGCCGAGGAGAATATGTGGCACTGCGAGAGCGGCACACCACTCGACAATGTGGGACGATACCTCGAAAATAGTGGTATGACAATTGAAAAACGCTTTAATTGCAATATTAACGATATCGTCGCTGCTCTGGAGAGCAACAAAGATGTCATCGTGGCGGTGGATGGCGGCGAGCTTCTCGGCGACCTCTGGGCGGAGATGATGGAGGATATCTTCGAGGGCGAAAAACCAGACCATACGGTTGTCGTATTGGGCTATGATAAGAACCAAAATAGCGTAACCATTTATGATCCTAATAGCGAGAATAACACGGACAGCTACCCTGTGTCGCAGTTTGTAGATGCGTGGGACGACTCGAAAAATTATATGGTTACAGCAACGTTTACAAAGGCATAATTTAATTTATCGAAAATGAAAGAATACACACCAAAACCTGTGGATATCAGCGATGTAGAGCTTGATAGTTCGCTTATGGAGCTTGTCGAGGTTATGGCAAAAAACGTTCACGATGTGTGGGCAGAGACGCGCATCAAGGATGGTTGGCGCTATGGCGAAACACGTAACGATGAGCGTCTGGAGCACCCTTGCCTCATCCCCTACGAGGAGCTTCCTGATAGCGAGCGCGAGTATGATCGTAACACCGCAATTGGCACCCTGAAGCTTATCCACAAACTTGGATTTAAGATTACAAAGGCATAAACGAAAAATAGCGAGATGACTCTCGCTATTTTTTTTATAGTTTCACCTCCGCTATTTTCGCTCGAAGATAACTCTTAAACTCCTCACTCTCCAGCACCTCAACATCATCCATAAGTCCCAACACAAAGCGTCCTACACCACGATAGTTCGACACCAACGTATCCAGCACCCAGCCGTCACTTTCCTCCTTCACAATATCGCGTTCGGCCAATGGATACTCCTCCAACAGCAGGTTGCGTGCCAACATACCAAGACGAATACGCACACGATGCTGCTCGAAGCCCGTCATACGAAAGATGTCAATATGGCCCTCGGTATGCTTCTCCTCCGCCTGCCACTCCTCCGAAAGAATCTCGACGCTACCAATACGCGAGGTCTTAAAAATCTTATTCTGCCCGCTCTCAACCTCATAACACCACACCTGCACATAGTTTGTCGTAAAGCCAAAAGGCTCGACCACTCTGTCACGCACCACACCCGTATTCGACGATGCGTAGTCGCGCAGCACCACCCTACGGCGCTCGGTTATCGCCTCGAGGATATTATTTACATTCGCAGCATTCTTACCCCTGACGATGCTCTGCGCCATCGACGTGCAGTCATAAATCGTCGTTAGTTTACGGCGCAGATTCTGCTTCAGCATATTCGTATCATCCAGAGCCTCAATCAGTTGATTTACGATATGTGCCTCCTCATCGGTAAAGTGTACCAGCTGCGAGATATCCTTAAAGTAGCGACTCTCCTTGCCGAGTTTATACACTCCGCCACCGAGGTTCTGCACCACAAATCCCGCATCCTTAAATGTGTCGATATAGCGATATATCGAGCGGTACGTCGTTCCAATACGCTCCGCGAGGTCATTTACGGTGTAGTTCACATTTCCCGTCATCAGCTTCATAAGTCGAAGCATACGTTCTAATTTCGGTTGGTCCATATCAATGATTTTAGCAGCGTAAAGATACGAAAACGGCTACGACATTCCAAACATAGCGACAAAAATAATCAATCTTCAAGATCTCAAAACATAGTTCATATATCAATCCATAATTTCCACCCACAGTTAATCAAACAAAATAGCAATAACCTCCTCTAGCGAGTAGGCCTCGTATAGCTGCTTTGCTTCTGCATAGTGTGAATTAACCTCAATAAAAGTACTCCACACTTGGCTAAATTGAGGAATAGATACATTGCGACTTTCGCCATCAGGAGTTATATAGGCACAATTATTACAGCCACTCAGTGGACTGCCAGCTATATAGTATATCGGTTGCAACTCTCCATAATCATCCTCAGTCCACGCGCTCTTATGGTTGCGCCACCACTCGATATAGACACCAAGCGTAGGGTTCCTTAGTCCTGAAGTGCCTGTATATGCCAAGCCATTGCGAATAGGCAAAGGTGCGAGAAACATACGACTATCCTCCATTATCCTATCACTCCTATCAATTAGTCGGTGAGCATTCTGCAGAAATAATTTTATTCGCCCTGTATCCGCGTCAGAGATAGGTCTTTCTTCATCCTTCAGGAAAGCCTCAACGCATATTCCATCGGTAAGTTCCATATAGTGTCGCATAGGCTACTCAATTATTATCATTTTGTGTTCGAGGCTCTCAATTGCAACCGCGTCCTCTAAAAATAGTCGTTCATCGCGCATAACTGCGTTATAAGCCTTTTTGGGCAACACCTTTCCAAGTTGTTCGTTCCCTACAAGATGGCGCAATGCTCTACGACCTTGCACGTTATCAATAGCCATAACACTACATATCACACCATTTTTCTTGAGCGCTGCAGCAAGAATAATATCCTCAAAGCCCGCAACGGTAATATTATCATAGTCATTACGCTTCTCTTCCAAACGCACATTCTGTGGGGCGAGGTTATAGAGGCGATTAAAGTTCTCGAGGCCTCGTGCTATGATGTGAAGCGTACTACTCTTTGTATTCTTATCTAGTTCTCGAATCTGCAATGACTCCTCCCACGCCTTTCGACCAAATAGCACACGCAGATCTTGTTGTGTAAGGCGAAATCCCTTCTCGATATCGAGCACACCGAGCGCAGTGGTCAGTCGGCGGTTATAGTCGTCAAGCCCGCCGATAAAGTCATCGTCATCACAACGACCTCGCAATGCACACACCAACGCATTGTACTCCTTAAGCTCCATCTTACCAGCATTCAATTCACGCCGTGCTGCCTTACGTATATCCTCCTTTTCGGCTCTGTTGCGTGCGACAAACGCCTCGCGCTCAAACCATAGCGGTAGAATCTTTGTGCGTAATAACTCCTTGTTATCCACAAGCTTCTGCTTACGGCGTACCCTTCGGCGATGCTCTACAACAAGGGCTAGCTCCTCTGCAAAATTTGCTAGGTCGGTGGGGTCCGCAAATGGCTCTGTGGTCTCGATGGTGATTGATTCGACAAAGGGGAAGGTTAGTTCCACTGTTATCTGTTGCTTTGTCTTGAATAACCCTTCGAGGCGTACGCCACATCTCTCTACCGTCAACTCTCTCCAGCCATCACAAATGCGCTTTGTGGAGATTGATTTTCTGTTTAATCCGAACATAATTGTACCTTTTTTAGTTTTATAGTACAAAGCTCGAAAAAAGATGTGCCAAAATATGACACATCTTATATATCGTTAAGAAAAAAAATGATATTGAGGTTATTTTATCTCCTCATCGGGTATGAATGAGCCGTATCTTGAGCGCTTATAGATGGTATCTTTATATCGTTGTCTAGCGAATAACTCTCTATCATCGAGGGCAAATGACTCCTCATTGACAACCACATTACCACTCTCATCAATGAGTGATAGGGTGCTGTTGATAAACTTATTTATATCGAACGACTCGGGGTATGTGTAGCATATGTCGAGAGGCTCAACCTTTCGTATATGGTCGAAGAGTAGTATGCGTAGGGTATCATCCTCCACCACACGGCCTACAGCAAACCAATCCTTTGAGAACTGCTTTATGAAGTATGGCTCAAAGGTAAATTCAACTCTTTGCTCTTGTGAGTCGCCTATACGCCAATAGTATAGCTTAACCCTCTGCGACTCCTCCATTGCTGAAAGTAGAGGGTTTAGATAGCGGTATGTTACGGATTTGTCGTAAATTATTCGAGAAGCTAATTTAGTGTTTGAGGTAATAATATTGCTCAGTCGTAACTGATGCAGCAACCTCTCTTGGGTATCAGACAACTTACCTCCATCGACACTCTCCAATACATATACATATCCACCCTGGCGCTGACAGCGAATGCGTATGCCAAACATCTCCTCAATTGCAGCAATATGATTGTGCATCGTACGTTTGGGCAGAGGCTCACCAGGTCTATCGTTGAGAGTAGATTTCTCCCACCTATAACTAATTTTCTCGTACGTCATACCACCCATACTTACTTGATCGAGTAGCCAGATATAACGTCTAAATAGATGTGCTGCCATAGAATCATTTATTATTGGTAGTACAAAGATACGAAAAACTTATGCCAAATAATTACACAAGATGAATTTTATTGCTCGGCATAAATACATTTTATCTTTACTCGCAGAAGACAAAACAAAACAGAACTAACCACTATCAAAATAAACACGTTTAGAATATCAAAAGATTATGTGTTTAAGGGCAATGCAAATCCCACACTAATTCACGGGACTAAATTTGGTATTCTCGTAAAAGTTGGTTAATTTTGTAGAAAGGAATATCCTAATTGACTGTAGAATTTAAAAATTGGCTCTTTGATATACTAAATCAACATACTGGTAGTTTTTTTGGAGAATTAAATATTGATATAACAAATTAGGTTACTGCATTTTACGTCTTACACGGTGTACACCATATCCATTATAACAAGGATTACAACACCAATACGCAACGATTCATCATTGCAAAAGGTGTACACCATATCCATTATAACAAGGATTACAACATACACGCAAATAGGATATATATTGCTTAGGTGTACACCATATCCATTATAACAAGGATTACAACGGTAATTCTCATCTGTCATTGCTGCACATTGGTGTACACCATATCCATTATAACAAGGATTACAACCTTGTGTCGGTATTCCGTTCCCAAGTTTCAGGTGTACACCATATCCATTATAACAAGGATTACAACACCCTCTGCCATCGTTTTGGCTACCTCCTGGGTGTACACCATATCCATTATAACAAGGATTACAACCTTCTTCGCTCCAATACTCAAACGGCTGCAGGTGTACACCATATCCATTATAACAAGGATTACAACACATCGTATTGCAACAATATTTGGCTCTGTGGTGTACACCATATCCATTATAACAAGGATTACAACATTTTTACGAAAGATAATGTGAGAAAACAAGGTGTACACCATATCCATTATAACAAGGATTACAACCTCTCGAGTGTATGAGTCTACGTATGTTTTGGTGTACACCATATCGGCTCGGAATGATACTTTGATTTACATTCAGCACAAACCAATTTCTTAATGGTCCGAAGATTTGTATTCTCGGTATTTTTTAGTAAATTGCACTACCAAAATCAAAAAAAAGAAATATGAGCAAAGTATTGATTTCATTTCTTGGTACAGGAGCAATCGAGAAGCACGAATATACCGAGGCAACATATCAATTTACATCGGGAAATAGATATACAACTCCATTCATAGCGACAGCTATAAAGCAGGAGTGCGATATTGATCGAGTTATCCTCATTGGAACAGCACGATCAATGTGGGATTGCGTTTATGATTATTTTGGAAATAAGAATGGAGACTTCGATGAGAACATATGGGAGAAGTTATACGAAAATCGTCTACACGCAGACCATACAACGCCTATAGGATCAATAGAGTATCAGCAAGAGGTTGAAAGAGCGTTAGGCAACGGCTCGAAAATAGTAATAACCCACTATGGACTTAATGATGAGGAGATCGCTAAAAACTCTGAAATAATCCTAAACATCGAAGAACTTCTCGAAAAGGATGATAAGTTGATTATAGATATCACACATTCATTTCGCTCGCTGCCAATGTATATGATGAATCTGCTGATATTCCTCAAAGAGGTTAGCGACAAAAGAATCAAGATATCACACATATACTATGGAATGTTAGATGCTACGCGAGAACTAAATTATACTCCCGTAGTAGAACTTAACAATCTAATCACGGTTAATGATTGGATTACTGGAGCATATAGTTTTAAGCGATTTGGAAATGCAGACAAGATTGCACAACTTGTCAGATCTATAAATAACAATTTGAGCGAACGATTGAACTCTTTCTCTGATGCAAAGAACCTTAATTACATCAAGGAGTTAGAGTCGCAATGTCGCAACTTAAATAGGCTTCTCGAAGGAGCAGACAGTTCTCCTCTGTCAAAGCGTATAATCATACCTGTTGTACAGGACTTTGTGAGTCGTTTAACCATTGATTCGGATAGCCCATACCCTCATTCGGATTTTCAGTTTAAGCTCGCTATGTGGCAACGCAATAATCACTATTATCTTGCTGCATATACAACACTTACGGAGGCTATTATTACGAGATATATGGAAAAACATAATGAAACAGACCATCTGTTTGATCGTATACGTCGCGATAGTGTGAAGGAAAATCTTGATGGAGGATATACATTGTACTGGGAGGTATCCAGAACAAGAAACGCATTAGTACATTGTACGGATAATGTTAAAGGAACTCCAAAGCAACTAATAGAGAAACTTAGCTCCTTCATAGATAGATACAGGAACATTGACTAATAATATTTTTTCACAATGCTTATAAACCTATCGAATCATCCATCGAAGTATTGGACAGAGAAGCAAATTCGGATGGCACAAGAACGATGGGGAGAGGTGATTGATTTGACATTTCCTACCATTGCACCCGAAGAGCAAACCTGTAAAATCAAAGAACTCGCTTCGGAGTATTGCAAGCAATGCATCTCAATGTTGCGCACAGCGGAGTGCGATATATCGGCAGTGCATCTTATGGGAGAAATGGTATTCTCTTGTCATCTTGTTAATTTGCTCAAAGCAGAGGGGATTACTGTAGTAGCCTCTACTGCCGAGCGCAATGTACACTATGTTGGCGAGATGAAGGAGGTGACATTTAATTTTGTAACATTCAGAGAGTATTAGAATATGACAAAATTGCGAATAATGAGTGTTAGATTCTCTACACCTATCAATATGACGGAATTACCCAAATTTCGTGGTGCCGTTATCGCATCAGCAGGTCACGAGAACAATCTGTTCCATAACCATAGTAACGAGGGTTACTTTTTTCGCTATCCTCTTCTACAATATCGCATTATGGGTGGACACGCTGCACTTATCTGTCTAAACGAGGGTATCGAGCAAATGCAGAATCTCTTGGGTGGGGAGTTTTTATTGCGCCCAATTGAATTTGCTGGACGTTCGGAGCGAGTTAGTATAGAAGATATGCGAGTTAATGAGGTAGCACTATGTTTTTTGGAACAACCTATGCGCTACCATATATCCCATTGGCTACCATTCAATCAAGAGAACTATCGCCAATGGCAAGCCCTCACAACCGATGAGGAACATATAGCCAAACTCGAGGCATTGCTTGTGGGTAACATTATTAGTTTTGCCAAAGGTGTCAATTGGCAATTAGACAAGCGCATTGAGGTACATATCGAACCCTCAACCATAGTATCCAATTTTATCAACTATAAAGGCAAGCGACTTCTTGCTATTAGCGCAGATTTCGAGGCAAACGTTTTTCTACCTCGAGGGGTGGCTCTTGGCAAAGGCGTTTCACTCAACAAAGGTATTATATCCATCGCTCAATAGTAAGGCGTATAGATAACAGAAAATAATGGGGTGTCCGAATTTCGGACACCCCATTACTCATTTATGCTCCTTGTTATAATGGATATGGTGTACACCGGGTAATATGCGAGAGGTTATTGGTGCAATGTTGTAATCCTTGTTATAATGGATATGGTGTACACCACTACAAGACTATGAATGTATTTGTTTATGGTTGTAATCCTTGTTATAATGGATATGGGGTACATCTTGGCTTGAGGGTATGCGTAATAAGGTAATGTTGTAATCCTTGTTATAATGGATATGGGGTACACCACGATGAGGTACACGCCATTCACGAGGAATGTTGTAATCCTTGTTATAATGGATATGGTGTACACCTCTTACAAATGGAAGGACTCTAAGGGCAAGTTGTAATCCTTGTTATAATGGATATGGTGTACACCACCACTTGAAAGGCCTTCAGCAAGAAGCTGGTTGTAATCCTTGTTATAATGGATATGGTGTACACCGTATAGTCAGCATATAATTAAATATCAAACAAATACAACTATTTCACATTTAAAAAAATTACTGAAATTTATAAAATCTATATGTCAAAGATCCTTTTTTTGATTGTAATTTATTAACCTAATTTGGAAATTTTTACAAACCCAAACGGGGTGCCGAGTCCAACTCGACGTGTCTTGGGGAAGTCATACTGTCTGTATTTATCTCTATTATTGCCGCGAATAACAGAGACAACATCTTCCCACATCTCACTATTCTCGCAGAACCATCGTCCGGTCATAAATCGCCAACCACTACCATAACCCACACGAAGAATAGCCTCCTCGCCACTGCGGCACGCACGACACTCTGCAATCATAGACTTTATGTCGTCCAAGTAGTAGTCCTCAAGCTCCTCCTGCTCCTCGGCGGTGTCGATGTGATAGTATGCTCGATTCTCTTGTTCTTTCCAAAATACCAACTCCGCCTCCAATAGTTGCAATGTATGAGCATTTATTGCATTCAGCAAATTCTCCTCCGACTGCATAGCCTCAGGTAGGGGGTTAACAATATTACCACACTCTTGGTGATACTCTACCATCAGCTGAATATCAACCTCGGCATCGATTTCGGCGTTGATGCACTCGACCAATGTGCGAGCACTCTTGTCAATTATTGATTTGCTTGTACGCAGATTCAAACCATAACAATCAATCGCTGTTAGGGCATAGCCATCGAAACAAGCATCTCCGACACGCAAAAATCGCAAATTAGAGTATTTAACGTCGTATTTTTCGCCCTTGGAAGAGATTATTGGTTTAATAAACAATCGGTCACAAACCTTGTCGTGGTACCTGACAACTGTCTCACCTGTTCTTCTATTTGTACTCTCTCTTCTCGATGCTTTTAGAATTGGCAAAGCATCCTCGCTACTTTGGATAGCACTTTCGACAATTGCCGAGACGATTGCTCCTTTTAGCGATGAGCCTGGGATATATGGTCTGCCATTAGTTGTAATTTGCTCTTTAAGCTCATTACTCGCATCTCCGTTCAAACACAACACCTTCGAACAGATATCTTTGAGTTGTGCTTTGCGGTTTTGAGTTTTGACAACATTCCATATATTTTCACCTCTATCAATGGCTTGGCACCATTTGTCAATTCCACCGTCACCCAGCACAGCATAAATCTTCTGGGGAGAGATAACACCAACTTCCTCGCCTTGGATTACAAAATCGATGTTACGACGTAGTATGTTACCAGAGCCTATATGACACGGTGTTAGGGTTGTTAATTTACATTTCATTGTTGTAGAGTTTTTTGAACGGTAGGTGGAATGCTCTGCCATCACGCCATACGGGATGTGCTACAAAACTATCGGGACGAACATCAATAATATCGCCTTCGAGTGATGATGCAGAAATAATACTGCCAGCTACAATCATATTAACACTCTTCTTGATTTTGTTACGTTGTGTTGTGTCTGACGAGCCGGATATAAATCCACCTCGAGATATGATATCATAGCAACTACCTTCTATTATTTCAGCACACCACTCCTCACGCTTTGGTAGCCATAAACTCAAAAGCTGTATACCATCAACATTCTCTGCCGTATCGATATTAATTGTATCGAACTTTACAGAGAAAAGACCATTTCCAACTGTTCGACGAGTACCAAATCCATTATCTGCCAAGATCGAAAAAGTACTCTTGAAGTCTGCTGGACGTAGACTCTCGTATAACACTCCTAACTCCACACCCTTTCCAAAAAATACACGATCGAAGTAATATGGTTCGTTATCTGCCCCATCTATAACAGCTACTTTTTGTTCGAGGGAGTTCTTTTGAATATATATATCGTTTGCATATCCTTGTGCCACTGCACTACCACACCCACTAATCATTGCATCACTAATCTCTATTTCGCCTTCACGAGCAAGTTTTTCCCATAAGGGTTGTTCGATCCATTGTAATTTCTTTATACGTTTATGCTGTGAGCCATCAGGGTATTCTGCAAGATGAATACACGATTTGTCAAGCGGAAGCGGAAGAAACACCCTATTGTTGTATATAGGCATAGCAGAACTTACGCGAAAACTTCGCATAAACTCCTCTACATCTCCACCGTTTATCGCCCAAGTGCTACACAAGGCTGCAGAAATAGTATCAGAATGCAGTATACGCATCGAACGATCGTATTCTTCGCCTATGCCACTTCCAAGATGTACTCCAGATATAAACGATAATTTTACTATATTAAAACTACGATTCATTATCTCGTTAATATTGGTTTACACTCTTACTTTCAACCTTGAGACCTACGAACTTGACACGACCATATCCGCGAGAGCCGTGACCTCCAAGATAATCATCCTCGATGAGAGCAATAGCCTTTCGAATGTCAGCATCGTATTGTTTCTCATCTTCACCTTCGAAGATATTCAACACAGCTTCAAACTGGAACTGCGCACCTTGCGGAACCCGCTCTTGCGTGCGAGGATTGGCCTTTGAGGTAATGCGATCAATATTTACCTCTGTCTTACTTTCTGTCAGATAGAGATCGGTTTTGTCGAAATTAACATCGGTATCAACCCACATAGCATCACGAACAATGAGACGTGAAGCGTGCGAATCTCCACTCTTGCTTGATGCGCTAACACCAAATAAAGATCCGCAGTGAGAGCACGGATTATTTGAGACCCCTCCTTGTTCGTGTTCTCCGTATGCTAGTTCCAAGAGAGAACGCATCTTACCCTTAAGAGAGCTACCTGGGATGTAAGGTTTTTGGTCAATTGGATTTCTAATCACAAAATTATCTACGCCACCGATAGACATTGCAGTATTTGTTCCGCCAATGTGCAAGCCACTCAAAAGTTCAATTGTGGCAGTATATTTAATCTTCTTTATAAGTTTCATATATGTAGCTCTTTATTCGTTATTAATCTCTTCCTCCGTGTGCCTTATGAAAAGCAACTATCGCTTCCATAATATTCACAATATTTTTGAATCCTTGTGCATTAGATACCAATTGAGCAGATTTCTTGTACAGTTCCTGCAGAGCTTGTAAATCATCCTTTGCCTTATTATTGCGACTACTTGCACGGCCACAAGTATAAGCAAGTTTGGGGCGTAGAAGAACAAAATCTGCACGATGTTTTTCAAAACCTCCAGCCTCTATGCGACGTAACTCTCCAAAAATATTACGTAAGAAGGATGAAGATATATTTGACTCCACCATACTCTTAGCCAAATCTTCACAAAGATTCATACAATCATCATCCACCTCATTGGTAATCCATTCAGGTTTAAATCGACTGTTAATCTCATAGGTATTCATAATATATTGTATTTTAAGTTTTAGTTTGTTTTCCACAATTTCATCTCGACAAGTCGTGCCGCAATAGTGATAAGCTGAAGCGAATGGTATGGTGAGTCGATAACTAAACCGTCAAATGTACGACCACTCATAATATCTTTAATACATTGTTCTATGAATTTTGCTCCATTACTTTTAGTGTCCATTCTTTTTGCCATACGACTTAAATCGTATACAGCTAACCACACATAGCGCACAGGGGTAATCTTGCCATTTTCAAAACGGATATTTTTACTAATCTGCAAGATGTGTTGAACGAAAGATTTGTCGATTGCACCACATTTGATTAGTTGGTATAAATTATTATAATATTTATCAATCAATTCAAATTCATAGTTCCATCGTAATGGAGTGCCAAAAATCGAGATTGAATTTTTGTTGCAATCTTTAAAATTGAAACTCTTTGCCAGTCCCTCCTCCTCTACACTCATCTCTGCCGCGCGGATAATTGGGAATTTTGACTCCACTAATGACACTCCTCCAGAAATTCCCATATCTTCGTTACTAAAGAATCTTCGGAAATTTTGATTAATCTCTGCTGCAAATTTTAGAGTATTTTCCCATTCGCCAACAACAAACAAGTCGTCACCACCAGCATAGATAATGACAGTAGAATCGCTATATTTACGAGTCCACATCTCGTTTATACTCTCTTTGAAGTATTTATCAAGTTGGTGACTAAATAAGGCATATTTTGATAGAGGGTTAGCTTGGCTCATTTTAGATTGCAAAAGCGAACCTAGATTATCAACATCCATACGCAATACTGCTAGGCGTCTATGCGATGAATCATCTTGAGAAAATAACTCTTCAAAAGAGTTTACTCGAGCACCATTACCCGCAATAAATTCGCAATATGTTGGGATATTACAATCTTTAGGTTGGTTTTCACCATTTATCAGAAGCATATATGCACCCTCGCCGGCCTTTATGGTAGCTAATTCGGCAGCGTTTCCCAAATAGAAATATGTGCCGATTTTGTGCATATCCACACACAATGCATTACTTGACTCTAGTCTCTCCCTGCTAACTAAAATTCCGGTTATATTACAAAGGCTTCCACCGATTTGTTCGTATGAATTACTCATTTTTCTATCCGTAGCACAAAACAGAGAGTCGTAATCTGTATCTGCGCTATATGGCATAAACTTACTTTGATGTTTCTTCTTAAAGAGTCGAGCAAAAATTCTTGCACAATCGGCGTTTAACTCATCCAGCGAAGCATTTATATAGTTTATGTTTACAATATCTATATGGAGCATCTCTACCACCGCACGCTTGATCTTTTTGATAACATCGTCTATCTTACTACTCCTCGAGGTAGAACTTGGGGCTATAATACAAAATGTTCCTCCAGAATTATACAACACAGTATTTCTTTGCAACTCTAATTCATAGAGCAACTTATCACTTATAGCTCGAGATAATAACGATAAAAAAAATGAGCGACCTCGGAGATTTTTAAGTGCGCCTTGCGATTTTGTGTCGTATATAAATTTTTGGATGTGTGTAATAGACCCACTTATTACCAAAAATTCATCACCCTCTATTGGTTGTGTGAAATTTGTTGAGAATAAAGTTGGATTCATATGGTATATGTTTATATTTATAGCCTAGTGTACACAAATATAATATTTTGGATCAAATAAAACAAATTTGTAAAAAATTCTTTGCAATTATAATAATGATATTTGTGGGTGATAAGTAAAACTTAGGAAAGTTTGTGTCTAAATATACTATTTTAGCTAACCTCTATAAACAGAAAAAGGAGTCGAATATTCGACTCCTTCAAGGTGGTGAATCCGCCGGGGCTCGAACCCGGGACCCCAACATTAAAAGTGTTGTGCTCTACCTGCTGAGCTACGGATTCTCCAAGTACCAATTCTAATTGGTGGTGCAAAGATAGTTAAAAATTTCGTTCTAACAAATATATCGATGAAATTATCGATGAAATCAGCATTTTATGGCAAGATTGGCTTGCCACGAAGCAACTCGTCGGGAGTAAGTCTCACAACCTCGCCATCGCGCATAACTACCAAGTCGCCATTATCTCTGCGGGTACGCTCAATTAGGCGACGCTGCGCCAAGAGAATACCTGCATCTATACGCTCTTGAAGTTCTCGTATCTCAAACTCACTCATAACTCAATATTTTCTGATAAGCTAACGCGTCAACGACCTCTTTTATTTCGTCCTTCGAGCCGTATGCTATCTTCTTGACACCCTCTGCGGTGGAGTTATCGTATATCACCCAATAGTCGCAAATCGGTACGTAGAGCTTCGTAAGGTTACGCATACTGCTCTCATAGCGGCGACGGATGGTATTGGTTGGGATGTTATGTCCTCCCAAACTTACACGCTTCGCAACACGCTGGATAGCCTGTTCGGGGGTTGGCAACCAGAAGTAGAGCAGCGATACGAAATATCCCTTCTCGTGTGCGCGCTCGATAAATTTCTGGTATGTACGTGTAGAAAGTGTGGTCTCGAAAGCGAAGTCAGAACCCTCCTCAAGCAGATCGTTGATACGACGCAACATCAATCGTCCTGCCTCGATAGCCATACTATCGGGGTTAAATGGCGACAAACCACGAGCAATCTCATCGGCATTCACAAACTCGTGGCAGTGCAACAACTCTGGCAACATTGTATAGGATGCCGTTGTTTTTCCTGCACCATTACAGCCTGCTATGATATAGAGTTTCTGCATAATATATCTTTTTAACCTATGGATACTCCCATAGGCGTTGATGCAAAGATAATAATTTTAAATGTTAATTCAAAATTTATGCAAGGAATTGCATCGTATCTACCCCATCGGCATAGTCACTTAACTGGGGATACTGCGCCCTACCGAATGGCACACAACC
>JAEIGA010006025.1_pt1 | contig 18447 bp, 21 predicted proteins | sample 9270691 | NCBI WGS metagenome assembly JAEIGA01 (sample SAMN17057246, study PRJNA624740) | gut metagenome | biome: biome; isolation source: fecal sample | host: Bos grunniens | place: China: Xizang | collected 2019
AATTCTCTACAGATGTTATTTTGGTTGATAATAGTGAAACAGTTGAAAACAATCTTTTTACATTCACAGCCGAAATTTTGGAAAAGGGGGTAAATGCGATGACGGCGGCAAAATGGAAGTCGAAAATCAAAAAGGCGACGATTACGGCAGGGACGTACAAATCGTTCTTCGATCCGGTCATTGCAACACTCTCTGATGTACTGGAACAGCGCGACAAGGCACTTGAACAGTTCATCGCATCGGGCGGATGTATGGTCATCAAGTACACCAACAAGGCAAACGCTACAAACCCGTCTAAAAATCCGTTCATGCTTGCGTGGAACGATCTCAACACGACCGCGCTTGCATACTGGCGCGAGCTTGGCTTGACACCGTCGAGCTTCCGCAAGATCACCGGCACAACCGCTCCTGCCGAGGAAAAGAAAAGCGGCTTAGCAGCCGCACTCGCATCCATTGAAGCAGATTAACGGCAAGAACTGGACGGCTGTCCTGGAATACTGCGAAGCGATCAGGAGCGGAAAGAAGATCGCGTGCATCGAGCTGAAGCAGGAAGTCGAAAGGTTCTTCACAGATCTCGAGCGACCTGAGTTTGACTTCCGTCCGAAGGATGCGGAGTTCGTAATTCAAATCATTGAGAAAACAATTTGCCATCAGCAAGGCGAAGCACTGGACGGCACACCGCTGCGAGGGATGCCGTTCCTGCTGCAGCCGTTCCACAAGTTCATCATTTACAATTTACTCGGCTTCTATGGAGCAGGGACAGACGTCAAGCGCTTTCACGAAGCGCTTATTTTTATACCTCGTAAAAACGTCAAGACATCTTTCGCGGCGGCTCTCGCATGGGCGCTGTCGCTTCTGTATCGGCGGTCTGGATCAAAGACCTATATCGTTTCAGCTGCGATGCAGCAATCTCTCGAGGCGTTCAATTTTATCGACTATAACATCAAGCGCATGGGAGAAGATGCCGCACACGGCGGCAGCATCAAGCTAACGAACAACATCAACACGCACCGCATCGAATACAAGACCGATGACGAGAGTTTCTATATTCAACCTCTTGCAGCAAATCCAGATGCGCAAGATTCGCTGAACTGTAACCTTGCGATCTGCGACGAGATCCACGCCTACAAGCAGCCGAAGCAGTACAACCTTTTCAAGGAAGCAATGAAGGCGTATGCAAACAAGTTGCTGATTGGAATTTCGACTGCTGGTGACAACGAGCAAGCGTTCCTCGGTCAGCGCCTGAAGTATTGCAGACAAGTTCTCGACGGCACGATTCAGGACGACCAGTATTTCATTTTCATGTGCTGCGCGAATCCGGATCCGGAGACCGGCTACATCGACTACACGTCTCCGGAAGTCCACGAAATGGCGAATCCGTCATACGGCGAAAGCATCCGACCGGATGAAATACTGAACGACAGCTTGCAGGCGCAGAACGATCCGCAGCAGCGCAAGGACTTCTTCGCGAAGTCGCTGAATGTGTACACGAACGCGGTCAAGGCTTATTTCAATCTCGACGAGTTCCGGCGCTCTGATGCCAAGTACAGCTGGACTGTGGAGCAGCTGGCAAAGCTTCCGGTCAAGTGGTACGGCGGCGCAGATTTGTCGAGAATGCACGACCTCACGGCTGCGGCGCTGTTCGGCAACTATCAAGGCGTTGACATCGTCATCACGCACGCATTCTTCCCGGTCGTTGCGGCTGCGGAGAAAGCCGACAAAGACGGTATTCCGCTTTTCGGCTGGCAGGATGACGGCTTGCTGACGATGACGAACGGTCCGACGGTCAATCATTCTGATGTCGTCACCTGGTTCGTCGCAATGCGCAAGCTCGGCTTCAAGATTGCGCAGGTCGGTCACGACAGAAAGTTCTGCCGTGAGTATTTCATTGGCATGAAGCGAGCCGGATTCAACATACAGGATCAGCCGCAATACTTCTACAAGAAATCCGAAGGTTTCCGCCACTTGGAGAAATCCGCAAAGGACGGAACGCTGTACTACCTGCACAGCGAGGCGTATGAGTACTGCGTCGGGAATGTCTCGGCAATCGAAAAGACGGATGACATGATCCAGTACGATAAGGTGAGACCAGAAACAAGAATCGACCTTTTTGATGCTTCAGTTTTCGCGGTGGTGCGATACCTGGAAAACATGACGCGAAGCACGAAAGCAAAAAGCTGGTTCGGAGAGGAGTGATAAGCAGTGAGCAAGAAAAGAGGCGGAAAGCGACTGCCGCCGCAAACACAAAAGCGCTGCTCGGCAGTCTGGCTGACTGATGCCGCCGGATGGAACGATCTGTGCAGCACTCAGTACCGACCGCTTGACCGCTGTCCGGAGATCGTCACGGCATGCAGCCGCATTGCGGATCTGATTGCCACGATGACGATCTATCTCATGGAAAACACAAAAAGCGGCGACCAGAGAATGATAAACGAGCTGAGCCGGAAGGTTGACATCGAACCGACTGAGTGCATGACGCGGCATGTCTGGATGTCCGGCATCGTGATGAACATGCTGCTGTACGGTCGCGGGAATGCCGTTGTCGTGCCGCACACGGAGGACGGGCTGCTCGGAGATCTGGAACCGATCACTGCGGAGCGTGTCAGTTTCATGCAGGACGGCAGGAATTACAAGATCCTGATTGACGGAATCAAGAAGGATCCGGCAGACGTGCTGCATTTCGTTTTTCGACCTGACAAGTCTCAGCTCTGGCGCGGTCGCGGCATCTCAATCGAGCTGAGAGACGTCGCACGCAACCTCGGTCAGGCAGCTGATACCGTTGACGGCTTTCTTGAAAGCAAATGGAAGCCGTCTGTCATCGTCAAGGTGGATGCACTCACAGACGAATTCGCAAGCCCTGAAGGGCGCTCCAAGCTGCTTGAAACGTACATCAGCACAGCAAAAGCAGGCGAGCCGTGGATGATTCCTGCGGAGCAGTTCAGCGTTGAGCAGGTTCGACCGCTTTCTCTGGCTGATCTCGCAATCAGCGACGTGGTGACGCTCGACAAGAAAACGGTTGCAAGCATCGTCGGCGTTCCGGCGTTCCTGCTTGGCGTCGGTGAGTTCAATGCCGCTGAATGGAACAACTTCATCAACACGACGATTCACGGCATCGCACAGAGCATCGAGCAGGAGCTGACGAAAAAGCTGCTCCTGTCGCCGAAGTGGTATTGGAAGTTCAACATCCGCAGCCTTTACAGCTACGATCTGCGAGAACTCGCGGAAGTATACAAGGATCTCCGCGCAATCGGAGTCGTTGACGGAAACGAAGTGCGTGACGCAATCGGCATGGAGCCGCGCGAAGGTCTTTCCGAGCTTGTCATGCTGGAAAACTACATCCCGGTCAGCAAGCTTGCGGACCAGCTGAAACTTGCACAAGGAGGAAATGAAAATGGAGACTGACAGAACAATTCGTCAGGTTCGTTCGGTCGCGTCGTCATTTGAGACGCGGTCCGATGACAACGGCATGTATATCGAGGGATATTTCTCTGTGTTCAACTCGAACTACGAGATCTATCCCGGCTGTACCGAATCGGTTGCTCCCGGCGCGTTCTCGAACACGCTCGGTGGTGATATCAAGGCACTCTGCGACCACGACACACGGCTTGTGCTTGGACGAAACAAAGCCGGAACGCTGGAACTGCGAGAAGACTCTCACGGCTTGTGGGGACGCATCACAATCAATCCGAACGATAGTGATGCCGTGAACCTCTACGAGAGAGTGAAGCGCGGTGACGTCGATCAGTGCTCCTTCGGCTTTGACATCCGCGAAGAGGAAGCCGATTTCCGCGACGACGGAAGCGTTCATTTTACGATTCGTGATGTTGTGCTCTATGAGGTCAGCGTTGTGACATTTCCTGCGTATGCGGAGACAAGCGTCTCGGCGAGAAAGCAGGATGTCGCAGAAATCCAGAAACGGAAGCTCGATGCGTGGAAGATCAGTACACGCGCACGGCTGAAAGGAGAAAAGCATGGCACTGAAAGCACTGATGCTGAAGCGCAAAATTGATCTTGCGCAGAAGGCACTCGATGAACTCCGCAAGAAGGATGCAGAGTTTGTCACACGCGAAGCAGAGCTGGAACAGAGCATCGCAGAAGTCAACACCGACGAAGAGCGTGCTGCTGTTGACGAGGCTGTGACCGCGTTTGAGGCTGACAAGGCTGCACATGATGCAGAGGTCGGCAAGCTTGAGGAAGAACTCAGAGGACTCGAGAACGAGCTCTCCGAGATCGAGGCAAAGCAGGAAGTCCCGGCACCGGCTGAGACACCTGCACAGGAAACTACTGAGGAAAGAAAGGTGGAAAATGTAATGGAGATCCGCACCCGTTTCAACGAAATGACGATGGAGCAGCGCTCCGCGTTCTGCAAGCGCGAGGACGTCGCTGCATGGCTGTCTGCCGTCCGCGCAATGAAGGGACAGCAGCGCGCAATCAGCAACGTCGATCTGACGATCCCGGAGGTTGTGCTTCCGCTGCTGCACTCTGAAGCTGCACGTAACTCTCAGCTGATGAGCCTCGTTAACATGACCGCTCTGACCGGCACGAGCCGTCAGGTTATCATGGGCGCAATCCCTGAGGCTGTCTGGACTGAGATGTGCGCTAACATCAACGAGCTGGATCTTGGCTTCGCCGAGATCGAGATGGACGGCTACAAGGTCGCAGGCTACATCAAGATCTGCAACGCGATCCTTGACGACAACGACGTCAACCTCGCATCCGAGATCATCAGCACACTCGGCGCTGCAATCGGTAAGGCGCTTGATAAGGCAATCCTGTTCGGTACCGGCGTGAAGATGCCGCTCGGTATCGCGACCAGACTGGCTCAGACCTCGCAGCCTGCGGACTGGGGCGCGAAGGCTCCGGAGTGGGAGGATCTGCACACGAGCAACATCCTGACGCTGAACATCAACGGCACTTCCGGCACGTCGTTCTTCGAATCTCTGATCCTCGCAGCAATCGCAGCAAAGCCGCACGATGCAGCAAACGGCGGTCTGTTCTGGGTCATGAATCGCAAGACACATCTCACGATCATGGCAAAGGCGCTTGCATTCAACGCTGCTGCTGCACTGACCGCAGGCGTCAACAACGAGATGCCTGTCATCGGCGGTCGAATCGTTGAGCTGGAGACCAACGAGCTTCAGGACTACGAGATCATCGGCGGCTTCGGCGATGCATACCGTCTCGTGCAGCGTCAGGGCGCAACCTTTGCAACCTCTGACCAGAGATTCTTCCTCGAAGATCAGACCGCATTCCGCGGTGTTGCAAGATACGACGGCAAGCCGGTCTTCGGCGATTCCTTCGTGATCATCAACTTCGCGAACACCGCTCCGACAACTTCCGCAGATTTCCCTGAGGACTATGCGAACACCGACCTCGGCACGCTGACTGTTACCGCAGCTGCACACGGCTCCACGAGCGGCAAGACCGTTCTGACCGTCACCGGCACCGAGGATTCCGGCACAACGCTGAAGTATAAGGTCGGCAGCATCGCTCTCACTGAAGGTCAGAAGGTCGATGCAACGTGGACGTCTCTGACTTCCGGCAGCACCGGCATCACCGCTGCGGCTGGCACTCCGATCACCGTCGCAGAGCTTGACGGCAAGTCTCGCGTGATTAAGCGCGGCGAGGCGCTTTCTGTGCCGAAGGCATAAGGAGGTAGCACATGGACGATCAGTCGAGGCTTGAGCTTCTCAAAGCGAACTTGTCCGCGATTGGTTCGACCATTTACGATACGCTTTTCCTCTCCTTACTTTCTTCCGCAAAGTCCATGATCGAGCGCGAGGGCATCGTGCTCGATCTGGATGACGCGGAGGATAACAACCTGATCGTCGGATATGCGACATGGCTTTTCCAGCAGCGTGAAGATCCTGCGATGCCTATGCCGCGCTGGCTGCGGTACAACCTTAATAACAAGGTGCTGCATCAGAAGGCGGTGAACGCTGATGAATAAGTACGGCGAAATCACGCTCTGCGTCAAGAGATCCGTGCAAGACTGCATCGGTCAGGCGATTGATGAAACGCTTGAAACGCGCAAGATCCAATGCACCGTTGACAGCATCGGTCGCAGCGAATGGAGCACAGCGCAACAGGGCGGCTATCAGGCAGAGGCAATGGTCAAAGTATTCAGCGCATCGTATCAAGGCGAATCAATCTGCCAGTATTGCGGCAAAACATACGAAATCTACCGCACATTCCAGTCCGGCGACCAGACCGAGCTTTATCTCGGCACAAGGATCGGTGATATACCGTGACGGATTTCACTGCACAAATCACAGCGGCGCTCAAAGAGTATTCCAGCACGGCCGAGGATAAAATCCAGGAAGTTCTGCAAGACGTCGCCAAAGAAGCGAAAAAAAAGCTTTCATCCGCGTCTCCGAGCCGGACAGGCAAGTATAAGAGAGGGTGGAAGGTCACGCTCACACGGCGATCCGGCTTCTGCAAGGTCGATATCCACAACACGCGATATCAGATGACGCACCTGCTGGAACGCGGTCACCGCGTCGGAAGCGGTCGCTCTCCTGCGATCGTTCATATCAAGCCGGTCGAGGAATGGGCAATCAAGGAAGCTGAAAGACGAATCAAGGAGGTGCTGCAAGGATGACGCTGCAGGATCTGAAAATCATTCTTGACGGCATCGAGAATGTCGGTCATTGTTACGGCTTCTTTCCGGAAAATCAGGAAGCGCCGTACATCGCGTATTATGCGACAGAAGCAAATCCGATTTACAGCGACGGACAGATCATTTACAGCGAGGACAGCGTCACGATGATGCTTGTCACGCGGTACAGAGATCTTGCCGCAGAAAGCTATATTGAGCGGATGTTCCGCAAGTACGGCGTGCAGTACGCCAAAACATATGAAGTGGATCCGGAACAGAAGATCCACACAGCAACATACACATTCACAGTATAGGAGGTAAGATATGGCTGTTACAGCAAGAATCCCGCGCACGATTTCGCGCATCGGATATGCAATGATTACAGCGACGGATCAGAACACCGGAAAGGACACTTACGGTCCGGTGAAACTGCTTCCGCACATCGCAGGCGGTCGTGAGTTCTCCGCAGAGCCGCAGGGCGAGACCTTCGGCGTCTGGGCGGACGGGCTTGAAATCTACGCGGAAAACGCAAATTCCGGCTATGAGATCAGCCTGACGACGGTTGCGATCACCGATGACGTCGAAGAGGACTGGTACGCAAAGACAATCACGTCTGACGGCGTCGCAGAGTATGCAACGCAGGCACAGGCACAGGCTCCGGAGTTCGCTCTCTTTATTTACGAGGAAACGACGGACGGCATCGGCAAGGTGACGTTCTACGGCAAGTGCCACGTCACTACCAGACCGACAAAGGCAGGCAACACGAAGGAAGAAGGCGCTATCGATCCACAGTTTCCGCAGCACACGATTGTTGCGCGTCCGAGATGGGATGACGGCTTTGTGTGCAAAGAGATCAAGAGCAATGTGATTCCGCAGACCGTTCCGACGGTCCTTGCTCCGGCTCTCGCAACGCTGGCAATCACCGGCGTGACGCTCGTTCCGGCGTTTGATCCGGGCATTCGAAACTATACGGCATCGACCACATCCGCAACAAATGCCGTCACAGCAACCGGCGCAGACGGTGCAACCGTCGCAATCAAGAACGGCAGCACGACTGTCAACAGCGGCAGCGCGGCAACATGGGCTGCCGGTCAGAACACACTGACGATCACCGCAACGAAGGGCGGCATCACGACCACGTACAAGGTCATCGTCACGAAGTCGTAAGGAGGGAAACATGGAAATCACGCTCACGATTGACGGAAAAAGAGTTCCTTTCCGGAAGTCCGGCGCGACCATGTTGGCATATAAGCGGCAGACAGGCCGCGAGTTTTACTCTGACCTGTCTGCCTTCCTCGGATGTGTCAACCGCGACAAGAAAGGAAAGGTTATCATTGCGGACGGCGTTCCGTCCGTCAATATGGAAAAATTCGACATCGAGTACATGTACAACATGATCCACGTCATGGCAAAATCAGCGGACAGAAATGTTCCGTCTGATATGCTGGACTGGCTCGACAGTTTCGACGATTTTGACGTCATCGGCATTTTCTGTCAGCTGCTTCCGATGCTCGGCGCAGAAATGCAGGTGGACGAAAAAAACTGATTGACGGCAGCGGAGAAAAGTCAACCGACGCTCTGACTGCCGAAGAATTCGCTGCAGAAGAATTCGCTGACATGCTGATCGTGCGCGGCTTTCCTCTTTCGGAGCTTGACGACTGGAACACCGGGATGCTGGTGAACTGGTGCATCGAGCACGACCGCGCAAAGCGCAAGGCAAACGGCGAAGAAGTCCACGACAACTACAAGCGATATCAGGCACTGAAAAGCATTGAGCCTGAAATCGACCAGCAGTATGCCGCTGGACAAATCAACGAAGAAAAATACCGGTCGTACAAGGAAAGCTTGGCGGCCGCAGAAAAAGCAATGGGAAGGCGGTGAGTAAATGGCAGGAGCAATCAAGGGCATTGATATCGCGATCAGCGCTGACACTTCCGGCGTAACAAAAGGTCTGAAGGAAGTCACAAGCGAATCCATGAAGACTTCCAAAAACCTGAAAAGCGTCGAAAGCCTGCTTAAGCTCGATCCGCACAACACCGAGCTTGTGGCTCAGAAGCAAAAGCTTCTCGCGCAGAACATCGAGCAGACAAAGGACAAGCTGAACAAGCTGAAAGCGGCGCAGGATGATGTCAAGGCGGCATTCGAGCGCGGCGAGATCTCCGAAGAACAGTACATCGCTTTTCAAGGCGAGATCGTCAAGACCGAGAACCGGCTTAAACAGCTTGAAAGCCAAACCGAAGAAACCGGCGAAGCAATGCAGGATGCCGGAAACAAGACGGACGGATTTGGCGACAAACTGAAAAGCGGTCTCGGTACTGCCGCAAAGGCTGCCGGTGTTGCAATCGCTGCCGTCGGCGCGGCTGTTGTCGCAGGCGCGAAAAAAATGGTTGATTTTACAGTTGCAGGCGCGCAGTACGCTGACACAATCCTCACCGATTCGACGGTGACCGGCATCGCAACCGATAAGCTGCAAGAGTACCGATATGCTGCGGAGCTTGTTGACGTCAGCACAGACACGCTGACAAAGTCAATGGCAAAGAACATCAAGTCGATGTCCTCGGCGGCAAAAGGAACCGGCGCGACGGCAGAGGCATACAAGAAGCTTGGTGTTCAGGTCACAAACTCGGACGGCAGTCTGAGAGATTCGCAGGAAGTGTACTGGGAATTGATTGACGCGCTCGGCACAGTTGAAAATGAAACAGACCGCGATGCGCTGGCAATGCAGATCCTCGGCAAGTCCGCGCAGGAGCTGAATCCCCTTATCGAAGCCGGTTCCGCGCGCATGGAAGAACTCGGACAGCAGGCGCGAGATGCAGGCGCAGTCCTATCGGATGACGCTCTTAACAGTTTCGGCGCATTTGACGACCAGCTGCAATATCTCAAGGTAAACAGCGAAGCCGCAAAGAACGCGCTCGGAACAGCTCTGCTGCCGATGCTGACGGAGCTTGCAACGACCGGAAACGGACTGCTTACGAGCTTCACAAAAGCGATTGCAGATTCCGGCGGAGATATCGGCAAAATGGCTGATGCAGTCGGCGATCTGATGTCTAACGTCGTGGACGCGATTGTTGATGCTCTGCCGCAAATCATTTCGGCAGCTGAAAAAATCGTGTCGTCTCTTGCCAACGGCATCATGTCGCGCCTTCCGGACATCATCCCAGTTGCAACTGATCTGATAATGACTCTCGCAACAGCGCTTATTGAAAACCTTCCGCAGCTCGTATCGTCCGCGCTCATGATTATCACGACACTTGCGCAAGGCATAATCGAAGCGCTGCCGGAACTTATTCCTGCAATTGTTGACGTCGTTTTGCAGATCGTTGAAACGCTCATTGATAACATTGACTTGCTGATCGACTGCGCAATGCAGCTGATCGAAGGGCTGACAATGGGACTGATCGACGCGCTGCCGATCCTGATCGCAAAAGCACCGGTAATCATTGACAAACTCAATGCGGCAGTTGTCAACAATCTCCCGAAAATCATTGAGCTTGGAATCAGACTGATCGTCGAGCTTGTAAAAGGCATCATCCAAAATCTTCCTGCGCTTGCAAGCGCGGCTGTGCAGATAGTTGAATCTTTGATTAACAGCATTAAGTCTTTCTTCGCGAGAATGTCAAGCCTCGGAACGGAGCTGATCGGGAAACTCCGCGACGGAATCAAATCAATGGCAACGCAGGCGTTCACATGGGGCGCGGATCTGATCCAGGGACTTATCAACGGTATCAAGAGTAAAATCGGTGCAATCACGGATGCTGTCAGCGGCGTCGCAAGCAAGATCAAGTCCTATCTGCACTTCTCCGTTCCGGACGAAGGACCGCTCACTGACTATGAGAGCTGGATGCCGGACTTTATGAAGGGTTTGGCGGCAGGCATCGAGAAGAACAAAAATCTCGTGACAAATGCCGTCAGAGGCCTTGCGAATGACATGGTGCTGACGCCGACAGCAAACTTTGCTGCAGCAGGCGCAGGCGCAAGCGGTGGTTTGTCGCAGAGCATCGTCATCAACATGTCTGCTAGCATCTCAAACGACCTCGATATACGGCATGTTGCCGAGAGGCTCGGACAGGAGCTGCAGACGATCACGACGCAGAATAATGCAATGCAAGGAGCGTGGTAATGCATGCTTGGTAACTACATCACTGTTGACGGCTATTCATCGCGTTCCATCGGGCTTTTCTGTAAACAGCTCCCGATGTGGCCTGTCGCTGTCGAAAGCAAAGATACTTTGACGGTCGGCGGCAGGCTGAGCAACATGTTCAAGTCGGCGCATCACTACAATGATATCACGGTCGATATTGAGGCTGTTTTGCTCGGTCTCAATGTGGATATTGTGGCACAGTATTTCTCGCAAGGGAAAAGGCTTTCTTTCTCACACATTCCGGATAGATATGCGATTATCAGGCAACTTGTAGCAATCGACCAGACGCGCGTCGGAAACGGCGCGCTGGAACTGCGAATAACACTTAAATGCGATCCGTTCAAGTATTGCGCAGAAGATCAGATTGTTGTATTCCAGACAGAAGAACGACAACTGTTCAATGGCGGCGGGATCACTTCCGGATATTATGTAAAATCCACAACAGGCGAGCTTGTCGAAGCGTCAGGCTGGAACGCAAGCGGCTTTGTTGACGTAAGGGAAACAGATTACATTATCGTCAAAGGGATCCAGCAGTCTGCATATTATAACGAGCAAAAGGAATACCTCGGAAACTTCGGAAACATCTCCGGAAACGTCACGACAGAAACTCGTTTTGAAATTCCGGATGGTGCTGCATATATTAGATGCTCAATCTCAAACAGCCAGCTTCCAACTGCATATTACAAGGTTCCGAATGGTTCGTATAATTTTGAGGTCAGCGGAAATTTCTATGCGGAACCGGTACTGTTTGCACAAGGCTGCACAGACGGATTTTCGCTTGATCTAAACGGTGTTGAGTTTTCTACTTCTGGTCTGACCGGAAACATTTACATTGACGTTCCACGCAGGATTGCATATCAGATCGGAACAGGCGGCGTGAAAAATGTTGTTAATGAACACACAACCGGAAAAATCTGGGATCTGATCCTGATTCCCGATGACCTGAATTATCTCGATATATCTGGAGCAACGAAGATCCAGCTCACGAAAAATGAGAGGTGGTTGTGATGGCATACGGATTGTGGAATCAGCCGCCTCCGATCAGAGTATATCCGCCAACGGAAACAACATTCACGACAAACGGGCTGCGATGCCTGTTTCCGCAGTCAGCAGAAGTTACGCTCAGAGAGCAGCAGGCGCATTCAATCCGTCTTGTGCATCCGGTAGATGATGACGGAGCGTGGAAGTCGTTGCAGCTTCACAATATCCTTTATGTCCCGATTGAAAAACGAGGCGTGATGACGTTTCAGCCGATGCGGATATACAAGATCCAGAAGCAGAGACAGACCGGCGGCAAGCTGTCAATCACTGTCGATGCAAAGCACGTCTTTTACGATCTCAATTCCGTTCTGATCCAGACGTGCACGATCTCAGCCGCATCATGTCAGCCTGCGATTGCTAGCGCATTTGGTGCCGCTTACAGACCGACAGCAAACGCGCAGGCTTCCGATGTTTTCAGCTATTCTTCAGACATAAGCACAACCGCTTCGGCACAGTATGAAAACATATCTTTGACCGCTGCTCTGATCGGCAATGACAACAGCATCGCTTCGCTTTACGGCGGCGAGCTGTATGTTGATGGATTTCGATTTTCGCTCAATTCCCGTATGGAAGGCGCGCTGGATGACGCTTTTGTGCTTTCGTATGCAGTCAACATGACAGGCATCACTGCGACGTATGATGTTGACGCACAGTATAATGCCGTTGTCGGTTCTTCCGGAGCTGCGACGCAGACGCGAATTTCGGACGCTGCATCTGTCGGTTTGCCGTATGACCGTGCTATATTTGCAAAGTTTTCGTATAATTCGGGAACACCTGAACAGCAGTTCTCGGATGATATGGATAAATACGCAGATGATGCGAAGCAGGTCAATGCATCGTATCAGGTAACATTCGCTGATCTTGCATCATTCGACGAATATTCCGGTTTTCACGGTCTATCGACGTTTGAGGTCGGCGACACCGGCACGGTTTACGATGAATTTCTTGACATTCTTACAAATCAGAAAATCGTTGAGAAGAAAATCGACGTCCTGACGCAGACAGTTCTTTCTGTAACGCTTGCAAATCTTCCGGCGAGCATCACGCAGCGGACACGTTATGCGAATACCGTCACCAATACGATGACAGCTGCAGAGAAGGACAACAGCATTATTTCAGCTGAGATCGACGCGATGAAAACTCCAAAGAAAACCGCTTCCGGCGCTCCGCCTGTTACTTTCACTTCTGCAATGAATCAATCTGTTGAGGCGTGGGCTGTGTACGGAAAGAGCGGCGGCGTCGGAGTGAACCGCAGCGGCACGATCACGATTGCGGTATCTGTCAACGGAACAGAGAACGCAGCGGTCGGGATCTCGCAAAAACTTTATGCAGGAGACTACATCCGCAGGATTGAAGGCGGAACTGGCATCCTGCATCTTGAACACGATTCAAGCGGAAATCCGCTTTCTGCTCCGGCTGAAACATCAATCACGATGCCAGTTATCACACTGACAAAAGGAAGCCAGACTGTCACGGTCGCCGGAACTGTGCAGCCGTCGTCAGTCCAAATCGTATACCGATAAGGAGGTTTGTATTATGTTTCCGCCAAAAAGAGAGCCGCCGAAGCCGCCGACATTTTATGCGCGGCACAAAGTGAGCATCGGAATCCAGCTTGTCGTGGATCAGGCATGGAGGTACGTGCTGCAAAGCGCCGAACAGCTCACGGTCCAGATCAGAAAGCCGGATGACACAGTCGTTCTTGAAAAGGTTTTCACATCTTCGGATGTGGATCCGGACGACAAGATTATCAACGTGACTTTCAGCAGCAATGAAATGGACATTGCAGACGGCTTGTATTTCTTGTGTGCGTTTGTCGATGACTATGTCGTAATCAACGCGCATCCTATTACGGTTAGAAAGGTGGTATCACTGTAATGAGTAACGGTTTCCATGTATGCCCTTATGAGGACGCGGACGGCTTCGCAGACCGCAACAGATTCCAGCACGGACACATGTTCGTCGGAGAGATTGAAAACGGAATGAGATATCCTTTCGGCGTATACACGAAAGCGGAATCTGATGCACGGTATGCGTCAAAAGACACGGAGGACGATGTCGCAGCGCTGAACGAAGCGGTCGCGTCAAAAGCTCCGCAATCTCAGGTCGATCAGATTGCCGAACAGCTCGAAGGCGTCGCAAGCGAATCGGAAGTTGAAGCAATCAAAGAGCGACTTGACGCGCTTGAATATGTCCCGATTGATATCGTTGCGCTGACTGCTACGCCTGCTCTGTGCGAAATTGGATCGTCAAGAAACATCAACGTCGCATGGAATCTGAACAAGGCGGCTACAGCGATGAACATAAACGGAATGCCTGTATCTGGGAACTCTCACCAGTATACGGCTGTTACTGATAATCAGAGCTACACATTTAATGCTTCGGACGGAAAAACAACTGCAACCGCGACAGTTAATGTCGAATTTGCAAACCAGATTTACTACGGAGCTGCAAGCGATCTTTCAACAATTCAGCAGATGAGCAGCGTTCTGAGCAACGAGAAAACGAGGACATTCACCGCGAATGCTACTCAGGGCAAGTATATCGTTTATGCGATCCCGGCACGGCTTGGCTATGTGGCATTCCATGTCAGTGGCTTTGAGGGCGGCTTTGAATCTCCTGTGAACTTGCTTTTGACAAACGAGAGCGGCTATCAAGAAGAATACAGAGTATATAAAAGCACGCGCGCATCGCTCGGTGAAACTATTGTTGAGGTAAAGGAGGTTTAAGAAATGCCGGTTAATGTTATTGATACGATTAAACCGAAAAACGGCGGCACGTTCCCTGTCGTTGAATCCGCAGATGTTGCAGTCGGCAGCATTTCTCTCGATACAGCACTCGGAATGAAAGTCGACGCTGTTGACCTCGAGGAAGTCGATGCAAAAATCGGCATGAAAGCAAATCGCTCCGACGTTGAAACTGCAACAGAAAACCTGCAGCATCAGATCAACGAGATCATCACACCTGTGACCGAGGATGCTGAGGTGCAGAATGCACGAGTCGGCGCAAACGGACAGACATTTGAAACACTCAAAGAACGCCTCGACACCGAAAACGAGCAACTTGACGGAAGACTGCAATCATACTTCGGTGAGACAGAGGATCTATCTGACCGACTTGCGGAAGGTGCGATTGCGACAACCGCAAGCCCCGTCAACCTTACGCCTGTATCGGTCGCACCTGATTACAGATATGCAGTAGTAAATTGCTCTGAGGGCGACATGTTCCGAATTATCGGAACTGGTGCGAACACATATCGGATGTGGACGTTTATCGACAGCATGAACAACATCCTCACGCAGTCCGCCGGTATGTCTGACTGGGAAGTTAGCAAGGACGTCACAGTCACAGCGCCTGAAAACGCGGTGAAGCTTGTCTGTAACTTCCGCACTGCTTATGTACCTGCAAAACTTTATCAAATCGGAAGCGGCGTGTTTTATGAAGTCCTGTCTGAATACGACGCGACTATCAGCGACATTGACTCTAAAATGGATATGCTGATTGAGGAAGCAAAAACAATGTTTGCTGACGGAACTATCACATCCGGGCACTATGTAAAAGCCTCAACAGGTGAGCTTGTAGAATCTTCCGGCTGGAATGCGAGCGATTATATTGACGTAAGAAACACAAGCTATATCTATGTCAAAGGGATCCAGCAGTCCGCGTACTATAATGCAGAAAAAGAGTATATCGGAAACTTCGGAAATATCGTTGAGAACGTTTCGACCGAAACAAGATTCGAGATTCCTTCCGGTGCTGCATTTATCAGATGCTCGATTTCAAACAGTCAGCTCCCTTCTGCGTTCTACCGCATCGAAAACGCTGGCTACGATTACGCCTTTGACGTGAATCGCACTATCTATGTAGGGCCTACAAGAACATATAAGACACTGCGAGCCGGAATCGCAGAAGCTATCAGATCGAGAGGAACGAAGGTCTATGTTGACGCCGGAACATACGACCTGACATCCGAGTTTGCAGCTGAGATTTCCGCCGATAGGACATCGCAGTACGGTATTTTCCTCGACAACGACGTTCACATCATCTTTTCAAGCGGCGCAAAGGTTACAGCTATCTACACCGGAAACAGCACGAACGTAGAAACATACTTCGCGCCGTTTTGGTGTGTGAACGGTGACTTTACGCTTGAAAATCTCGACATCGAAAGCAAAAACACAAGATACTGCGTCCACGACGAGGCAGGCGGTTCCAGCGGCTCGTATAATCACCGGTATATGAACTGCAAGATGAAGCACGATAACAGCACATCCGCGATCAGCGGCGGCGGATACATGCAGTGCATCGGCGGTGGCCTCGGTCAGAACGCATATATCGACATTGTCGGCTGCGTGTTTTGGACAAAACGCGGAGAAGCAAACCGCGCACCGGCTGTTTCGTACCACAACAACAGCGCATCAAACTCCAAGTCGAACATCAACATCCGCGACTGTTATTTTGAGGATAAAAGCACAGTGCGTGTAACGTACTACGGCACATCTGTGCTTGTGTCCTCTGCGATCGTCTGCAACTGCTCGCTCGGCACAGAGCCGTATATTCAGCACGAGGCAAGCAGCACCGGTCCTGAAAACATGGAGCTTAAAGCTTACATGAACGAAATCAGAGAATAAGGGGGTGTAAAGTATGACAAGTGCAGAGCTTGCAGAGATCACAGCGCAGCTCGACGCGCGGTACGTGATGAAAGAGGACTGTTCATCTCGACACGAGAGGACGGAGGCAGAGATCAAGGATATCTCGATCAATCAGGCAAAGATGCAGACAACACTCGGAACGATCACAAAAATTGACATTATTATTCTGACAGCAGTTGTCGGGTTGCTGGCGACCGCGATCGGTGGCGTGATTTTCAAGTAATTGGAAGGAGCCGATCATGGATAAATGCGATGTTTGCAAAGTAAATAAAGAATGGCACGAGAGATACAACTTAGCATGCGAGCGCTTTGACAGTGCTCTGAAAACAGCAATGACAGTTACCATTATTGCACTGTGTATCATGATGATATGCATTATCCTGACAGCATTCTGCGTTGCAGAAACGATCCGCTTTATAAACGGATTTGAATACGTCGAAGAAACGCTTGTCGAACAGGACGGCGACGGGCAAAACATCGCCGTCCTTGTTGACAACATCAAAAAAGGAGGATGACTATGGGACAGACGATCAAGAAACGCAAATATTGGCGCAAGAAAACGACGAGAGGACTGCCGGAGCAGGATCCGAACCTTGAGAAACTGAAAGACATCGGCGCACGAGCTGCAAAGACTTTCCTGCAGGCGTTTATCGCAAGCATCCCTGTTGATGCTGCACTGCTTGCAGGCGGCTGGAATGTCTGGCGCGCGGCTCTGATGTCCGCAGCTGCAGCAGGCATTTCTGCCGTGATGAACTTTGCGCTCGCCTGCCTGAGGAAGGACGAAAGCGAGGTGCAGTAAAATGCCGACATACAAGCACGGTGATACCACGCTGATTTCTCCGCACTTCCATGCGCTGGAATTTCAGTGCAAGTGCAGCGGGAAGCATGACTTTCCGCTTGACACCGCTCTCGTTGAAAAGCTCGAATCGCTGTACACAGTGCTGAACTGCTCTGCAATCAGCGTCAGCAGCGGTTACAGATGCGTGCAGCACGACAAGGCTGTCGGCGGCAGCGGCACCGGACAGCATACGCTCGGAAAAGCGGCGGACATTTGCTGCTACGGGCAGGACGGAAAGCCGATTGTCAGCTATCTGGTCTGCTGTGCTGCTGAGGATGTCGGCTTTTCCGGCGTCGCACGCATCAACGACAGCTATACACATGTGGACGTCAGATCTGGTCACTGGTTTGGCGATGAGACCAAGGGCAATAACTACTGCATCCCGTGCAGCAGTTTTTATGATTATTACAATGTCGATCGGAAAGGAGCAGAATGCATGAAAGGCATCGACGTCAGCGCCCACAACGGATCTATCAACTGGCAGAAAGTCAAAGCTGCCGGAATCCAGTTTGCGATCCTTCGCGCCGGTCTCGGAAAATTCGCATCGAAGAAAGATGCACGTTTCGAGGAAAACTATGCAGGCGCTAAGGCAGCAGGCATTCCGGTCGGTGCATACTGGTATTCGTATGCGACCACACCGGAAGAAGCACGCGAGGAAGCACGCGTGTGCATCGGAGTCCTGAAAGGCAAGCAGTACGAGTTCCCGATCTTTTTTGATCAGGAAGAAAAGGCGTCGCTCGACACTGGCAAAGCAAATTGCTCCTCTATGGTGCAGGCGTTCTGCGAAGATCTTGAAGCAGCCGGATACTGGGCAGGGCTTTACACGAGCCGCGCATTTCTTCAGTCGCACATCGACACGTACATCAAAACGAGATACACGCTGTGGATCGCGGAATGGGGCGACAAGCTCAATTGCTCTGATACTGTCGGAATCTGGCAAAACTCCGAGAAGGGCAGAATCAGCGGCATTGGCGGCGATGTTGACACGGACATCGCGTATAGTGATTTCCCGGCACGCATCAAGGCTAAAGGGCTGAACGGTTACGGCAAACAGCCCGACAAACCGCCGGAGAAGTCGGACACCGATTCCGGCATCGCAGTCGAAATGACGATTGACGGCAAGAAGTACGGCGGCACGCTGAAACCTATCTGAAAATTGAATAGGAGTGAAACAAATGCAGCA
>JAEIGA010006026.1_pt1 | contig 18444 bp, 16 predicted proteins | sample 9270691 | NCBI WGS metagenome assembly JAEIGA01 (sample SAMN17057246, study PRJNA624740) | gut metagenome | biome: biome; isolation source: fecal sample | host: Bos grunniens | place: China: Xizang | collected 2019
ACATCTCCTGGATTACAAAACGTTTTAAACAAAATGGAATACGCTTCACTTGTACTAGAAGTCAATAAAATTTGATTAGCACTGAAAACCCCACCACGATTTTGATAATAATTTACCACCGCTTCGCGCGCAGAATCCCAACCAGCTGCTTCTGGATTCCATGTTTCCCATTCTTTTTCAGAACAGGCGACTGCTGATTTCAAATCAGGGCAAATCCCTACTTTTATAGGCGAACTTACCGTTAAATCTAAAAACGAGTCAGCTCTTTTTAGTTCTTCTAACTTTTTAAAAAAAGGACTTGGTGACAAATCCTTAGGTAATCTTTCAGAGAGCAAATTTTTCATTGCCTTTTTGCCTTCATTTTTAAAACAATTAAAGAAGCTATCGCAATACCTGCTGGCACAAAAACGGCTATCACGAGCAAAAGCACCTTTTGCCATTTTTTGAGATTTCGTATTTTAGAACGAAAATGATGGTATTCTCCCTTTAGAGAATCAACTTTAGCCTTTATTGCTTTAAAACCAAACGTAGACATATTGCCTTAAAATAACAATTAACGTTCATCTAAAGGAATATAAGACCGCAAATTTTCTCCTGTATAAATTTGTCTTGGTCGATAAATGCGTTGCTTTGGATTTTCAGAAATTTCTTTCCAATGAGCTATCCAACCAGGCATACGCCCAATAGCAAACATTACCGTAAACATATTCAAAGGAATTCCAATGTTTCTAAGAATCAAGCCAGAATAAAAGTCCACATTCGGATACAATTTTCTTTCAATAAAATATTCGTCCCGCAAAGCACATTCTTCTAGTTCCTGAGCTATGTCTAAAAGAGGGTCTGTTTGGCCAGAAGCCTTTAACATTTTTTGGAGTGCTTTTTGTAAAATTTTTGAACGTGGGTCAAAATTTTTATAAACTCGGTGCCCGAACCCCATTAATTTTAAACCAGGCTCTTTACGCTTGACTTTGTCAACAAAATCCTTTACACTAATCCCGGATTCTTGAATTTTTAAAAGCATTTCTACAACAGCTTGGTTTGCACCACCATGAAGTTTACCCCAAAGAGCACAAACACCAGCTGCACAACTTGCATACATGTTAGCTCCACTTGAAGCTACTAAACGCACTGTACTTGTAGAACAATTCTGTTCATGGTCTGCGTGTAAAATCCAAAATTTATTTAACGCTTGAGTCACTTCTGGAGTAGCTTCAAAAAGTTTATAAGGCTGGCTAAACATCATGTGCAAAAAGTTATTTGCATATAATCTATCTGGCGACGGGTACATCATAGGTTGCCCAACACTCATGCGATAAGCAGCAGCTGCAACTGTACGCACCTGTGAAATAAGCCTTGCCGCATTAATATCAAAGTGAGAAACATCTTCATCTAAAAAATGCTCTGGGTCATAGCAACCAAGCGTATTTATCATAGCTGAAAGAATTGCCATTGGGTGTGCTTTACGCGGAAACCCTTCGTAATGCTTTCTGTAATCTTCATCTAACATTTCATGAGCGGTCAACAAATCAGAAAAACGATCATATTCTTCTCTATTTGGCAAATGTCCATAAATTACAAGATACGCTGTTTCAATAAAAGAACTTTTTTCAGCTAATTCTTCTATGGAATACCCTCTATAACGAAGAACTCCATTAGCCCCATCTATGTAAGTAATTGCAGAACGGCAACTCCCTGTATTTCCAAAAGAATCATCTAATGTTATGTAACCACTTTCAGATCTCAATTTAGAGATATCAATTGCCTTTTCATTTTCTGAACCGGTAATTTCTGGGAAATCCAGAAATTTTCCATCTACTTCCATACGAGCCATAAAACCTCCGATATTTTTGCAAGCACTCCGTTTCTCGTTTAGCGAGAATAAAAACTGTTCTTTTTAAAGATAATAGACTTGTCAAGGATTATAAAAGAGTGTTTAAAAAAAATGACTTTAAACGAAGTTCTACCGCATAAAAAACAAAAAACGCAAAACTTTTTCTTCTTTTTATTTCAAAAAGAAATGTTCATTCATTAATTTTTATCTTTGCACTTGGTAAACAAGGGTCTAAAAAATGCGACTACTGGTTGCAGTCCGTTTTTAAGATTTCCAAAAGCAAGGATTATTATGTTAAAGATCGGGTTTGATAACGACAAATACATCAAAATGCAATCCGAAAAAATTGAAGAACGAATCGCTCAATTCGGTGGCAAACTCTATCTGGAATTTGGTGGAAAAATTTTTGATGATTTTCACGCTTCTCGTGTTCTCCCAAAATTTGAACCCGACAGCAAAATCAGAATGCTTGAAAAATTAAAAGATGATGCCGAAGTTATTATTGCTATCAACTCTGGAGATATTGAAAAGAACAAAGTTCGTGGTGATTTAGGCATTACTTATGACATGGATCTTTTGCGCCTTATCGATGCTTTTTCTGGCTATGGAATTTATGTAAGCAGTGTTATACTCACTCAGTTTGAAGGGCAATCCAGAGCTCTCGCTTACCAGAAAAAACTTGAAAAATTAGGCCTTAAAGTTTATAAACATTACCATATTGAAGGTTATCCTTCTAATATTCCGCTTATTGTTAGCGACGAAGGCTATGGTAAAAACGATTATGTTGAAACCACTCGCCCACTTGTTGTCGTAACAGCTCCGGGCCCTGGCAGTGGAAAAATGGCAGTTTGTCTTTCTCAACTTTACCACGAAAACAAGCGCGGTATCAAAGCAGGCTATGCCAAATTTGAAACATTCCCTATTTGGAACATTCCATTAAAGCACCCAGTAAACTTAGCCTACGAAGCGGCTACTGCGGACTTGAATGACGTCAATATGATTGACCCGTTCCATTTGGAAGCTTATGGGAAAACAACTATCAATTACAATCGTGATGTTGAAATTTTCCCTGTTTTAAACACCATTTTCCAAAAAATCATGGGAGAATCGCCTTACAAATCTCCGACAGATATGGGCGTAAACATGGTGGGCAACTGTATTATTGACGACGAAGCCGTTTGTGCAGCCGCAAGAGCAGAAATTATTCGCCGTTATTACCATGCGTTATGCCAAGTTCGTAAAGGAAACGCAGAACCAGAACAAGTTTACAAACTAGAACTTTTGATGGAACAAGCTCATGTGAGCATAAAAGACCGCCCTGTTGCTGCGGCAGCTGTTGAAAAAGCTCAAGAAACTGGCGGTCCGGCTGTAGCTATTGAACTTATGGACGGGACAATTGTTACGGGGAAAACGACCTCTTTACTCGGGGCTTCTGCTGTAATGCTTTTAAATGCTCTTAAACATTTAGCAAAACTTCCTGACATTCAGCTTTTATCCCCAATGATAATTGAACCTATCCAGAATTTGAAAACCAAACATTTAGGCCACACAAACCCTAGACTACATACTGATGAAGTTCTTGTTGCCTTATCTATTTGCGCATTAACTGATTATAATGCTAAAATTGCTATGGAACAATTAGCCAACCTTCGCGGTTGTGAAGTGCATTCAAGTGTTCTTTTATCGCAAGTCGATATAGATGTTTTCAGACGTCTCGGAGTAAATCTCACCAGTGAGCCAAATTACCAGACAAAAAAACTCTACCACAGGGAATAAGGCGTTTTACATTTTTCCTTGAAAACTTCTAGAAAAATCTTTTCTCTTTTCTTGAAAGTTTTTTATATTAAAAATATGGCTATAGAAAATCTTGCAGAAACTTTACTTGAAAAAATCAAGCTTATTACTCAAGCCGAAACGGTTATTGGTAAACCTATCCAAGCCGGAGAAACAACCATTGTTCCTGTGAACCGCATTTCTGTTGGTTTTGGAATTGGTGGCCACGCAGGCAAAGGTGAAACATCTGCTTCTGGCGGTGGTGCATCAGTTGAACCAGTTGCGTTTCTTTCTATTCAAAACGGCGACGTCCGCATTTTACCAGTTACTAAAGATTCTTCTGTAATGTCAAAAGTAATGGATCTTGTGCCAGACGTTGTTTCAAAATTTCAGAAACACAGTGAGAATTAACTTTTTAAAACGCTCTTTACCGAGCGTTTTATTTTAATAAACCAGATTCTAAACCTCTGACAGGTTCAAGTCGCATTTTTCCATCTGGTGATACGATAATAGCAATACCTGCTAAATAATTAATCCACTTGCCATTTTGCCAATGACGCAAATCTATTTTTTTGTCAGTTGCAAAAACTGTCATACCAATAACAAAGAAATCATGGGAAATCAAAACATTTAAACGTTTCATAGTAGGCAAACGCACTTTTAAAGAATCCAACCATTCTTCGCTTCTTGTTTTCAAATCATAAAAAGCATCATCATAGCCCCCTTCATAAGCCCACTTTGAAACCAGTTCCCACGAGCGCCCAATTTCTTCAACTTTTGAAGGGTCCTTTTCATACCAATCGCCAGATAAAATACCCCAAGTTTCTCGTTTGTAATTTTTTTCTTCTCGCCCAAGAGCAATATTTTCACAAGTTTGTTGAGTTCTTGCTATGCTAGAAGACGCATAAAAAAAATCTTCTTCTGTTTTTATTTTTTTGCCAACTTCTTTTGATTGCAACAATCCCCTTTCTGTTAAAAGTCCTGCTGGCGAATAGTCTTTGCCGCGTTCTCCATGGCGAAGTAAAAACACAACTTTTTCTGAATCCTTAACGCTTGCAAAAACTTTATCAATTGAATTAAAATCAACATGAGTCAAAGATTTTTCTGTGACATTTATTTTTTCTGAGACATTTTTATTTTCTTGACAGGCAGAAAAAGACATAAACAAACCCACCATTGAAATCATTGTTAAAAAACGCTTCACAAGAACTCCTTGCAATAGGAAAATTTTCAAAATCCTTTCAAAAATTTATAAAAATGAATGAAATTTATGCGCTTTTTTTATTTCTGAGAAGTAGAATAAGAACTCTATCCCAAACACCATAAAAATCATCTAAAAAGCCAAAAAAAATAAGCAGACAAAACCATTAAAATTTCTACTTTTTAACCCGTTAAACAAAATTTCCTTGTCCTTTAAGGAGTTTATATGGGTGGCTTTTGTGGCGTAGTTTCAAAACAAGATTGTGTTTGCGATCTTTTCTTCGGAACTGACTACCATTCTCATCTCGGAACACACCGCGGTGGCATGGCCGTTTTAAAATCCAACGGGCTGTTTCACCGTTCCATTCACAACATCCAAAATACACCTTTCCGCAGTAAATTCGAACATGACTTAGCAAGATTTTCGGGAAAAGTCGGTATTGGCGTTATTTCTGACACCGATCCACAACCGCTTGTTATGAGTTCCAAATTAGGCACATTTGCTATTGTCACTGTAGGCTACCTCACTAATATGGAAGAGCTTCAAGAAGAACTTTTCCGCAACAATTGTGTGCAATTACAATACTCAACAACTAGTGGAATGATTGGGCCAACAGAAGTTATTTCAGCTCTTATTGCTACTCGCGATTCCATTGTTGATGGTTTAAAATATGTTCACGAAAAAGTAAAAGGCAGTTGTTCTATTTTACTTATGGATAGCACAGGCCGCTTCTTTGCAAGCCGCGATAAATGGGGCCGCACGCCAATTATTCTTGGCAAGAAAGAAGATTCTATGATAGCGGTTCAAGAAAGTTGTGCGTTACACAATTTAGGCTATGAATATGTCCGCGACCTTGGACCAGGTGAAATTGTTGAAATCACTCCAGATTCTGACACTACCTTAGTTCCTCCTGGAAAGAAAATGGCAATATGCTCTTTCCTTTGGGTTTATTATGGCTACCCTTCTTCTAGTTACGAAGGCAGAAACGTTGAAATGACTCGCTATAGATGTGGAAGCGCTTTAGCCAAAAGGACTCCAACAGAAGCAGATGCCGCTTGCGGGATTCCAGATTCCGGAACATCTCATGCTTTGGGGTATGCACACGAAGCAGGCATTAAGTTTTCAAGACCTTTTGTAAAATACACACCTACATGGGCTCGTTCATTTACGCCACAAGACCAACGCCAACGTGAACATGTTGCATCAATGAAACTGATTCCAATCCCTGGTCTTATTAAAGACCGTCGACTTGTATTCTGCGATGACTCTATTGTTCGTGGTACTCAATTAGGGAAACAAGCTTTAAAACTCTATTCTCTTGGCTGTAAAGAAACCCACATGCGCATTGCTTGTCCACCTCTTCTTTACCCTTGCAAGTTCATCAATTTTTCAAGATCTAAAAATGAATATGATTTGATCACTCGCCGTTATATTCGCGATAAAGAAGGCGAAAATGCAGACCTTGAAAAATACACAAATCCAGATACCGAAGAATACAAAGCCATGGTTGATTTTATTCGCCAAAAGTTAAACTTAACAACGCTTGCGTTCCAACGTATTGATGATTTAATTCATGCTATTGGGCTTCCTCCAGAACAAGTTTGTACTTATTGCTGGAGCGGAAAGGATTACACCATAACAGGTGATTGTTACAACTGCCCTTGTTGTAAAGACCATCCTGAAGTCAGCGAAAAAGAATGAATTTTAATGGCTAATCGTTCGACCTTTTAGGTCGTAACGGTTGTCATTTTTTAACACTTCTATTTTAAAATTTTCACATTCTCGCTCAAGCACAACGCCTTTCTTTTCTTTTTTATTTTTCACAATAAAAAGCGTAGTAGAGTCTTCTTCTACTAATGATTCTTTTTCATTATAAAGAACAAGTATTTCTTCTTCAGTCAACGCCCGATTATATATTCTTAAATCATCTATTCTACCTTGAAAAAAACTCCAACCAGAACGAGTACCTAAACGAATTGGAGCCTCTCCATTTTGTACTTGAACACCATAAGTGGCATCAAATAAATCATCTTGGTCTTTTTGAATTCCATTTTTGAACAAAGTAATTTTATTCATAGCAATATCATAGCGAGCTACAAAATGCACCCATTCATTTTCTTCTAACGGTTCTTGCACATAACTGCCTGAACCTAAACCACCTTCAAGATTAAAAGCATAAGCTGACATGCGATTGGGGCGATTCTCTTGTTCAGACGTCAATTCTTTATTATACATTCTAAAAGTCCATTCATGTTGGTGAGGAATTCCCTTTCCCATCCAATGAACATAGCCTCCACTTTCAGCTTTTTCAAATGTTAAAACTTCGGGTGAAACCCAAACAGAAATGGTTAAAGCCCCTTTTTCTACAATGCTAAAAACATCATTATCTGGAATTTCAAGATAACTTCCATTACCATCAAAATAAGCTGCAGCGTTTTCTTTTTCAAATCTATCTAAAGCAAACTTGGCACCATAATTTTCTGTGGCTAAAATTTTTACAGAGTCTTGAACAAATTCATTTTCAAAGTTTCCATTAAATGGGTAATACGCCACTAAACCTTCTAAAGGAATTATGTCTCTAGCAAACAAGCTAGTAGCAACACAAAAAAAAGCCGATAGAAAAATTTTATGCATACATACTCTCTGAAATAAAAAATCCTTATATGAAATTTAATTTTAAAGCTTTCTATTTCAAAATAAAAACAACATAATATGACAAGATACCTATAAAATTTTCCATTTTCATTTTTCAGCTTTACTATATTACTCCTTATGGAACAATCAGAAAACAAATTGACATCTGTCGTTTTTGAAAATTTAAAAGAGTTGATAAAAGGGAAAAATGCTGCCCACGAATCAATGTTTAAATTCCATTGGAAAAAATTATGGCCATTCAATTTAATTTGGCCACAAGTTGATTATTTGCGCATTCAACGTTTTATGGAAAATATTGGCGAAGAATGTCAAAAGCAAAAAGAATTCATTAAAAAAAACAAATCAAAAGCGACTAACGAAACCGAAACTAATTTCTTAAACGCCACTCTTTCTTATTTAGATGCATTAAAAAATTCTTGTGAAAAACTTTCTGCCGTTGCTGATTTCAAGCAGAAACTTTTAGAAAAAACTATTAAACGTGATGTTTTCGCTTTTAATAAAATTTTAAAAGAATATGAACAAGCTCAAACTGATTTAGTTCGTGCCGGCGCCTTTGTTCGCATACACTGGGGCGAATTAAAAATGCAAGAATCTAATGGCTGAAATTAGCGTTATCGTTCCTATTTACAAGACAGAAGCCTATCTTACTGATTGTTTAGATAGTCTTACTGCTCAGACTTTTAAAGACTTCGAGGCGATTCTTGTAGATGACGGTTCTCCTGATAATTCTTTTGAAATTGCAAATAGCTATGTAAAAAAAGATTCTCGCTTTAAAATTTTTCAGCAAGAAAATTCTGGGCTTTACAGTGCAAGAAATACAGGGTTAAAAAACGCAACCGGAGAATGGATTACTTTTCTTGATAGCGATGATTTATTAGACCCAAAATTTTTAGAAACTCTTTACAATTTGGTTTGCACGTCTAATTCGCAAATTGCTATTTCGGCCCACATTCCATTTTTCAACAAAAACAATTTACCTACCAATACAAAAAAAGCACATTCATTTTTCTTAAGTGGACCACAAGCTTTACACAATGCGCTTTTCCAAAACAACACTCCTGATTATTCTGCATGGAATAAACTTTATTCTGCAGATTTATGGAAAAACAAATTTTTTGAACCTAGAAAATTTGCTGAAGATTTAGCAACTATTCCAGATATTTTATTAAACACAAACCGCATAATTATTACAACACAACCTTTATATTTTTATAGAAAACGAAAAGACAGCCTTTTAAACACACCTTACAATAAAGAAAAAGCTGAACTACTTGAAATAGCTGAAACTCTTTTGAAAAAACTTTCTAAGAAAGACAAACGTTTAATACCTGCCGCAGAAAATACTTTATTAAGCGCTTCTTTTTCTATTCTTTGGAAAACACCTGATACCGAAGAATTTTCTGATGTAAAAAAGCGAGCCTACCAATACATTTTAAAATTGCGTTTTAAGGCTCTTTTCGATACTCGCACAAGGTTTCGAAATAAAGTCGCTGTTTTATTTTCTTTATTGGGCAGACGCTTTTTAATATTTGCTTTGCGGAGATTCGGATGATTCCTAAAAAAATTCATTTTTGTTGGTTTTCTTCTGAACCATATCCAGAAAAAATTCTCCGTTGCTTAAAAAGTTGGGAAACTATTCTCCCTGATTACAACCAAATTCACTGGACAAAAGAAAAGGCTCTGGCTTTAAATATTCCTTGGGTAAATAAAGCCATAAAAGAAAAACGCTGGGCATTTGCCGCCGATGCCGTTAGGCTTTACGCTATTTGGAACGAAGGTGGTATTTATTTAGACACCGACGTGGAATGCATTCGCCCATTCACACCACTACTCAATCAAGAATATTTTTTTTGTTACGAGAATGGCTCTAAAAGAATAGAGGGCGCAGTCCTTGGCGCTCAAGAAAAAGCTCCATTTATCAAACAAGCTCTTGATTTTTACCTGAATACCGAATTTAATTTTTCTGAAGAAAATATTGATCAATTTATTTTGCCTAAAGTCATGCAAAATGCTTTCGAAAATTTTTCACTGACTATTTTTCCTGAAGAATATTTTTCACCTAAAAATTATTATGACGGCACTATTCAGATTACAGAAAATACTTTTTGCATTCACCACTTTGAAAGTACTTGGCGCTCTCCTATTATTCAAAAAAGCATTGAACGCCGCCATAAACTCTACAAAAAATTTCCAAAGCCCATTGCAAAAATTTTAAACTACCCTGTTTCGCTTTTAGCCAATTTACAGACTTTAGGAATAAAAAATTCCATCAAAAAATTATTCCATTAACACAAAATCCCACTTGGTGTAACCAAGTGGGATTTTAAAATTCTAAATAATTTAAGAAACCAAAGAGCAAGACTTATCTAAAATGGATAAAGCCTCTTTGACTTCTTCTTTAGAAACGTTTAATGGAGGCAAAAGTCTAAGCACATTGGCGCCAGCTCTATGAACTAGCAAACCATTTTCACGCGCACTAGCAATCAATTCAGCCACAGGCTTTTCTGTTTCGATTCCAAGAAGAAGCCCGTCTCCGTGAACGTTTCCTAAAAAAGAATATTTTTCAGCAAGTTTGGCTAAACCTGCTTTCAATTCTTCTGACCTTTCTAAAACGCTTTCCAAAAAACCAGAAGAAAGAACTTCATTGACTACAGCAAGCCCAGCAGCACACGCAAGCGGGTTACCGCCAAAAGTCGTTCCATGATCGCCTGGTTTTAACATTTCAGCAACATGAGAACGCATAAGAACAACGCCTAAAGGAAGCCCGCCACCAACAGCTTTTGCAAGAGAAACAATATCAACATTTAAGCCATACTTTGAAGAGCCTAAGAAAGTACCTAAGCGGCCGACCCCTGTTTGAACTTCGTCTGCAATTACAAGGCAATTAAACTTTTCACGCAATTCGTTAATGGTTTTTACCATTTCTTCTGAAATGGTCATCACGCCGCCTTCGGCGGCGAGAGGTTCAAGCATAATCGCGCAAGTAGATTCATTTACAGCTTTGCAAAGTGCATTTGTATCGTTCCAAACCACATGTTCAAATTCACCTGGCATTGGGCCAAAACCTTCACGCAAAGCAGGCTGCCCTGTTGCAGAAAGCGCCGCAAAAGTTCTGCCATGAAAACTATTTACAAATGTAACGATTCTCTGTTTTTCAATTAAACCTTTACGATTAAAATATTTTCTAGCGAATTTAATTGCACCTTCATTCGCTTCTGTTCCAGAATTACAAAAGAAAGCTTTATCAAAGCCAGAAGCCGCTAAAAGTTTTTCGGCAAAATCAATCTGAGGCTTATTCGGATAAAGATTACTGATATGCATGAATTTTTCAGCTTGTTCAGCAATCGCCTTCTGAATAGAAGGGTGACAATGTCCAAGAGCATTCACCGCAATACCCGAAACAAAATCCAGGTAACGCTTGCCAGAAGCATCTTCTAAATAACTGCCTTTACCAGAAACAAAATTTAAATCGGCTTTACCATAAAGTGAGGCCAACAACTGCGAATCAGCATCTTTAAAATTAGTGAAGGATTGTGCCATCGTTTATATCTCCTTGCATCTGCTGAACAAAACGTTCAAGACCATTAAAACCAACAATATGAATTGCCTGAATACCTTGCTTAATAGAGCGGAAACTATCTCTAACTTTTGGAATCATTCCGCCAGAAATAACGCCATCAACAATTAATTTTTCAGCCATTTCTTCGGAAAGTTCAGGTAACACTTTCTTTTCTAAATCCATAACGCCAGGGACATCGCTTACAAGAACAAATTGATCAACAGAAAGTGCTGTTGCTAGTTCAGAAGCGGCCGTATCAGCATTGACATTCCAAGAAAGTCCATCACCAAAAGAAATCGGGCTGACTACAGGAATAAAACCGGCATTCCAAAGCGCATCTATCACTTTGGTATCCACAGAACAAATATCGCCAACAAGGCCTAAATCAACATTTCCTTTGCGTTTTACAACCTTAAAAAGCCCGCCATCAACGCCAGAAATACCGACCGCCGGGCAATCATTTTGTAAAAACAAACGCACTAACTTTTTATTGACCGCTCCTGAAAGCGTCATTTCTACCATTTTCATAATAGAAGGCGTAGTAACACGCAAGCCATCTATAAATTGTGGTTCTTCTTTTAAAAGACCGATATTTTCATTGATTTCTTTACCACCACCATGAACAAGTGCCACTTGAAAACCAAGAGCTGGCAAACGAGAAACCGCAGCTACAAATTCAGCCAATTTAGTTTCGTCAACAGCTAAACTTCCACCAATTTTTATCACTACTTTTTTCATATTTAAAAGCCTCAAAAAAATTCTTCCAAAATCTAGAAATAAATTCTTCCACCATATTCGTTTTTTTGCTATATTCAGTATATCACCATTCAAGAAAAGGAATTTATTATGGCTATTACAAAAGTTTGGCTTGATGAATCAAGCGACGAATGCATTTCTTGCGGCGCTTGCGAATCTGTTTGCTCCGACGTTTTTGCTGTAAACGATAAAATGAGCGTAAATGAAGGCGCTGATTTTAATGCTTTTGAAGCAGAAATCAAAGACGCAGCTTCTTCTTGCCCAGCAGGCGTTATCAAGTACGAATAATTTTTTTCGTATTTAAAAGTTTTATCCCGATTCTTTTGAATCGGGATTTTTTTATAACACAAATTTTTATAACACAAATTCTTTGTGTTATAAAAAATCCCCGCAGGCAAAGCCTGCGGGAATTTCCAAACAAGGATTTTACAACAAGAGTTTTCAAATAAAATTTATTGCATTTTACCAGAACGCAAAACATCCATCATATTAAATGGACGAGCAGTCCCAGACTTCAAATGTTCTGCTAAAAAGAAAACAGCATCGGCAGTCCCTTCAGCATAAATTTTACGGCCACAAACATTATGTTGGAATTCAAAATGAACCGTTTTATCTTGGCTATCCAAAGAATAAGTATGGAACGCATGACCGCCTAAATATTCTTCTGGCACTTTCATAAGTTCCATTTGTTCTTTTTCAGTACGAACCTTTACAATTTCTTCTTCAGAACAAGAAAGTCCCATTTTTTCAAAAGAAGCCACCACAGCCTTTGCCGTTCCGCTAGTATCTGCTTTAGTTTTCTGATGACTTTCCACCACAGAAAGCGTATAGCCAGAAAATGCTCCAGGAAATTCCTTAGATAAAAATTCAATCATCGCCTGGAACGCCACAATCTGCTTTGCCATATTCGGCGCAATAATACAGGGGTGATTCTTTTCTTGAACCAATTTCATTAATGCATCTCTATCGCCGCCAGTTGTTCCCATCACAAAAGGCAAGCCATGACGCACATAAAATTCAGCATTATCATTCACTGCTGACGGGTGCGTATAATCAATACAAATAAGGTCCGGGTATTCTTTTAAAACTTCCTGAATACGTTCTTCTCGATTAGAAGGTTTCAGAAGCTGAATCGTTTTACCAGCTACTTCAGATTCATTTTCTACAATAATTTCACCAGTCAAAGAATATGGCACCAAAAACAGACCGCGTTCCACACAAGTTTCTGCAACCATTCGTCCCATATTACCAGGAATTCCGTTCACCATCACTTGGATAGACATAAATACACCTCTTTATTCTAATTTTACAACCGAAAAGGTAGAAAATTTTATTTTTAGTTCATGAAAAATTTAAAGACTTTCTTAGATAACGCCATAACTCCATACCACACTGTTCAATTTATTCGTGAAAAATTACAGAACGCTGGTTTTAAATCTGCAAAAGAAGAATCATTAAAATCAGGTGGTGCTTATTACTTTGAAACCGCAAAAGCTTCAATTGCCGCCTTTCGACTCCCTAAAAATTATTCAGAAAAATCAGCTTTCAGATTGTTGAGCGGACACACCGATTTCCCAGCCTTACGTTTAACCCCAAATCCAGACAAATACAACAAAGAGCAGCACTTATTACACCCAGAAATTTATGGCTCGCCCATTCTTTCTACTTGGTTCGACAGAGATTTACTCCTCGCTGGCATGCTTATCGGAGATTCACTCACTCCAACACTTTTTAATGATTCGGCTCTCTGTAAAATCCCAAATTTAGCGATTCACTTAAACAAAAAAAATGAAACACAATCCATAAACGCACAACAAAATCTTGATGCCATAGCGACTTTTAAACCAAAGGTTTCTCAGTATTTACAAGAAAAACACCTTCCGCTAAATGAAAAACTTCTTTCTTTTGACGCCTGGCTTATAGACTCATCTTCAGCCAACATTTCTGAAGAAGGATATATTTCATCTGGGCGTTTAGATAATCTGCTATCTTGCGCAGCTGCTTTAAATGCCTTAATAAATACAGAATCTCATTCAGAAATAGTCACTGGCTTTTTCCTTTTCAACCACGAAGAAATCGGTTCTAACTCTCGCGAAGGAGCCAATGGAAATTTTGCTTACCGAACTTTAAAAAATATTCACGAAAGTCTCGGTGGGAAAAATCCTGAAGAAACTTTCTCCCGTTCATTTTTAATTTCTTTAGATGCCGCTCACGCCGAGCCACCTAATTATTCTGGCGTAATAGAAGAAAATCACGCCCCTCAACTCGGAAACGGAATTGTTCTAAAAACGAACGCCAAAAAACGCTATGCCACAGACGTCTATTCAGAAGCATTCTTTAAAAAAATAATTTCCAACTCAAAAATAAATTTGCAACATTTCGTCAACAGAAATGACATTCCAGCTGGTTCAACTCTAGGGCCAATTCTTTCAGCAAATCTCGGGATTCCAACGGTTGACATTGGCGTTCCCTTGCTCAGCATGCACAGCATCAGAGAAACCGCTCACTACAAAGATTACACAGACCTTGAAGAAATTTCAAAATCCTTATTCCGTTCGGAATTGCACTGGATTGAGTAAAATTTTTTATGGGCGTTCCCTCCACTTTGTGGAGGTCGGGCTCTTGCGTTATCTCGTGCCGCTACATCTAACTATAAAATCCTTCTGCGGCACTCGTCCGTTCAGCCTTGGAAAATAATACAAATAAAAACCATAACATTTTCCAAGTCCGAACCCTAAAGGGCTTCAATCCCTAACGCAAATTATTCAGCGTCTAAAATCAGTTCAAAAAAAATCACTGAAAACTTTTAATAAATTCCTCATCTGTAATTACACTTTCTTCTCCATCAATGTACCTTGTAATTTGCCATTTATCATTTTTTAAAATCGGCAAATAAAAGATGTGTCCTGTCATTTCTGAACAATATTTATAGCACAATTTTAAAGCTCTAATTTTATTCTCATACTCTGCAGAATCAAAAGAAAACTTGTTAGAATTATTTACACTTTTAACTTCAAATAAATGAATTTTTCCTTTATTATCCTTTAGAATAAAATCTGGATAGGATTGATGAATTCCATTCAAATAGTATTCGTATTTTATTTCTGAACCTGAAATAAAATTTTTGCCCCATAATTTTTTTCTTTCATCCGATTTCCTTTTAGGGGCATCTTTAACAAACATATCTATGTTTTCTAAATCTTTATTTATAATTCCTGTTTCTTGTGTAGCAATGTAACTTGAAATTTCTTTTAAAATGGAAACCCATTCTCTTTCTGCCTCGCTATCAAATGAAAATTTATTATTCCCATCGTTTCTTTTCCAAACCCAATCAAAAATTTTATCACTATAATTTTCGCTATCAAGGTATGAAGAAGTTAATGGAAAAGAAATTTCACGAGTTTTACCTTTATTATCTTTGACAAGTTCCATACTGTTAGAATAGTCGCAAATACAATTTTCATACTCTTTTCGAATTTCCTCTATAAAATCGCAGTATTTCCACCATTTTTGGATGTCATTTTTTGCATATTCGTAACATAAATTAGAAACATCATTTCCATTTTTTTGCAATTTATTATACAATGTAAAAATATCATTCGTTGTCGTTGGAATAGGTTTACTATTCAAAAAAATTTCTACATCAAAATCTTTTCGATATGTAGGAGGAATTAAATGAGTTGTTTTTAATTTAATCGCATTTGGAATGTCATTCTCATTACCAAACAATTTCACTTGTCGAGATAATTTTCTTGTTTTAGGTTCGTTTCCCCACACCCAAGCAGTCATAGCAAGTTCTTGAGCCTTTAAAGAAAGGGTTTCAAAATCAATTAACCTTGGATTTCTGCGAACCCGCCCTATTACTTGTTCATTCAGTTGTTCACTTTTTGAATCACGTATTTGATACAGCATACAAGCTCGAGGAATATCCCATCCTTCACTTATAACCATTTTAAAAATAATCACATCAATAGTCGAACTATTTTCTTTTGCGTAATCCTTCCAACGAGCAACATTCAATTTGCATAATTTATCATTTGTTTCACATTTTTTGGGGTCGTCAAAAATTGACATCCATTTTAAACCTTGAAATTCAGTTTTACTTAAAGCACGTTTAATACTTAGCCATTCTTGTTCAGCTTTATCTTTATTAGAAATTTGAATAATAAGACAAGGATTTACGCCTAATAGATTTCTGTAATTTTCTTTAATCTCCAGAAATTTCTTTATTGCAATTTCTGGATTTTTGCCCTTTTCATTGTCTGAAAGATTTTCTTCTGTATCTAATTCAATTCTTTTAATAAGTTTTGCTTTTTCTGCCTCATCATCTGAAATTTCAACATCAATGTGTTGTTTACGTTTTAAATTCGGCGTAGCAGAAAAATTTATGACTTTTTCAAAATATTCTGTTTGTAGTTCATTTAAATTGTTCGTAGCTTGATGACATTCATCTTTAATAAGCCAAATTTTTTTACTTTCTCCATTTCCAAATATATTGTGGGTCATTTGCATTAAAAAATTAAGAAGAACACCTTCATCTTTCAATTTTGAATTCTTTTTATACAAATCTCTAGGTAAAACATAAACATTGTAACCTTTAGGAATAAATAACCGTTCCTCATTGCCAGATTCTGAAGTAACTAGAAATGGATTTATATTCGAAAAAATATTTTGATCTGAACATCTTTTAAATACTTCGTAATTTTGCTTTGCAAGCCCACCTTTTGACAAACTAGAAACAAGAAACACCACATCTTTATTTTCAATTAAAATGCGATTCATGAAATCAGCAATCATGTGGGTTTTACCGCTACCTGTTGGTGCTCTAAAAGTTATTTCATTTTTTTGAGAAATCACTCGGACAAGAGTTGAAACTGCATTTTGCTGTAAATCAATTGCTTCTTGTAACATAATTACATTTCCTTACAATTTATTTTTCAAATCAATTTGTGCTATTTACTGCTCTCTAATTTTTTTTGTGTGTTTTGAAAATTTTCACAAACCCATTTTATTTTTTCTTTAATGGATTTGAATTTTTCTTTTCCATAAAGAGTTTCATCAATTACATCAAAAGGTGTTTTACCTTTTGTATTTTCGCAATTCGCAACACTTTCTATTTCATAGACATCAAGATTGCCTCCATAGGGTTTATTCTTTTCGAGCCACTTGAAATCTTTTGTGCCGTCGTAGCATTGGCCGGTCATTACTCTTTTTAACCTTTTAGAAGTAACATCATAAGCAATTCCATTAGGATTTACATCTGTCTTTTCATTAAGAGTACATAAAATGAATTGCTTGTTAGTTTTTTTATCGTTATTATAATCTAAAATAGCTTCACCAGACGTTCCTGATCCTGCAAAGAAATCTAAAACAATACTATCTTCCCTTGGGAACATAGAAACTAGTTCTTTTATTAATCCAATTGGTTTTGGATAATCAAAAACAGTTTTCCCAAACACACTTTTTACTTCGGTTGTTCCCTGATTATTATAACATCCGTCAATAACACTCAAATGATTATCATATTTCTCCGTTGGATCTAAGTTATTGTCTACAAATTGATATATCTTGAAATAACAACGCCACTTCTCATTTGTTTTTTTAAAAACAATAAATCCATGCTCTACACCCCACTTTAGCTTAGATTCAGACCATCGGAAACACCAGTCTTTTTTTGATGCTTTCCCTGATATTCTAACATCCCGAGCATTTTTATCTCCACCAGCGTAAATATCTGTTCCGTCAGGAGCCTTAATAATATAGTCAGCGGATGTAGAATAATTTATCGAACCATTGTCAAGTGGTCTGATTAAATGTCGACCACGTTCTTTTACATATTCATCTTCTAATTCATAGATTGCAAAATTTTCCTTTAGACGATGAACGATTTCACTACATTCACTCTTTCCATATAATAAAATATAGTCATGGATTTGATTTATACCTTTCGCATCTCCTTTTACTCTTTTTGTAGAAATTCTAATAATGTTTGCTATAAAATTTTCTTCACCAAAAACCTCATCAAAAAGACATTTCACATAGGCTTGGTTTCTATCATCAATACTACAAAAAATAACCCCTTCTTCAGATAAAATTTGTTTTGCTAATTGTAACCTTGGATAAAGCATTGAAAGTAAATTATCTCGAGTAATGGCATTTTCATAATTGGTTTTTGCGAATTCTCCCATTTTGTCTTTACCATAAGGAGGGTCAATATAAATGACGTCAATTTTTCCTTTATATTGAATTAACAAATTTTGCAACGCTTCGTAATTATCGCCAATTATAAGCTTATTCGTTGGTTTGGTTTCATCTGTACGAAATGACAATTTTTCGTTTTTTTTGAAATATTTAATTGTATCACTCATTTTTTCAAGACGAGGATCAAAGTGCAAACCAGTTTTTTTATAGGTAGTCCCTAACTCTGCAATCATTAAAGCTTCATTGTCATTTTCAAAAAGAACTCATTTGATAAGCGATGAGCTATTGAAAGAGTTGTTCGTCCCTTTACTAAACGCTCCAATGATTCTTGAATCGCAAGTTCTGTTTCGGTATCCACAGCAGAAGTTGCTTCGTCCAAAATCAAAATTCTTGGATTTGCAAGAATTGCTCTTGCCATCGAAATTCTCTGCTTTTCTCCACCAGAAAGATTACGTCCCGAAGAACCAA
>JAEIGA010006027.1_pt1 | contig 18444 bp, 13 predicted proteins | sample 9270691 | NCBI WGS metagenome assembly JAEIGA01 (sample SAMN17057246, study PRJNA624740) | gut metagenome | biome: biome; isolation source: fecal sample | host: Bos grunniens | place: China: Xizang | collected 2019
ACATGCTCATCCCTGAAGAATAATAGTCGCGAAGAATCGACAAACGATCCTCTTCGCTGTAAAATTGATGTTTGGTACTCATAGATAATACACATTTTTAATTGTTATTAAATGTGTCTACCTATATCAGTATAAGACAGTGAACTTTTAGGTTATGCCAAGAATCTATTAAACAAATATGTCTGGTTAGTTGAGACCATCTACAAAGCTAAGCGAATCACTTTTGAAGAGATAAACTAAAAGTGGCTTGCTAACGATTTAAGTGAAGGCATAGAACTTGCCCTAAGGACATTTCATAAATGGCGTATTGCTGCAGACAATGAGTTCGGCTTACTCACAAGTCCCGAACGTAGAAGTAGGGCTAGTTAGCTGATTTGTTATTGTTTAGGTGATACATTCATTGACCCACTGAAATACAACCTATTCTATCAGATGGCACACTTGAAGGCTCATTATCCCGATGATTACCACGCAATGTAACATAAATAATTTTCTCACTGTCAGATTTTGTCAACATTACAGCATATCTTTGCCACTCGAGTATAAAATATTAAATTTGCAGTAACCAACAAAATAATAAAATGAGAATCAACGACAATATAACTGAACTCATTGACAAAACATTCCAATCGATGTGTGATGAGTATGACAACATATTTGAAAAGAAGTTTTATCCAGGCAAAGGAAATGCCGGATTTCACGAGACGAATCTGGTGCAGAAGTTTATGTTCCATTATAAACAAAATGTCAAGGAGTCTATTGTCTGGTCTGAACTATCTATCGGCACTAAAAAAGAAGGTAACGGACGATTTGATGGAATTATCATTGACCCTGAGAACGATGCTATAATTATCATTGAAGCAAAACGTTTTAATCAAAAGCATAAAATCGAATCGATCGTAAGTGATATAAATCGAGGATATGAAAAATATGATACTATTCACTTTGAGGATGGTTCATTACCCACTTATCGCTACATACTTGTTTTGGGTGACATCTGGGAAGAAGGGAGTCCTACTGGCCCACGCCGAAGATGGATTGAACGGTGGATAGACAATAATCCCTTGACAAATTTCAATGGGGAAGTAACGATTATTGACAATAACATCCCTTTGAAACACCAACATCGCAAAACACTGTTAAAAAAGTATTTGGAGGTACATTACGAGTACCATCTTGTTTATTCGTTATTCTATTGTAAACTATAAACATAGTTCAAAAATTTTGAACACAATGAGTACTGCAAAACTTCTCAACAAATATATATGGTTTGTATCAACCATCTACAACCTATGACGACATTCGTGACTCATATTATTTTGAGGACAATTGTCAAGAGGCCGCAACACGAAGTTTCTGATCTTCATTATATTTCTGCAAGGCATTGTGTCAACCACAGTAACAATCTGCACCTACATTATACGTGATAAAGTGATTAGGAAAATCAAAACACAAATCTTACACAATACAAAAAAGAACAGAAGTCCCATCACCTCCGATGACAAGACTTCTGTTAAAATCCTATAATGATACGACCTACTCGACTACTTCGACCAGAAAACTTATGGGTCTGAATCCGTCATTGCAGGACAACATTGCTGAGTGTGGATTTTTCATCCACCCATCAAAAAAATTACCACCTCCGGTTGCCAACTCACAGACAAACGGACGCAATGTTTCCCACGCACTTTCACATAATCCCATTGGTTTTTGGCACTCCTCAACTAAAAATACTTGACCCAAATGCAAGTCACAAGCGTGCTCAATCGGATTCTCATATTGAGCAATCAAATCCTCATACCGAGCCATTCGCATCACAGTTATTTTCACTTTTTTCATTAAGGCGGCACAAGTCATTAATTAAACTCTTCGCCTCTCAGGAATACTCTTTCAATCAAAGGCGTAGCGTATGCGTAGACAAAGAATTCAGGTGTAGACATCGGTTTTGTAATGAAGAAGTTTGCAACCTTACCAACCGTTATCGAGCCATACTCGCCACTCAATCCCATAGCACAAGCACCATTCAGAGTTGCTGCATTGAGTGCTTCATTAGGAGTCATCTTCATCTTTATTGATGCCAATGACATCACCATTCTCATATTACCCGAAGGCGATGAACCGGGATTGTAATCCGAAGCCAAAGCAACAGCTAAACCCGAAGAGATCATTTCACGTGCAGGAGGATAACTCATACCCAAGAAAAATGCAGCTCCGGGTAACATTGTCGGCATTGTTTCAGCCCCTTTCAATGCTTCGATTTCAGCACTTCCCATACGTTCAAGATGGTCAACAGACATTGCACCCTCTTCCACACCAAGTTGAACTCCGCCCGACACATCTAATTCATTTGCGTGAATCTTTGCCTTCAGTCCATAAGATGCACCTTTACGCATTATGCGACGAGTTTCATCTATCGTAAAGAATCCTTTATCGCAGAATACATCTACGAACTCGGCAATACCTTGATCTGCCACAGCGGGCAACATCTCGTCACATACCATATTAACATATTCAGCCTGTCGACCTATGTATTGACGAGCAACAGCGTGGGCTCCCAGAAATGTCGCCTTCACCTCCATCGGCATTGACTCTTTAATTCGTCGAATTACTCTCAACATTTTAAGTTCATCTTCTGTTGAGAGTCCGTATCCGCTTTTGATTTCGATAGCTCCAGTACCCATAAGGGCAACTTCGCGTACACGTTGCATTGCCTGAGCATAGAGTTCATCTTCAGAGGTTTCGTGCAATCTGTCTGCAGAGTTTAGGATTCCACCACCCCGTTTTGCAATTTGCTCGTAACTCAGCCCATTAATCTTATCCAGAAATTCTTGTTCACGACTTCCAGCATAAACAATATGAGTATGCGAATCACAGAACGAGGGATAGAGCATTCCGCCTTGAGCATCTACAACACGATCGAACAACGACTCATCTGGCTGGCTATCAGAAGTTCCGAATCCTGTAATTCGACCATTATCAGCCGTCAACCAACCATTATCGAGTGTTTCGACACGATCCATCTCCTCACCACACACCCTCAGTCGACCCGAAGTCTCAATGCCCACAATTTTGGCTATATTTTTAACAAGCAGACTCATTATCTATTGTTTCTCAAAAATTGGATAGATGTTTCAATATGAGGATACATTATCACATCGTTTTCAACAAACGGAACAACTTTGCGATAATCTGCCAACAGCTTTTCGTTGTGTGCAGACGAACGAGCAGGACGACGGAATTCCAATGCCTGAGCACCATTCATCAACTCTATAGCCAACACACGTTCAGTATTCAATACGACACGTGCGAGTTTAGTTGCTGCATTTGACCCCATACTTACGTGATCTTCCTGACCTTGAGAAGAAGGAATCGAATCCACTGATGCCGGCATACACAACCCCTTAGTTTGACTCACAATAGATGCTGCCGTATACTGAGGAATCATAAATCCGCTATTAAGTCCCGGATTTGCCACAAGGAAACTCGGCAATCCACGAGTTCCGGCAATCAATTGATATGTACGTCTTTCAGAGATATTTCCGAGTTCTGCGACTGCGATTGCCAAAAAATCCATCACAAGAGCAATAGGTTGACCGTGGAAGTTTCCGGCAGAAACAACCATATCATCTTCAGGGAACACAGTAGGATTGTCTGTCACACTATTAATTTCAGTTTCAAGAACTGATGCAACATAGTCGATTGAATCCTTAGAAGCTCCGTGAACCTGCGGGATACAACGGAACGAATATGGATCCTGAACGTGTTTCTTTGCACGAGCAATGAGTTCGCTACCCTCGAGCAGTTCTCTCATCTTTCGAGCTGTAGTCAACTGTCCCTTATGTCCGCGAACAATATGTACCTGATCGCAGAATGGTTCAATGCGACCATCAAATGCATCAAGCGAAACGGCAGCAATTCGATCTGCCCATACACTCAAATCTTGAGCTTTGAGCAATGACCATACTCCGTACGAACTCATAAACTGTGTACCGTTAAGCAGTGCGAGTCCCTCTTTTGATTGCAATTCGATAGGTTCCCAGCCTTTTTGTTTCAGGATTTCGGCTGCAGGAGTAATTTCTCCATTCACCTCAACTTCACCCAAGCCAAGCAGTGGCAGTGACAAATGAGCCAAAGGAGCCAAGTCTCCTGAAGCTCCAAGCGATCCCTGTTGATAGACAACTGGGAGTATATCATTATTAAAAAAGTCGACAAGACGTTGAACAGTAATTAATTGGACTCCCGAATTACCATACGAAAGTGACTGCACTTTGAGCAGCAACATCAAACGAACAATCTCATTAGGCACTCTGTCACCTGTTCCGCAAGCGTGTGACATCACCAGATTCTTCTGCAGACAGCCAAGTTCATCAGCACCAACCGATATATTGCACAACGAGCCGAAACCTGTTGTAACCCCGTAAATCGGCTTATCCTGATTTTTCATTTTGTTGTCCAAGTACTCGCGGCAACGGCTAATGCGATTACAAGCATCTTCACTGAGAGCAAGTTTAAAGTTTTCGTTCAAAATTTGGCGAACACGATCCAAAGTCAATCTGTCAGCCGAGATATGATGAATATTCATTATCTTAACTATTTTAAAGCGTTTTTAATCAAGGTGTCATCTGCGAAATTTGGCAATGTAACTTTCAGGTCGGGATTACGTTCCATTTCGCGTTTGATTGCATCAATTGCGCCACTGTTACGAGCCCAACTACGACGAGCAATACCATTATTGACATCCCACAACAACATCTCACGAATGTGTCTGTCCGAGTTATCCGAGCCATCGATTACCATTCCGAAGCCGCCATTGATAACTTCGCCCCAACCAACACCGCCACCATTGTGGATTGATACCCACGTAGCTCCACGGAACGAATCTCCGATGACATTATGCACTGCCATATCTGCCGTAAACGACGAGCCATCATAGATATTTGATGTTTCACGATATGGCGAGTCGGTACCCGAAACGTCGTGGTGATCTCGACCAAGCACTACCGGAGCAGAGATACGACCTTCGGCAATAGCTTTATTGAATGCCTGAGCAATCTTTGTTCGACCCTCACAGTCAGCATAGAGAATACGAGCTTGAGATCCTACGACCAATTTATTTTTACCTGCTTCGCGAATCCAATGGATGTTATCGTCCATTTGTCCACAAATATCTTTAGGTGCATCTTTTCGTATATTTTCCAGCACCTCTGCTGCTATGCGATCTGTTTCGGCAAGATCTTCAGGTTTACACGAAGTACAAACCCATCTGAATGGTCCGAAGCCATAATCAAAGAACATCGGACCCATTATATCCTGAACATACGACGGATATCTGAATTTGCCATTTTCAGCCATTACATCGGCACCTGCTCGTGACGATTCCAACAAGAAGGCATTTCCATAATCAAAGAAATACATTCCTCTGTCGGCAAGTTTATTAATCGCAGCCACTTGACGTCTGAGCGATTCCTGAACACATTCTCTGAAACGTTCTGGTTCTTCAGCCATCATTCGATTTGACTCCTCGTAACTATATCCAACAGGATAATAACCACCTGCCCACGGATTATGCAATGACGTCTGATCCGAACCCAAATCTACACGAATATTTTCCTCTGCAAGACGTTCCCACAAATCGACTGCATTGCCGACGTACGCCATTGACACAATTTCTTTATTTTCAACTGCCTTGCGGACACGACAAATCAGTTCATCAAGCGATGTATGCAATTCGTCAACCCATCCTTGTGCGTGACGTTTCTCCGCAGCTTTCGGATTGATCTCGGCCACCACGCTAACCACTTGTGAAATATTGCCGGCTTTTGGTTGAGCACCTGACATACCTCCGAGTCCAGACGAAACGAACAACATTCCGCGAGCATCAGTCTGACCTTCGACATATCTCTTACGTGCAGCATTCATCACCGTAATAGTCGTACCGTGGACGATGCCCTGTGGACCAATATACATATATGAACCTGCAGTCATCTGTCCATATTGAGATACTCCCATCGCATTGAAACGTTCCCAATGGTCAGGTTTCGAGTAGTTTGGAATCACCATACCGTTGCTGACAACAACACGTGGAGCATCACTATGTGATGGAAACAATCCGAGTGGATGTCCCGAATACATTACAAGTGTCTGGTTATCTGTCATTTCAGACAGATATTTCATCACGAGACGGTATTGAGCCCAATTCTGGAATACCGCACCATTGCCCCCATATGTAATCAATTCGTGAGGATGCTGAGCTACGGCCTTATCCAGATTGTTTTGAATCATCATCATTATTGCAGCAGCCTGACGTGAACGTGCCGGATACTCATCTATCGGACGAGCATACATCTCATAGTCGGGTCTGAAACGATACATATATATACGACCATAACGAGCCAACTCTTCAGCAAATTCCGGAGCCAAAACGGCGTGATGTTTCGGATCAAAATAACGCAACGCATTTCTTAATGCCAATTCCTTCTCTTCCGGAGTCAGAATATCTTTACGCTTGGGTGCGTGATTAATCTGTGAATCGTAAGGTTTGGGTGCAGGAAGTTCACTCGGGATTCCTTGTCTGATATCTTCCTGAAACTCTTTAATAGTCATATTATCCAATTTTTTCTTCAACAATAGCAAGCACCTCTTTTTCTACTGCTTCGGCACGTGCTGCAATTTCGTCAGCTTCGGCAATCAGTCGTGCTGCAATCGCTTTATCTTTCAGGCCTGATGCATTAATTTTGACATTCAGACGGGCTCCGAGTACCGCACTGCGGGCAGCCAACGCACCAACACCAGCATCTGACACCGAATTTGGGTTTCCGATTTCAGCCATTGCCTTAACAATTTCGAAGACTTTTTCCGATGCTCTCATCGTGCGCAAAGGAACTTCAGTTGCATACAATGTTGCATCTTGCAAGGCCTGACTGCGAGCAGCTTTCTCTTCAGCTGTTGTCTTAGGCATTGCAAACACTGCCATAATCTTATTGAAGGCTGCGGTATCTTCATCAACCAGATGCAATAACTCATTCATCAATGTCTGACCCTTTTCAGCCCAATTTGAGAACTCTTCCCAGCGATCGTCCCAACCTGGTTTGTGAGATGAAAGGTTAGCCACCATTGCTCCGAGAGCTGCTCCGAGAGAGCCCATATAGGCTGATATTGAACCACCTCCAGGTGCTGGAGATTCACTTGCAGTTTCTTCGGCAAAACCTTTACAAGTCATATCAATCAGACGTTTTTCTGCATTATCTTCCAACAGATATTCTATTACCTTTTCACGAGGATTAAATGGTTTCAAATCGTCGAGTCCCATAGATTTGACTGCGATTTTGATAATTTCCTCTTCAGAGACACCGAGTGAACGACGTTGTTTTCTAAGGAAATATTTACCGGCTTCAATCAGAGCTCGTTTCGGAACAAGACCTACGATTTCGGCACCTGTGATTCTGATTCCGCGGGCAGTTGCTGCTCGGCACACTTCGTCAAATGCCACGTGCAACGGAGTTACCGAAATATTAGTCAAGTTCATTGAAACTTGAGCAATACCATATTCTTCAATATACCAACCGATTGCCTTGGCACATTTGAGTGTTCCCGGTTTCCAAACTGGTTCACCGTTTTCATCTCTGACAATTGTTCCGACAATAGGATTTCCTTCACGAAGCATACGACCCTTTTCACGCACATCGAATGCGATTGCATTTGCACGGCGTGTTGAAGTTGTATTCAAATTATAGTTTACTGCTATCAGGAAGTCGCGAGCACCAACTGCAGTAGCACCTGTACGTGCTACGCTGTCATTAAATTCCTTCGGGCCGAAGTCTGGAGCAGTCTGTGCATTAGCAAATTTCTTTGCAAGACCTTCATATTCTCCTTCACGGCATACTGCCAGATTTTGGCGTTCAGGCACAAATGCAGCTGATTCGTAGCAGTAAATCGGAATATTTAACTCGTCTGCAATACGCTTAGCCAAATCGCGAGCCAATTGAGCACATTCTTCCAGAGTAACACCAGAAATCGGTATCAGAGGCAGCACGTCTGTTGCTCCCATACGAGGATGTGCACCAGAATGTTTTCTCATATCAATGACTTCTGCTGCACGTTTTACGCCCATAAATGCAGCTTCAACAACAGCTTCAGGTTCGCCAACAAATGTAACTACCGTACGGTTTGTTGCTTCTCCCGGATCGACGTTAAGAAGTTTTACATCAGCAGCTGACTCAATTGCTGCAGTGATTTGAGCAATTACGTTCATATCGCGTCCTTCGCTGAAATTGGGGACACATTCAATTAATCTTTTAGACATTTTGCGTTATATTTTGTTATTAATTATCTTCGGGTTTAATCCTCAAAGTTAAATATTTTTACTCAATTAGTTTAATTTTATTCGAAATATTCTCAAAAATCAATAAAATAGCCTGACTGAGCAATTCAGTCAGGCTGTTATTTCACATAATTCTTATAGAAAAATTTTTTTATTTTGCTTTCTCAAATGTTCCATCAGCTTTTTGCACGAATTCGAAAACACCTTCACGGGCTTTAGCATTGTATTCGTTGATACTTTCAATGGCTTGTTTAACCAATTCTTCACCGATGAGTTGTTTTTTATACATTTCACGTCCCTTGTAATCCATTGAATCGCTAAAACTTTTGATTTTTGCCCTGATATCTTTAACCTTGTCGGCATCGGTCACGATTATAAATGCACAACCCTTTTCACTAAATATTTTTTCATCATGTCCAATTACCAGAGTTTTTCGTTCCACAATTGCAGTTGTTTTTTCGGGTTTTACGGTCAGAATCCAGACTCCGTTTTTGATATCTTCTGGAGATGCCTCGCCGTAGCCCTCTACCTCAAAACGTAGAATCTGTTTAGGATCTAACAGATATTTAATTCTAGTTGAATCACCTTTCGCAATAACATCATTTTCGACTCTTTTCAAAAAATATTGTCCAGGGGCAAGTTTTGCATTATAGAACGTTATAGAATCTTGTTGTCTCAGATACATTTTTCGCCTATATTCTTTAAGTTCTTCGGGAGACATTTTGAGGTTCTTCTTTTTACGATCTTTAGAAACTTCTTTTGTCACTTTCGCACGTGTTTGTGCAATTACCGACTCAACACTACCTAATGATAACATTGCTAACATCACCAGGGCAATCAGGGATTTAATTTTCATAATTGTAAATTTTAATTGGTTTTGACAAAAGTATAAATTATTTTCTAAAAATATTAGATATTATACAAATAAAAAGACAAACCGACTGTTTTTTCAGTCGGTTTATTTTCACATTAAATAATACTTAATATTCCGTTTTACAATTCGGTTTTCCATAGTCCGTGCAGATTGCAGTATTCATACACGGCAATCGGTTTTTCGGGATATGTACATATTTCAGCTTCGGGTTTATCTTTCAAATTAACCTTCACACCACCATTTTCAGTCTCGACATAGATGAATGCGATATGGTGTTCTGGCAACATTGGGTGAGCAACGCTGCCGACTTCGACTTTGATTTTATAGTCATCAATTCGAGTCACAACCGGAACGTGTTTTTCGTTGCTGGCATCAACCGTATTCGGAATCAGCTCTACCATTTTCTCCCCGCAGCACACTACCGGAACATTCTTATCTACCAACTTTTCTATTACATTACCACAGTGATTGCACTTATAAAATTTTGTAGCCATAACTTTTTCTTTTTTTAAATTAATAATCTGTTTTTAATAATACAGGATTAATACCTCATTGTTTTCATATACAAATATAATACCTTATAACGAATTCCGAGCACATTTTCAATCAAATTTACATATACTACTATTGTAATAACTTATAATCAGCCTGTGAGTTCATCCATAAAAAAGAGAGGTCTCCTTTTTAGGAAACCTCTCTTGAAAGTTTACAAAATATTTTTTAGAATTGGTCAAATACTTTGTTTCCGTGAGTACCTGAACGGAAGGCAATTTGGATAGCATCACCGGTAGTTGTAGTCTGACCGTAGATTACTTTATCGCCCTTACCCTTATCTCCGTAGTTGATAGCATCACCTGACTTAGTTGCTTCTTGAAGAACTTCCAAACCGATGTTATACATAGTGAATTTTCTGTCTTTAGTTGCAACTGCCAAATGTTGATTTTGATAGTAGTCACCACCAGGACCTACGAACAATGCTGTAACGTCAGTTTCAGTTGTTGTATAAACATTAATCTTCTGAGCCACAGGATCATAGAATTTGATAACATTACCATTAGCATACCACAAGTATTCGTTTGCCTTGTTAGTATGGCAGATAGTGTTTGCAGTGAAGTCTTCAGGCATCGGAACATTTTCCAACTTGATTTCCATAGTCACAGCTGAATATGAGCCACCTTTGAATGTAAAGTAGTCATAAACATATTGACCAGATGTTTTGTGTTGTTTGATAGCCATAACACCATATGTACCAGATGTTGTGGGACCGTTCATAAAGTACCAGTCGATAACCTTGTAGTCACCCAATACATTAGCCGACGGGAAGTATTCTTCATAGTTCAGTGTACTTCCGTCTGTACCTGTCAGCTTAACAGTCTTGATCTGAGTACCGTGGTAGTAGTTACCAGATGACGGAGATGAGTAGAAAAAGTGGTAAGTATTCAAACCTTCGTCGTAAGCAAATACTGTAGAAGTTGAATAAATCCAGTTATTCTTACCCAAGAACTTAGTTACGTTAGAACCTTCGCCGAGTTCGAACGGAGTTGACAAGAACTTCAAGATGTGAGAATACATTTCAACGTTTGTACCCTGCATACCGTTCAGACCCATAACGACCACGTAAATTTTACCATCGCTTGTCAATGCGAAGTTTGCAGAACAACCCCAAACAAAGTCACTAACGCGAGTAGCACCTGGATATTTACCTTCAGAGAATTCGTTCTTCAAAGTAGTTACCTTAGTGAAAGATTGACCGTCAATGAAGTATGAATTATCGCTTGCAGCATCTACACCTTGCATAACCAACATTTCAGCCGGTTTATTGTTGGTGTTAGAGAAGTATTCATACATAGCGATCGGGTCAGTACCGATTTCTTCATTGTTGATAACCTTGTAGTAATCTTTGAAGTCGGTGAAGAAATAGTTAGTCCAGTATTTTTCTTTACCTTCATCGTTGATGTAATAAACTCTTTCACTATCACGACGATAGTAGTCAATACAAGAATAATTTCCATCTTTCTTACTCAAAACGATCCAACCTGAAGTCAACGGAGATTTAACTGTCAAAGTTGTATAACCACCATTGTAAACCCAAGTTGACGGGTAGCTATAGTAGTATCTCAAGCCTTTAGTTTTGTGTTCGATATAGAAAGTCAAATATTCAGTACCGATTTTTTCAGCAATGTATTGGAAATCCAAACCTTCAGTTACCTTTTCGTTATTAAGCAACCATACGCAATTCCAATTATCAATGCTTTCAGTAGAATCAGTGAACACTACTCTCATTGTAAGGTTAAGAGTATCTCCAACTGTCATTTGCTTCAAAGAAGTATTCCAGTGCAACTTGATTGAGTCAACCAAGTCATAATCGTGATAATCATAGCTACCCTTGTCTTCATAACAAGAACTTGCGATTACACTCAATGCAGCAAACGCTGCGAATATAAATTTTTTCATACGATTTCAATCTTTTTAGAGATTCATCTTAACTGTCATTTCAGAACCGTCATCTTCGAGTATCGGAGTGCCGGCCTCTTTCATTCTGATCAGATAACGTTTGAATGTATTTGTATAGTCACGCAACTTACCTGGGTCTGAAGAATCGAAATCAGCTACGCCTGTAACTTCGATGAATTTACGATACTTAGCATCAGTGTAATCACCCAAGAAGTAGCTTGTAACAGTACTATTCCACCAAGCTGGTTTAGTGATCATATTAGTAATACGGATAATTGCACCGTTGTAACCGTTCGAGCCCAAACCAAATTCTTTAGATTCTTTCAAGATAAGAACCAAACGATAATTGTTGGTTGACATTTCCGGCAACAAGTTGCAAGTAAGCCACAAGGTGTCAGTTACTGCATTAGCTTTGAATACAAATTTTTCAGGCAGTGTATAAGCAGCTGCAGGAGCATCATCAATACCTGTCGCGACAACTTCGCAAGTGTATTCTCTATCCACTTCAGCAGGTCGACCGATCAAATACAACGGCAAACCAATCTTGTGTGTTGTCTGACCCGGAAGCAACATAAATGATACGCTTACAGAGTCAGTCATTGCGTTCTTGAACTGCAGATAATTTTTGCCGCTATAGAAATCGGGTTTATCTTCTGAGCAAGAGGTTGCAACTCCCGCCAACAGAGCAAGTGCTAATATTAACTTTTTCATCTTTATTTTCGTTTATTAAATTGTTTCACTATCCGGTACAGGAATAGTCCAACGATCTTCGTTCATTTCGATTTCAGCTTCAGGACCGTACCAGATGTTCTTACCTTGACGTTTGAACCAGAAGAATGTTTGTCCGAAAGTCAGACCTTCACGAACAACTTCAGTACGCAAGTATTTCATTGCTTCATCAGCAGTTACTTCCAAAGGAAGTTCTTGACCCATAATACCACGTTTTGAACGCAACAAATTGATGTTTTCCATTGCCTCAGAGATTGCACCACGACGAATTTGACATTCAGCAACGATGTGATACATTTCCGGCAATGAGATTACTGGGAACAAACCTGCAAAGTATTGCAACATATAGTCATAACCATCATCATAGTTCAAGCGGTTCCAAGTACCATAACGTTTGTATGTGTAATATTCACCAGCTTTCCACAAATGACCTTTGTAACGCAAGTCTGATTCATCGCCTGCGAACAGAGCGTTCATAGTCTTATCATCCATTTTGAGGTAACGTTGAGAGTAGTCCTCACCAGCATAACCTTCATAAGTGTCATAGTGATCTTCATAATTTCTGTAGAAGGCCATAATGATTTCACTCGGACGATTCGGGCGGAATGATGATTTGCTTGACAAACTTGCTGTTGTAGCGAAACTATATTTTATACCATTGAAACCTTTGATCAATGCAGATGCATATTCTTCTGCTTTGTCATAATCTCCTTTATACATATACATACGAGCCAACAATGCTGTCGCAGCAAAGAAGTTCATATGGCTACCGCGGAAGTAGAAGAACAATCTCGGAGGTTTACCACTCATTCCGTTAGTTTTGAAACGGTAGTCTTCTCTTGAGTTCCAGCTACGGCAGAAGATTGTATCAAGGTAACCCAATTTTTCACGAGCAATTTCCATATCTCTGATAGCGTTATCCAACACTTTGCTTGTTGCGATGTGAGTCGGATAAGAGCAAGGATATGTATCAACATAAGGCATTGTCACCTTGTTTGCATTAGCTGTTGTAGTCAATGCCGGAGCGAACAAACGCATCAAATCGAAGTGCATCAACGCACGGATACCGTACATTTCGCCAACGATCATATCTTTATGCAATTGACCTTCAGCGAAGAAAGAGGCGTCTTTATCTTCAACTTGAGCCAAAACTTGGTTACAGTTAGCGATAACGTTGAAACCTTTTTCCCAGATTGCTTGAGGAATTGATGTAAAGTTCTTCCAGTCGTGTTTCATATCGTATTGATATGATGACGAACCGTAAGTATAGTTATAACCGATTGCAGAAGCAAAACCCCAAGTCAGGTTACGTGCATACAAATCTGGTTTTGATAAGTTGCGATAAACTCCGTTAACGGCCATTTCGACGCCGTCAGTATTAGCGAAGATTTCGTCTGAGTCTACTTGGAATTCAGATTTTACGTCCAAATAACTGTCACAACTTGCTAATAATGCCAAAGGCAATATGAATGAAAATATTTTCTTCATTTCTTTATCTCCTTAATTAAAATGCTGTATTAAGCACAAATGAGAATGTTCTTGCGAACGGATAAGATGTACCCATTTCACGTTTAACAGTCGACCATTGTGCGATATCTGACATAGACAAGCTGAGTTTCAATTGACGAAGGCCGTACTTTTGAATCTTTTCACGGTTGAATTCATAAGACACTTGCAGTGAGTTGAACTTAACATAATTGTTCTTTTGAACCATACGTGAAGTCGGTTTAGTCAACGATACACGAGCATTGATTGATTTGTATCGAGCGTCTTGTCCTGGAGTATACCAACGGTCGTTCAGAACTCGACGGTCAACGTTGTTATACAGAACGTCAACGTTTTCTACTGAACTTACCAAAGTATTGTTGTAAGCATCACCTCCAAATTCATACAAGAATGTTGTAAACATAGACCAGTTTTTGTAACGTGCACTCAGACGGAATGAACCTGAAGCTGTCGGTTCAGTATCACCTACGCGAGATTGTTCAGAAGCTTCCCAATTTGTAGTTAAAGTACCGTCACGACGAACAAATACTTCTTGACCATCAGCCGGGTTGATACCAATTGAACGCATAGCTGTAATACCTGTCAATGATTGACCTTCTTCATATTTCATATAAGGTTTAGTATACTGAGCCTTTTGGTTCAAGTATGAGTGAACCAGGTCGAAACGGTTTTCCATACCACCTGTCCAAGAAGATGCAGTTGCGCCTTTATAGTATTCATCGATACGTTCGTTGTAACGAGCAAGAGCATTAGAGATCTTAGTCAATTTACCTTTGTTGTGAGCCAAGTTGAAACCAAAGTCCACGCTGAAATCACGATTTCTAACGATTCCGACGCTGATATCGAATTCGATACCGTTATTAACAACTTCACCGATGTTATCTGTGTAAACAGCGAAACCTGATGATGTCGGGAGAGACATTTCAGTTACCAGATCTTTAGTAACTTTCTTATAGTAGTCGAACTTAACGTCCAATCTGTTATTGAACATTGTCAAATCGAATCCCAAGTCCCAAGTTGTACAAGATTCCCAAGACAAGTTCGGGTTACCAAGGTATTGCAATGTTGCACCGATACCGGTCATATACCAGTCTTCGTTATCGATGTTGTAGATATTTTCTGATGCATAAGGTTGGAAACCTGTCTTACCTGTTGTACCAACGTTTGCACGAATCTTCAAGATATCCAAGTTTGAGAAGTCTTTAAAGATTTCAAGTTTGTGCAAGTTAATACCTGTACCAACTGACCAGAACACACCCCATTTCTTTTCGCTACCAAATTCTGATGAACCGTCCATACGAACTGATGCGTCCAACATATAGGTATCTTTGTATGTGTAGTTAGCTGTCAAGAATGCACCCAACAAGTGACTCTTAGAGTCTGTGTAAGTACGATCTTTTTGTGTGTGTGCCCAACCCGGAGAGTTACGGTCTGCATTAGCGAAACCTTCATACAATGAAGATTCATAGTATGCTTGAGTTCCGTTGATATCGAAACCTGCTGAAGACATCAACATATGATCTTCATTCCAATTTTTATTGAATACACCATAGAATTTAGCATTCCAACGATCTGTTGTACGAGTAGATGTATTTAATTCACCACGGCTGAACAAGTCACCTGATGAACCGATTGATGCGTTATCACCATAAGAACTGTCATTAGGATCTTTGAATTTATTTGCATCTTCTACTCTTCGAGAGATAGACAATGTACCCTTAATGTAGATTTGATTTGTAAAGAAGTAGTTCAATGCCAAGTTGTTAGCATATTCAACATACTCGCTACGGTCATAGTTCTTAGTGTTCATTACGTTCCACAACGGGTTCAGTTTTGCAGTTACACCCGAAATCCAGTCATAAGTCTTCACCAATTCACCAGTTTCCATATCATACAAATTATAGTATGGTTTCAAGTGAGCATAGTCAGAGAAGCTTCCGTAAGGAGAGTTTTCTGCTTTAACAAGGCCGATTGATGCGTTATTCTTGATTTGCAATTTTTCTGTACGATAGTCAATAGTCATACCAGCGTTAAGAGTGTTACGTTTAGATTCTTTCATAACACCATTTTGGTTTGAGTAGCGAACGTCCAAACCGATACGAACATCGTCAACACCACCTTCTACTGACAAACTGTGGTTGTGGTTGAACATAGTTTCCAGCGGTTGTGACAGCCAGTATGTATCAACACCTTGAAGAATTTGGTTTTTCTTCATATGGTACAGTTTATTATAGTTCAGAAGGTTAGTGAATGAATCATCTTCATACCACAAATCGTACAAACCTGCACGTCTTTCAACTTCCAACATTTCTTCTGCGTTACACAAATCATAAGAAGACAAGTCCGGAGCTGTCACTGACAATGTAGCATTGTAGATAACTGACAACTTACCAGCACCCGGAGCTTCAGTTTCGATTGTGATAACACCGTTAGATGCACGTGAACCATACAATGCAGTTGCAGCAGCATCTTTCAGGATTGTTACAGTTTTGATACGATAGATGTCCAAGTCGTTGATCTTAGTTGCGTCGACTTCGAAACCGTCCAGGATGAACAATGGCAAGTTAGGGTTAGTTGCCAAAGCATAAGAAGTGTTTCCTGAACCTGTAATCTTATCAAGTTCCTTAACGTTATCGATACCTGAACGACCGCGCATATACATTTCGTTGATTCTGTTAGGGTCAGAACCCATTTCCATATTGACCGGCATACGGATTGCAGGGTCAAATACGGTCAATGCTGCGAAGAGGTTTGTTGTTGACACTCTCAAGATGTCTTCTTTTTTGAGAGTTGTTTGTGCACCTGTAAATGAGCTTTTGCTCTTTGCTGCATAACCTGTCACAACGACTTCTTCACTCACTAAGTTGTCAGATTCGAGAACGATTTCCAATGTCGGACGTACTTGACCATCTTTCATCGGAGACAATTTGATAGTCTGAGTCTTCATCCCTACGAATGAAACAACCAGTGTTCCACCGGTTGACGGTATTCTCAAACTGAATTTACCGTTTTTGTCAGTTGACATACCACGTGTAGTACCTTGCAACGATACAGACACACCAAGCATAGGTGCACCATTCTCGTCTTTAACGATACCAGTGATTGTCTCTTCTTGTGCTTGACTAGCATAAGAAGCTGCGGCACCAGCTGATAATCCAAAATTACCAGTTGAGCCTTCAGATCCTTCAACATTATGAGTTCCCATCAATAGGAGAACCAAGCATAATGCTGACAGACCACGTTTCAAAGGTCTTTTTTGTTTCATAATTAAAATTTTTAGTTATTGGGTGTTTTTCATTCTTGCCCTAAATCATTCATACACAAACACCAAAATACCGTTCCGATTCTTATGCAAGAATAAACAGCACCTTGGGGGATACAATAAATTTTATTACTGACACCTAAAATTCCATAATGGGTGACAATTTGAATGAAAAAATTCACTATTTCTGCTTAGACATTTGGTCTTTCAGGAATTTGTTGGCTCTCTGAAGGTGAGTTTTGACAGTATTGACCGAGATATTCAGTTTTTCAGCAGCAGCCTTATAGGAATAATTTTCGACTTTACAGAGCAAAAATACCTCACAACAACGTGCCGACAGATTATCCATCAGCGTCATCAGTTGAGTTAAATCTTCGGAAGATTCAGATTGCAATTCGAGTTGATCATCATCTGCGATTGTTTCCGTGTAGGCATTAATTCGTTTTTGGTATCTGTATTGTCTGCGTAGCTCATTAAGACAGCGGTTACGCACCGATCGCATTAGGTAAGATCTTTTATTAAATACGGAATCCAGATTTGTTTCTGAATCGCACAAATCGACAAAAATATCTTGGACCAGATCCATTGCAGTCTGTTCTTCTTTCAGTATCAAGACTGCATAGCTGACCATATCTTCGTAATGTTCTCCTATCAGTTTTACGATATTACTATCCATCATCACTAATCCACGCGGGGGGTATTTGGGGAGATTTTACAATATTATAAATAGACACCGTAAATTTTATATCGGGTGACAAAAAACTTCTAAAAATTATATTGACAATTTTTTTACCATCATTGCAGTCTGTTTTTTGTACGTTTTGCTACGACTGCAACATTGTCGTAACCCGTAGCCTCAATCTGCAAAATTCAAATCTGACAACTATTCTCTCCTCATAAAATATTCTTTAATTTTAAAATTTTGTTATGCCAAATTTTTACCATAACTTTATGCTGGAAATGTATTTTTTGTTTCAAACAATCAACAATTCAGACATTTCCTAACACTAAGACAAGTAAATGTTATAATTCAAACCTTAATACGTATATGGAAGAACCAATCGTTAAAGTCGAACATTTGTCACACCGTTACTCAGTTCAATGGGCAATTCGCGACATTAATTTCGATATTACAGAAAATGGCATCTACGGGCTACTCGGCTCAAACGGTGCCGGCAAGTCAACCACAATGAACATTATGTGTGGAGTGCTCCGTCAAACCGAAGGAGACGTTTTCATCAAAGGCATCAGTATGAAGAAGAATCCAGTTGAAGCAAAACGTCACATCGGATTTCTCCC